>TARA_R110001599_G_scaffold54848_17_pt1 | contig 16625 bp, 18 predicted proteins | sample TARA_R110001599 | Tara Oceans TARA_R110001599 (sample SAMEA4398360) | marine metagenome | biome: Polar Biome; feature: [MES] marine water layer (ENVO:01000295) within the mesopelagic zone...; material: water (ENVO:00002006), including particulate matter (ENVO:01000060) such... | reverse complement strand
CTCAGACCGAGACATAAGCCGGCACAGCCCAAGACATAAGTCTTCCCACGACCATCTTCAGCTTGAATTTTAGCCAAATCCCCTATACTCTCCGCATCCTTCAACTGGGCTAACTCCCAGCTGAAGTCGCAAGACATTCGCCAACGCCTTCGAGCGCATGCGAAATACTCGCACTCCTTGCCTTGCCGGCTGTCGGCGGGGCTGACTAATCCGTAAGGAGCACAATACGATGCGTCATTATGAAATCGTGTTCTTGGTGCACCCCGATCAAAGCGAGCAAGTGCCCGCCATGGTCGAGCGTTACACCGGGATCGTGAAAGATGCAGGCGGTAGCATTCACCGCTTAGAAGATTGGGGTCGCCGTCAATTGGCATACCCAATCAACAAAATCCATAAAGCCCACTACATCATGATCAACATTGAGTGTTCAGATGCCGTGCGTGTGGAATTGGAAGAAGCCTTCCGTTACAACGACGCCGTGATCCGCAGCTTGATCATCCGTCGTGAAGAAGCCATCACTGAAGAATCAATCCTTGCCAAAGGTGCAGAAGAGAAGCGTGCTCGTAAAGCTGCTCGTGCCGATGAAGGTTCAGATTCGTCAGCGTCGGCTGACTGATTCGCGGAGCGATCTGCGTGGAGCATAACCTGCTCCGGTTTAGCGGGGTGATTGAGAAAATCTTCCCGCGTCGTATGAGCCCTGCGGGCGTTGCGCATCAAGATTTTTTAATGCGACACCGTTCGAAACAAACAGAGGCAGGTGCGGCACGCGAGGTTCAGCTAGTGCTCAAGGTCCATGTGGCCGCCGACACTGCGAACAGCCTGATGGCCTTTGGCCTTGGCGACCGCGTTATAGCGATGGGCTTTTTGGCATCAGCCAGCCACCGCGATCCGGAACAATTGGTATTGCATGCGCAATCACTGCATAGACAGGATTAAGGAGAGGAAACCATGGCGCGTTTCTATCGTCGTCGTAAGTTCTGCCGTTTCACGGCCGACAAAGTCACCTACATCGATTACAAAGATGTAGAGACACTGAAGCAATTCATCACGGAAAACGGCAAGATTGTTCCAAGCCGTATCACCGGTACTAAGGCTCGTTACCAGCGTCAGCTAACTCTTGCTATCAAGCAAGCGCGCTTCCTGGCCCTGATGCCTTACACCGATAACCACATCTAAGGCTGGGGTGCGTGATGCAAGTAATTCTTTTAGAAAAAATTAAAGGCCTTGGTGCTCTAGGCACTAAAGTTGATGTTAAGCCTGGTTTTGGCCGCAACTTCCTGATCCCTCAGGGTAAAGCGCTGCCAGCTACGGCAAAAAATTTGGCTAACTTCGAAGTTCGTCGTGCTGAATTAGAGCGTCAAGAAGCTGAAGTGCTGGCAGCTGCCAATGCACGTGCAGCTGCTTTGGCAGAATTGGTTGTCACTATTGCCTCGAAAGCTGGCGATGAAGGCAAACTGTTCGGCTCGATCGGTAACCGCGACATCGCTGAAGCAGCTACTGCTGCTGGCGTTGCTGTCGACAAAACTGAAGTTCGTCTGCCAGACGGCCCGCTGCGTAACACCGGCGAGTTCGAAGTTGCTGTGTATGTGCACAGCGATGTGGCTGCGACATTGAAGTTGGTGATTACGGCCGAATAAGCCGCAAACACTGCTTCATGCTGGCTTAACGCTAGCTTCAACAAAGGGCGCTGGGGGTAACTCCAGCGCCCTTTTGTTTTTCTGCAATTTGAATCGGCAATATTCATGTCAAGGTCTTGGTCACGGCGGTCTTTGCGCCTAAGCTAACGGCACTATTTGATGTGATGTGCCCGATGAATATTCCGCAAAAACCCGCTGAAGATGCCGTGCTGTCGGCGTTAAAACTACCTCCGCATTCGCTAGAAGCTGAGCAGGCTGTGCTCGGTGGCTTGCTGCTCGATGACCAGGCCTGGGATAGAGTCTCTGATCGCGTGGGCGAGGAAGACTTTTATCGCCGCGATCATCGCCTGATTTTCCGCGCCATTAACCTGTTGGCAACCGAAGGCAGCCCGCGCGATGCGCTGACTATTGCCGAAACGCTGACACGCTTGGGCGAGTTAGAAAATGCTGGCGGCATGGCCTATTTGGGTGAGCTGGTGCGCAATACGCCATCAGCAACAAACATCGCGGCCTATGGCGACATCGTGCGTGAGCGCTCGGTATTACGACAGCTGATTCGCATTAGCAATGAAGTGTCGGACTCGGCTTTTTTGCCGCAGGGCGCCAGTGCACAGGCCATTCTCGACGAGGCCGAGCGCAAGATTTTCGCGATTGCCGAGCAAAGTCAGAAGAGCGGTGGACCGCAAGCGCTAAAGCCTTTGCTAACCAAGGCGCTAGATCGTATCGATAGCCTATTTCAGTCTGGCGACGCCATCACTGGCATCAGCACAGGTTTTGAAAAGCTCGATGAGCAGACTTCTGGCCTGCAAAAAAGTGACTTAGTGATTGTCGCGGCGCGGCCATCGATGGGTAAAACCACGTTTGCGATGAACTTGGTGGAAAACGCCATGATGCGCTCGGATAAACCGGTGCTGGTGTTTTCCATGGAGATGCCTGCTGAGCAGCTGGTCATGCGTATGTTGTCATCGCTCGGCCGCATTGATCAGGGCCGCGTGCGTTCGGGCAAGCTCGAAGAGGATGATTGGCCACGCCTGACCTCAACCATCACTATGTTGGCCGAGCAGAAACTGATGATCGACGACTCGGCATCATTGAGCCCGAACGATGTGCGTACGCGAGCACGGCGTGTGGCGCGTGAGCATGGCGGCATCGGCTTGATCATGGTCGATTATTTGCAGCTGATGCGAGTGCCGGGCTTAGAGAGCAACCGTGTCAACGAGATCTCAGAAATTTCGCGCTCGCTAAAAGCCTTGGCGAAAGAAATGGAATGCCCCGTGGTGGCATTGTCGCAGCTCAACCGTTCGCTAGAGCAGCGCCCAAACAAACGCCCAGTGATGTCGGATTTGCGTGAATCTGGTGCTATTGAGCAAGACGCCGACGTCATCATGTTTATTTATCGCGACGAAGTTTATAACCCCGAATCGGCGGATAAAGGCACGGCGGAAATCATCATTGGTAAGCAACGTAACGGCCCCATTGGCAGCCTGCGCTTGGCCTTCTTGGGCAAATACACGCGCTTTGAAGATTTGTCGCCGGAGTATTATCGCGAAACGGAGCAGTACTAGTGATGCGTGAATGCTGGCTAACACTGGATGCACAGGCGCTGCTGCATAACCTAGCGGTCATGCGCGAGCATATGCCCGAAGCTAGGTTGTTAGCGATGGTCAAGGCCGATGCCTATGGCCATGGCATCGCGCAGGTCGCGCCGCTATTAGCCGATCATGCCGATGGTCTTGGCGTGGCTTGCATGAGTGAGGCTCTAGCGCTGCGAGCACAGGGCGTTAAAGGCAATATCACGGTCATGCAGGGCGTGTTTAATGCTGAGGGGCTAGCCACCGCACGCGCGCAATATTTAACGCTAGTAGTGCATAGCCCCGAGCAACTAGATTTATTTGAAGCCACTGAGTCGAGTCGACCTTTAGCGGTTTGGCTAAAGATAAACACCGGTATGAATCGCCTCGGCTTTCGCCCAGCACAAGCGTTGATGGCTTGGCGGCGATTGGGCAATTGCGTTGGCGTACATCGTCTTGGCATCGCAGCACACTTTGCCTGCGCTGATGAGCCGGTGCTAGCCATGACCGATCAGCAGTTGGGTCGCTTTCGTGCACTACAGCAGGCCTTATCTGCAGAAAAAGGCACATCTGTGGCTGGAAGCTTGGCTAACTCCGCTGGCGTTTTGGCGTGGCCTGAGGCCGCAGATGAATGGATGCGGCCGGGCATTGCGCTTTATGGCAGCTCGCCGTTTGCTGATCGTTCAGCCGCCGACTTTGATCTACGCCCGGTGATGACGCTGCATGCACGCGTGGTCAGCGTTTTCACCGTGCCGGCCGGCGAGCGCGTGGGCTATGGCGCGAGTTGGCTGGCAGAGCGCAGCACCCGTATTGCCGTGGTGTCGATAGGTTATGGCGATGGTTATCCGCGCCACGCCCCAACAGGCACGCCGGTACTCATTGCTGGCCGACGTTATGAGCTCGTTGGCCGGGTCTCGATGGACATGATCACCGTGAAGGTGGACGGCAGCGTTAACGTTGGCGATGAGGTCGTGTTGTGGGGCCAAGGCTTGCCTGTGGATGAGATTGCCAGTGCCGCCGGCACCATTAGCTATGAATTGTTTTGCCGCTTAACTGCGCGTGTGCGTCGACCATCTCAGCCGCTTGAGCTTGCCGAGACACCAATAGCGGATGCGGAGGCTGAGCATGGCTAAGGTTCGCAGCGTTTATGTTTGCAGTGCCTGTGGCACGGAGTCGAGTAAATGGGGCGGGCAGTGCGCTGATTGCGGCGAATGGAACACCATAGCCGAGCAACAGCGCGCAATAGTCAGCAAGGCGGTCGGACGTGCTGTGGGCTATGCCGGCACAGCCGCGCAAGTTAGCGTGCTCGATGCCATTGCCACCGAAGATGCGCCACGGATTGCTACTGGCTTATCTGAACTCGATCGCGTCTTGGGCGGTGGCCTAGTGACTGGTTCGGTAGTGCTGATTGGCGGCGACCCTGGCATCGGCAAATCAACGATTTTGCTGCAAACGCTAACGCATCTGGCGCAGACTTTGCCGGCGCTATACATCACTGGCGAAGAGTCGTTATCGCAAGTCGCCATGCGCGGCCGCCGCCTCGACTTACCACTCAATAAATTACGCGTGATGGCCGAGACGCAAGTCGAAACCATCATCGCCACCGCCGAGCAAGAGCGCCCACGCATCTTGGTGGTGGACTCAATTCAAACGCTGTACACCGATAGTCTGACCTCGGCGCCCGGCGGCGTTTCGCAAATTCGCGAATCGGCGGCCTTGCTCACGCGCTATGCCAAGCGCTCAGGCTGTGCGCTGTTTTTGGTCGGCCATGTAACTAAAGAAGGCGCACTCGCTGGTCCTCGCGTGCTCGAACATATGGTCGATTGCGTGCTGTATTTTGAGGGCGAGGCCGACTCGCGCTTTCGCTTAATTCGTGCCGTAAAAAACCGTTTTGGCGCGGTCAACGAGCTAGGTGTTTTCGCCATGACCGATCGTGGCCTGCGCGAAGTCTCCAACCCCTCGGCGATTTTTCTCTCGCGCTATGACCAACCTATTCCCGGCTCGGTAGTGATGATCACGCGCGAAGGCACGCGGCCACTGTTGGTGGAAGTACAGGCCTTGGTCGATGATGCCTTTAGCAATCCGCGCCGTGTCGCTGTCGGCTTAGATCAAAACCGGTTAGCGATGTTGCTGGCGGTATTGCACCGCCATGGTGGCATTTCCAGCCAAGGTCAGGATGTCTTCGTCAACGTCGTGGGCGGTGTGAAAGTGCTGGAGACCGGCTCAGATTTGGCGGTGGTGTTGGCGGTAACATCGAGCCTGCGTGGCCAAGCCCTCGACAGCGATTTGGTGGTGTTTGGCGAGATTGGTTTAAGCGGTGAGATACGCCCAGTGCCGAATGGCCAAGAGCGCCTGAAAGAAGCCGCCAAGCATGGCTTCACCCGCGCCATTGTGCCGCGTGGCAATGTGCCTAAGCAGGCTATTGAAGGCATTAAGGTGGTTGGCGTTGGGCGCTTAAGTGAGGCGCTGGATGCGTTGTGATGTTGTTTAGTCCAACTGGTGCGGTTTTTAATCAGCGATAAGCCTTAAACCACTCCAAGCTCGCCTCGGTGCCCAGCTCGCCGGGGCGATACTCAGCTCCTGTCCATCCTGCATATGGCAGCATCTCAATCACTTCAAAAATGCCCTGTAGCGGTAGCTTGCCTGTGTCCGGTGCGCCACGCCCTGGTGCATCGGCAAATTGAATATGGCCAATTTGCGCGACATTTTCGAGCAAGCTGCTCACGATATCTTCACCCATGCGCGCGAGGTGATAGCAGTCAAACTGCATCTTTAAGGTGGGGTGGTCGGCAGCTTCAAGGATCTCCTGCATCTGCGCGATATTGCTGATGAGAAAGCCAGGCATATCGAACGTGTTAATGGCTTCTAATGTGGTGATGACACCAATGCTGTGGAAGGCTTCAGCGGCATAGCGCGCATTGGCGACTAGCGTGTGCAAACACTGCACGAGATCGGCGTCGGCAGTTTGGCGGCCGGCGAGCACATTGACGCAGCTCACGCCCAGTTGTTGCGCATAGGGCAGAGCCTGTAAAACCGCGCGCCGAAAAGATTGCTCCTGCCCCGGCACGCCAGCTAAGCCATTGCCACCTTGCATCAGGTCGCCGGCGGGCACGTTGATTAGCACTAGCTCTAGTTCGTGACGATCAAGCTCAGCGGAAATGGCTTCAATGCTTAACTCATAAGGAAATTGAATTTCGACAGCTTGGAAGCCGGCGCGACGCGCTGCCGCAAAACGCTCAAGCAGCGGGAGCTCGGTGAATAGCAGCGAGAGATTGGCAGAGAATTTCAGCATGAGCCGGCATCCAAGTCAGGTAAGTAATGTGTAATAACGCTGCTTAAGTCGGCGTCAGCAAAACCATTGCCGGCGTGTGCTTGTAAGCGTTGCAAGGCGTGGGCAGCGAGTGGTGTGTCTAGATTAACTTGAGCTGATAATGCTTGGGCATTGCCTAAATCTTTCGCCAGCGTGGAGACTTTCCATTGCACCGGTGTGAAGCGGCGCTCGGCCATACGCGGCGATAACACTTGGAATGGCAGCGAGTCGGCAAAGCCGCCTGCCAATGCTGGTGCGAGCAAACTGGCATCGACACCGGCGCGCTCTGCTAGGGCCACAGCCTCGGCAATGAGCACGCTATTAGCGGCGACGATGAGTTGATTACAGATTTTCGTGACCTGACCAGCACCAACATCACCCATGTGTGTGATGCGTTGGCTGTAATGGGCGAGCATAGGCCGCACGGCATCGATCGTCGTTGCTTTGCCGCCGGCCATAATCACGAGGCGGCCATTTTCAGCGCCGGCAACGCCGCCAGAGACGGGTGCATCTACCCATTCGGTATTAGCGATTTTTCTGAGCTCAGCGGCAAGTTGGCGCGTGACATCGGCCGCGATGGATGAGTGATCGACAACGATTAAGTCCGAATGAGCGCCAGCGAAAACCCCATCGGCACCATGACATATTGCCTCTACAGCGGCGCTGTCCGAGACGCAGAGCATCAGCACATCAACGTTGGCGGCAAGCTCGCGCGCAGAGGCAAAGACATGAGCTCCGGCAGCATGTAAGGGCTCACAGGCGGCAGCGGTACGATTCCACACGCTAAGCTCAATACCGGCCTGCAATAGGCGCTTGGCCATGGGTACACCCATCAGGCCCATTCCTATAAATCCGACGCGCATGGACACCCCTAAAAGCAAAAGGCAGAAGCCGACTGATGGCTCGTGCGCAAATGAGTAAGTACTGGTAGTGTTGGCGAGCAGGCGGGCTGTATGCAACCCGATTATTTTCACCAACTCTTTTTATTTTCACGGAGACTGGCCATGAGCGCCTTTGAACAAGCCCAAAAAGATGTAAAAACGCTGACCCAACGCCCTGGCAATGACGATATGCTCGCGCTCTATGCGCACTTCAAACAAGCCAGTCAAGGCGATGCCAGCGGCAGCCGCCCCGGCATGTTTGACATGATCAATCGTGCCAAGTTCGACGCTTGGGCTGCGCTAAAAGGCATGAGCCAAGCCGCTGCAGAGCAAGCGTATATCGATAAAGTAAATGCGTTGTTGAAAACACACGCTTAATACACTGCTTTTAGACCGTTTTTTGCGACAAATGCGGCGTTTGGCTTGCATGCCTGCGCCGCCTCGTTTCCAATACACCCATCGCTTTTATTGATTCAACGCTATGGCTTCCTCCGCTGTTTCTGACGCATCCGCTGCATTTCAACTCAAAGGCAGTTCATTTACCGCGACCGTGCTGGAATTGCAGTCGGCGAGTCTTACTGAAATAAAAACCCAGCTAGCCGCACGCACGCTCGATGCCGCTGCTTGGCTGCAGCAGTCTCCGGTTATTTTAAGCGTTGAGAAAGTGGCTGAAAGCGCTGCTGATTGGGCGGCCATTGTTGCTCTCTGCCAATCTTTCGGCGTCAGCTTGGTTGGTTTGCGCGCGCCCAAAGCCATGCATGAAGCCCTAGCCTCGGTCGGCCTGCCTGTGCTGGCCTCATTGCGCACGAAAAGTGCTGAAAAAACTTACGACGCCGATGGCCATCGTGTCGCCGTAGAGCCTGAGCAAAAACCAGTTGCTGCGGCGACTACGCAAGTTATTACCCAGCCTGTACGCGGTGGTCAGCAAATTTACTCATCCGGTGATTTAGTCATTTTGGCGCCGGTGAGCGCGGGCGCTGAAGTCATCGCCGATGGCCATATTCATATCTACAGTCCATTGCGTGGTCGCGCTCTGGCGGGCGTGCAGGGCGACACCAGCGCGCAAGTATTTTGTCAGTCGCTTGAGGCTGAGCTGGTGTCTATCGCAGGGCGCTACCGCGTTGCCGATGACCTGCGCTCCGACTCACATTGGCGCAAGGCTACACGCCTGAGTTTGAGTGAAGATATGTTGAACCTGTACGACCTTTGAACAATACTGGCGGGTAACGCTCGCTCATGCTTTTGAGGAATCTTTTGTGGCAAAAATTATCGTCGTAACGTCGGGTAAAGGTGGGGTAGGCAAGACCACCTCGAGTGCTGCTATTGGCACTGGTTTAGCGATGCGTGGGCATCGTACTGTGCTAGTAGATTTCGATGTTGGTCTGCGTAACCTAGATCTCATCATGGGCTGCGAACGCCGTGTGGTGTATGACTTCATCAACGTTGTGCAAGGTGATGCCACGCTAAACCAAGCGCTGATCAAAGATAAGCGTTTAGATAACTTATTCGTTTTGGCTGCCAGTCAAACCCGTGATAAAGATGCCCTGACTGTCGAAGGTGTAGGTCGCGTCATGAGTGAGCTTAGTGCGCAGTTCGATTTTGTCATCTGCGACTCACCTGCGGGCATCGAGAAGGGCGCGCATATGGCGATGTACTTTGCCGATGAAGCTGTCGTGGTGACCAACCCCGAAGTGTCATCGGTGCGTGACTCCGATCGTATGCTGGGGTTGCTGTCGAGCAAATCTAAGCGTGCTGAAGAAAATCGCGAGCCAATTAAAGAGTTCTTGCTGCTGACTCGCTACGATCCGGCGCGTGTTGAAACCGGCGAAATGCTTTCGGTGACCGACGTAGAAGATATTTTGTCGATCAAGCTGCTTGGCGTCATTCCTGAGTCACAGGCTGTGTTGAAAGCCTCAAACCAGGGTGTTCCAGTAATTTTTGATGCCGAAAGCGATGCTGGCCAAGCCTATGGTGATGCCGTGGATCGTTTGCTCGGCGCTGACATGCCTCACCGCTTTTTAGAGGTGCAGAAAAAAGGCATCTTGAAGCGACTTTTTGGAGGCTAACATGAGCTTTATGGATTTTTTCCGGGCGCAAAAAAAGCCCACGACTGCATCGATGGCGAAAGAGCGTTTGCAGATTATTGTTGCTCATGAGCGCGGCCAGCGTTCACAGCCCGACTATTTGCCGCAGCTGCACCGCGACATCTTAGAAGTGATTCGTAAATATGTGCCGATCACTGAAGATCAGGTGCAAGTTGAGCTCGATAGCCAGGGCACTTGCTCGGTGCTGGAGCTAAACATCACGTTGCCAGACCGCTAAGCGGTTATAGCGTTTGTAGCGGGAAATAAAAAAGGCCTTTAGTGTGAACTAAAGGCCTTTTTGCTATCTCTATACTGCTGCGCTAAGAAGCTCGTAGCGCTAGCAGCATTTTAGCGGCGGACTACGTTGCCACCACTCATGCGTATTGCGTCACCCACTGAGAAGCCGGGGTTGTTGTCGTAATAAATACTGCGCACTTCGCCGCTATCTAGGCGCACCGACATCTCGTAGCCGCGAACACGACTGCCTTCATAGCGATTGCCCGCATAAGCACCACCTAATGCGCCTGCAACGGTGGCCACTTTTTTGCCACTACCACCACCAATCTGATGGCCAATGACGCCGCCAGCAACTGCGCCTAAGACCGCACCAATGCCGGTTGGGCCATTACTCGCCGCTGCAATCGGTGTGATACCAGTAACTACACCACAATCTACGCAGCTGGAATAACGCTCAGTTGTTGCTTTCGACTGATGGCCATACTCAGCATATGGCTTTTTCTGAACAGGCTGCTGCTTAACTTCAGCCACGCGCACGCTGGTGCTGGCTTCTTTTGCAGGCTCTTTCGGCTCAATAGCATGCCATTGCTCTTTGGCATCAGGTGCGGCAGGAATTTCAGCTACACGTTCAACCGTGGTGGTGCCATCGGTTTCGGCAGCGGTAGCTGAGCCAATGGGCAGCCAGCCTAGGGTCTTAGCGCTAGCGACAACGCCGAAAATAAGCACTGACAGCGCAGCCAAAGCAATCAGTGGATGCAACTTACGTGAGGAAATATCCATGGTGATCTCTAGGTTTAGTTACTGGCATTAAAAACGCCCGGCCTAGAGGACTCGTTGACCGAGCCATAGGGCGGGCGCTGATATAGCCTAAAGCGACTTAGGCCATTTTTTTGTATTTCACTCGCTTAGGCCCAGCATTGCTGCCGAGTTTTTTGCGACGATACTCTTCGTACTCGGTGTAGTTGCCGTCGTACCACTCCACATTATCGCCTTCAAAAGCAAGGATGTGCGTGGCGATACGGTCTAGGAACCAGCGATCGTGAGACACCACCATGGCCACACCGGGGAAGGTCAATAGCGCTTCTTCAACGGCACGCAGGGTTTCTACGTCGAGGTCGTTTGAGGGTTCGTCGAGCAGCAGCACGTTAGCGCCAACTTGCAAAATTTTCGCTAGTTGCAAACGGTTACGCTCACCACCAGACAAGTCTCCAACACGTTTTTGCTGATCTTGGCCCTTGAAGTTAAAGCGGCCGATATAAGCGCGTGATGGAATCTCGTAATCACCGACTTTCATGATGTCGAGGCCGCCAGAGACTTCTTCCCAAACCGATTTGCTGTCGTCGAGTGAGTCGCGAATCTGGCCGATGTACGCCACCTTCACACTCTGACCGACAACGACTTCACCGGCATCAGGCTTTTGCTCGCCAGTGATCATGCGGAATAGTGTAGTTTTACCGGCGCCGTTGGGGCCGACAATGCCAACAATCGCCGCTTTCGGCACGGTGAAGCTCAAGTTTTCATAAAGTAGGCGGTCGCCAAATGATTTGGCAATACCTTTGGCTTCAATGACTTGGTCGCCTAGGCGCTCACCAGGTGGAATATAAATCTCCTGAGTCTCGGCGCGTTTCTGGAACTCTTTGCTCGATAACTCTTCATAAGCCTGCATACGCGACTTAGATTTCGCCTGACGCGCTTTCGGGTTACTACGTACCCATTCCAGCTCGCGTTTCAAAGCCTTGGTGTGGGCTTCCTCTTGGCGATTCTCCATGTCTAGACGCGCACTTTTCTGCTCTAGCCAGCCGGTGTAGTTGCCCTCGTAAGGGATGCCACGACCGCGGTCGAGCTCCAAGATCCATTCGGCTACGTTCTCAAGGAAGTAGCGATCGTGGGTAATGGCGACGATGGTGCCGGGGAAGTCTTTCAAGAATATTTCCAGCCAGCCCACGGATTCGGCATCCAAGTGGTTGGTTGGTTCGTCGAGCAGCAGCATGTCGGGTTTCGACAGCAGCAGGCGGCATAGCGCCACACGGCGGCGTTCACCACCAGACAGTGTCGCGACTTCAGCATCCCAAGCCGGTAGGCGTAGGGCATCGGCGGCCTGCTCAAGCTGGTTGTTCAGGTTGTGGCCATCCCACGCTTGAATGATGGCTTCGAGTTTTTCTTGCTCAGCGGCAAGTTTGTCGAAGTCAGCATCTTCGCTGGCGTATTCGGAGAAGACTTCGTCGAGACGAGCCATGGCGTCGAGGCATTCGCGCACGCCATCTTCGACGTTGCCGCGCACGTCTTTACTGGCATCGAGCTCGGGCTCTTGCTCTAGGTAGCCAATTTTAATGCCGGCTTGAGGGCGAGCTTCGCCGCTAAAGTCTTTATCGACACCAGCCATGATGCGTAGCAAAGTGGATTTGCCGGAGCCATTGAGGCCGAGTACGCCAATTTTTGCGCCGGGGAAAAAAGATAGCGAAATATCCTTTAGAATCTCTCGCTTAGGTGGAACTAATTTAGACACCCGGTTCATGGTGTAAATATACTGCGCCATACAATGCTCCTGTATTAGGGCGGATCAAGCGGCGCAGTATACTGCACCCCGATCAACCTGCGGGAACTCGTGACAAAGGAGATGCGTGTGAGGGTTACAACGACACAATGGCCGTGGCAGCGTTGGGCACCAGACGTGCAGGCGGGCATTTTATTAATGCTGGCTACATTTGCGGCGCTAGCGCTGGCTAACACGGCAGGCCGTGAGTTTTACGAATGGCTGCTGTCTATCCCCGTGCAAGTACGCGTGGGTGCGCTGAATATCGACAAGCCTATGCTGTTGTGGATTAACGACGGCTTGATGGCGGTGTTTTTTCTCATCGTTGGCTTAGAAATTAAGCGCGAAATGGTGCATGGCCATCTCAGCTCGATGAAGCAAATCGTGTTGCCTGGCGCTGCAGCCATTGGCGGCATGGCTGTGCCAGCACTGATTTACGTTGCACTCAACTATCAAGATCCAGCATTGCTAGCCGGCTGGGCAATTCCATCGGCAACAGATATTGCCTTTGCTTTAGGCATCATTGCCTTGCTCGGCTCGCGTGTGCCGCCGGCATTGAAAGCCTTTGTTATGGCTTTAGCGGTGATGGATGACTTGGGTGCGGTGATCATTATCGCGCTGTTCTACACCAGCAAATTATCCGTACTCTCGCTAATTATTGCGGCAATTTCGACTGCGGCCTTGTTCATAATGAATCGCACTGGCGTAAGGCGCATCTCGCCCTATGCCGTAGTTGGTCTAATTTTATGGGTCAGTGTGCTGAAGTCTGGTGTGCACGCTACGTTGGCTGGCGTGGTGATTGCGTTGGCAATTCCGGTGACTCGCGATGGTCACGGAAATTCGCCATCTGAGCGCTTGGAACATGCGCTGCACCCGTGGGTGGCGTTTGCCATTGTGCCTATTTTTGCCTTTGCCAACGCTGGCGTGAGTTTGGCGGGGCTTGGCTTTGAGGTGCTGTCAAATAGCGTGTTTCAGGGCATTGCGCTGGGCTTATTCGTTGGTAAGCAGATTGGTATTGTGGGCTTTTCGTGGTTCTGCGTGCGCATGGGTTGGGCGCAGCTACCTGATCGTACCAACTGGCGCCAGCTCCATGGTGCCGCCGTGCTTTGCGGCATCGGCTTCACCATGAGTCTGTTTATTAGTTCGTTGGCGTTTGAGCATTCTGGCCAAAGCGTGGCGCTGGTCGATCGTTTGGCCGTGCTCGTGGCATCGTTTGTGTCAGCCGGCTTGGGCTACTGGCTGCTCTCGCGCGAGGGCGGCTCGCGCGGCGGGTGAGCGCGCCAAGTAATTTAGTGCCTGTTCGGTATTGCCTTCGCTTTCAGGATGGAAGCGAGGCGATATCCAATGCAGTGTGGCCATGCAGAATGCCGAAAAGCGCGGTACGTTTTCTCGGCTAATGCCATTGCTTTCAAGTTCTAGTAATAGTCTAAGCATGCTGCTGCGAGCTAAGCGTAAGCTATGTTCGTCATCTTGATCTTGTGCCGCGAGCTGACGGTAGCCATCCATAAATAGATAGATGAATAGCGGGAATACAGCAGCCATCATGGCTTGGCGGCTGACATAAAAGCCCAGCTCGGTCTTGCACAGATGCTCATATAGATCATAGGCAACGCTGCGGTGCTCAACTTCTTCAGCCAAATGCCAGCGAAACAAGTCGGCCATGGTCGGCTCGGCTTTGTCCCAGCTGGTGTTATCCATGCACCATTGCCCCAAAAAGCCGGTGAAATGCTCAATGGCAGCTACTAGCCCGACACGTGCGATCAGCCAAGGTTTTTGTAGGCGCTTGCGGTTAAGCATATTGATGCCCAATGGCGCATCGCTCAGTAGCGTGCCGAAGATGCGATCGGAGCGCGCTAGCAGTGCGGTGATGTCGACATTGTGTCTTTCTAAATAAGGCCACGCACCTTTGTGTGCACGTGCGTGCATGCCTTCTTGAGCAATAAAGCCTTTCACTTCTAAGCGCAATTTTTCATCTTTGATAAGTGGCAGCGCTTGGTTGAAGACACGGCAAAACCAGAGCTCACCCGCCGGTAAAATCAAGTTGATGCTATTGATCAAATGAGTGGCAAATGGATCATTTGGGATCCAATGCAATGGCGTTGTGGATAAATCGAATTGCACTTTACGAGCTTTTAGCGTGTGAACTGTCATGATGGTTTCCTCAGGCAACGGCCAATGCTTTGAGTGCGGCGGGGCGTGTTTCTTGTGTCATTCCAAAGGCAAACTCAGCAATCCATTGCGCAATGAGGTCGGGCTGGCTCAGCACAACCCAATGGCCAGCGTCGATGTCGCGGCGATAAAGCTCGGGCACCCATGTTTTCAGATCATCAAACAGACTGACGTTGACGAACTTGTCGCGAGCGGGAACGATGATTTGCACCGGGCAGCAGGCGAAGGCTTCGGCGGGGCCAGTGAGCTTATTAAGGAAGTTGGCGCGATAAAGTTTTACGCCCTCAACGCCATCGGCGGTTTGCGAAGGGTTGGGATGCTGTTCTTGCACGCGCTCAAAGCGTGATAAGTATTTTGGCCATAAGCGGCCTACACCCAGCTTCCACATGCTCGGCGCTACCACCGGCACTTGAAATAGCATGATGTACCAAGAGCTGGTGAGCTGGCGCAGGCCTTCAATAATGGCTCTCGGTTCGCTGCTGCCCAGGCGCTTGCGCATCCAATGGCCGGCATGATCTAAGCTCGGGCCAGAAATGCTGCTGAAGCTGATGATGCGATCATCGAGCGCTTGGCCGGTAACGGACTCCCAGCTTTGAATCGAGCCCCAGTCGTGTGCGGCGAGATGGAATCGCTGCGCTGGGATGACTGAGTCGACCACGGCTTCGAGGTCGTGAGCTAGCTGCGTCAGGCGATAGGCCGCGACATTGCGGCCAGAGTCCGACTCGCCGGCACCGCGTACATCATACAAAATGACATGAAAATGCTCGGCTAGGCGCTCGGCTACTGGTAGCCAGACGCGATGATTATCGGGATAGCCGTGCACCAGCACTAAGGCCGGTGCATCGGGTGAGCCCATGCTTTTGGCATGCAATGTGATGCCGTCAGTGCTGCGAATTCGATAGGTGTTCACGACAAAGCTCCGCCATGTATTTGCTAATGTCGTAATCTTTACACTGCACACTGTTACATTGCAAACTATTTGCTACTGAGTTGGTGGTTTCTGGCGCTGCCTTTCTGCCTGATTTGCCGTATAATCTGCCATCACTTATGAGCACCCCGAGCCGCCACGGAGCCCCGCATGTTCAGCAATGACCTCACCATTTCGCGTTTTGACCCTGAATTAGCCACTGCTATGGCGCAAGAAGATGCGCGCCAAGAAGCGCATATCGAGCTGATTGCCTCGGAAAACTACTGCTCGCCAGCGGTGATGGAAGCGCAGGGCTCGAAGCTGACCAACAAATATGCCGAAGGTTATCCGGGCAAGCGCTACTACGGTGGCTGCGAATATGTCGATGTGATTGAGCAATTAGCCATCGATCGCGCGAAAGAATTGTTTGGCGCTGACTATGCCAACGTGCAACCACATGCTGGCTCGCAAGCCAACAGCGCCGTATTCCTGGCTTTGTTGAACGCTGGCGATACTGTATTGGGCATGTCTTTAGCTCATGGCGGCCACTTAACGCATGGTGCGAAAGTTAACTTTTCCGGCAAAAACTACAATGCCGTGCAGTACGGTATCGATACCGACACTGGCCTGATCGACTACGACGAAGTTGAGCGCATGGCCGTAGAGCACAAGCCGCGCATGATCATTGCAGGCTTCTCGGCATATTCGCAGGTCTTGGACTTCCCACGTTTCCGCGCTATTGCCGATAAAGTCGGCGCTTATCTGTTTGTCGATATGGCTCACGTTGCTGGCCTAGTCGCTGCCGGTATTTATCCGAACCCAGTGCCTTACGCTGACGTTGTCACTACAACAACGCACAAGACTTTGCGTGGCCCGCGCTCTGGTTTGATCTTGGCTCGCGCCAATGCCGACATCGAGAAAAAGCTTAGCTCGGCGGTATTCCCCGGCAACCAAGGCGGCCCGCTGATGCACGCTATTGCGGCGAAAGCTATTTGCTTTAAAGAAGCGATGGCGCCTGAGTTCAAGGCATATCAGCAAGCGGTTGTGAAGAATGCGCAAACCATGGCTCGTGTATTCATGGATCGTGGCTTTGATGTAGTGTCTGGCGGTACCGAGAACCATCTGTTCCTGCTCTCGCTGATCAAACAAGACATCACTGGTAAAGATGCCGATGCAGCCTTGGGCCGTGTTGGCATTACCGTGAATAAAAACGCAGTGCCGAATGATCCACGTTCACCATTCGTGACGTCGGGCATCCGTATCGGCACGCCAGCAGTGACCACGCGTGGTTTTAGC
>TARA_R110001599_G_scaffold3083_1_pt1 | contig 16696 bp, 13 predicted proteins | sample TARA_R110001599 | Tara Oceans TARA_R110001599 (sample SAMEA4398360) | marine metagenome | biome: Polar Biome; feature: [MES] marine water layer (ENVO:01000295) within the mesopelagic zone...; material: water (ENVO:00002006), including particulate matter (ENVO:01000060) such as...... | reverse complement strand
TCAGTAAAGGGTTGGTGGCTGTTTCTGGTGTAATTTTTGCGCGTTACTTGGGCCCAGTTGAGTATGGACGTTATGCCTATGTCATGTCAATTGTTGTGATAGCAGGGCTTCCTGTAGTGGCTGGGTTACCTAATTTATTAGTAAGGGAGGTGGCCAATTATCATTTGGTTGAAAAGTGGGGGATGCTATCCGGTGTGATAAGGTGGTCACGTTGGCATATATTGAAATTATCTAGTCTCATTGTAGGTCTAATGATACTTGGATTTTACTGTGGCATTTTTGATAGTGATGTGATGGAGTTATTATGGATTGCTATATGGCTTATTCCATTAAGGGGGTTGTTGACCCAGCAAGGGGCTATTTTAAATGGTCTAAGGCGTCCACTTTTATCCTTATTACCTATGCAAATATTATCACCAATAATAGTAATTACACTCGTATGTTTACTTATTTTTTTGGGAGTTGACTATAAATCAAAAGATATTATTTTAATCACTATTGTGGCATCTTTTTTTTCTTTTTTATTGAGTCTGATATTGTTATCACTAGTCAATAAAAAAGAGATTAAAAAGAGCAATGCTCAATATGATAAAAAATCTTGGTATGCATCATTATTTCCATTGGCTCTAGTTGTAATTATAACTACGTTTAATACAGAGCTGGCAGTATTTTTCTTGGGTTGGTTAGGCGGTTCTGAATCCGTGGCTTTTTTTAAGGTCGCAATGCAAGCTACTGTATTAATTTCTTTGAGTTTATCTTCAGTTAATACCGTAATAATGCCCAACGTAGCTAGGTATTTTAAGCAAGGGGATAAAGAGAAAACCCAAGAGTTGTTAACAAAGAGCGTTCGGTTAAGTGTGTTCGTTTCTGTACCCATTATTTTGTTATTATTATTCTTTGGGGATTATCTTATAAATCTATTGTTTGGCGCTGAATATGTGGAAGCATATTCTATATTGGTTGTTTTATGTGTTGGGCAGTTTGTAAATATTTTTATGGGGTCTGTCGGTGCTGTGCTGTACATGACTCATAACGAAAAGAAAGCTTTAAAGTCATTATTTATTGCATTAGTTATTAACATTGTATTGTTAGTATTGTTGATTCCCAGTTATCTAGAGACTGGTGCAGCGATAGCGACATCTTCTTCAATGATTATTTGGAATATTTTAATGGCAAAAGAAGTTAAAATTTTAACAGGGTTTAAAACTTGGTTTAGTGGTTGGAGATATCATGCTAAATAGCAAAAGAGTACTTATTACTGGAGGCACGGGCTCCTTTGGTAAGCAGTTCATAAAAACTATATTAAGAGACTATCCTAATGTTGGGAAAATTGTTATTTATTCACGAGATGAATTGAAGCAATCCGAGCTAAGGCTAATGTATCCGGCAACACAATACCCTCAATTACGTTTTTTTATTGGTGATGTGCGAGATCAAAACCGTTTGACACAAGCATGTGAAGGGGTGGATGTGATTATTCATGCAGCGGCCATTAAGCAAGTTGATACTGCTGAATACAATCCGACGGAATGCATACGAACAAATATTGATGGTGCTGAAAATGTTATTCATGCTGCTTTAGCGTGTGGTGTTAAAGATGTTGTTGCCCTATCTACTGATAAAGCTTGCGCACCAATTAACTTATATGGAGCCACTAAACTAGCATCTGATAAGCTATTTGCCGCAGCAAATAATATCCGTGGTTCCCGAGATATTAAGTTCAGTGTTGTTCGTTATGGTAACGTGATGGGGTCTCGTGGCTCGGTGATTCCTTTTTTTATTGAGAAGAAAAAAGATGGTGTATTACCAATTACGCACCAAGAAATGACGCGTTTTAATATATCTCTTCAAGATGGCGTGAATATGGTGATGTACGCGATTGAAAATCATATTGGCGGCGAAATATTTATTCCAAAAATTCCATCTTACAAAATTACCGATATTGCGACGGCTATTGCGCCAGATTGTGAAACAAAAGTTGTTGGTATACGGCCAGGTGAAAAATTACATGAAGAGATGATCACTGATAGCGATTCACTAAATACCATAGATTTAGGGTATTACTATGCCATATTACCTTCTGTTTCTTTTATAAATACCGAAGCTGATTTTATAGAGCACCACAAAGCGGTAAAAGTACCTTTTGGTTTTAAGTATAATTCTGGCACAAATACAGAATGGGAAACGGTTGAGTCATTAAGGGAATTGATTAAAGAGCATGTCGATTCAAATTTTTCAGTTTAACTATAAGTAAAGATATATTTATGATTCCTTATGGTAAACAAGAGATAACGCAGCAAGACATTGATGCGGTAATAGATGTTTTGAAATCAGATTTTTTAACTCAAGGACCGCAAGTACCTTTATTTGAAAAAGCGATTAAGTGTGCTGTAAATGCCGAATATGCATTAGCTGTTAATTCAGCAACGTCAGCTTTGCATATTGCTTGTTTAGCGTTAGGAGTTGGTCGGGGTGATCTTGTTTGGACGACGCCTATAACATTTGTTGCGTCTGCTAACTGTGCCTTATATTGTGGTGCGGATGTTGATTTTGTTGATATTGATGCAGAAACATATAATTTAAGCTCTGAAAAATTAGAGCAAAAATTGCTACACGCAATGCAAAATGATTTGCCTTTGCCAAAAGTAGTCATTCCCGTACATTTATGTGGTCAACCATGTGAAATGGATAAGATTCATGCATTAAGTATCGAGTATGGTTTTGCTATTATTGAAGATGCGTCACATGCCATTGGTGGAAGGTATAAAGGCAACCCAATAGGTAATTGTGAGTATAGTGATATCACTATATTTAGTTTTCACCCGGTTAAAATTGTGACGACCGCTGAAGGTGGGGTCGCAACAACAAACTGTGTTTCTCTAGCACACAAAATTGATTTACTTCGTAGTCACGGGATTACGCGTGATGAAAAGTTAATGATTGAACCAAGTCAAGGGGATTGGTACTACCAGCAAGTCGAGTTAGGTTTTAACTATCGAATGACAGAAATGCAAGCGGCACTTGGTGTTAGCCAGATGACACGTTTGCATGATTTTGTTGCTAAACGAAATGAACTGGCAGAACGCTACGATGACTTACTGAAAAAACTACCAATAACAATTCCATTGCAAATCAAAGACTCCTATTCTGGTCGACATTTGTATGTTATTCGCTTGAAACTTAATAAATTATCTCTTTCGCATAAAGAGGTTTTTGATAGACTAAGAGGTAATGGCATAGGTGTTAATTTGCATTATATACCGGTGCATACTCAGCCTTATTATCAGAAATTAGGTTTCAAACAGGGTCAATTTCCTATTGCAGAAAGTTATTACAAAGATGCGATAAGTATTCCATTATTTCATGTAATGTCAGTGGAACAGCAAGATGAAGTTGTAAAAGCTTTATCTAATATACTTGAAGAATTACAATGAATATTGCAATAATTCCAGCGCGTGGTGGTAGTAAAAGAATTCCTCGAAAGAATATTAAAGAATTCCATGGTAAGCCTATGATTGCCTATTCTATTGAAGCGGCGCAAAAATCAGGATGTTTTGATAAAATTATAGTCTCTACAGATGATCAAGAAATTGCTGATGTGGCTCTAGAGTATGGAGCAGAAGTACCTTTTTTACGGCCTGCTAATATTTCTGATGATTATTCGACAACGATGGATGTGATCCAGCATTCGATACGGTGGTGTGAATCCCAAGATATGAGTATTGATTTGCTTTGCTGTATCTATGCAACAGCACCGTTCCTCATGCCAGAATACTTACAACAAGGACAAGCGGAATTAAATGATTCAATATTTGAATACGCCTTTAGTGTTACTTCGTTTTCATTTCCAATTCAAAGAGCTATAAAATTAACAGACGTGGGTACGGTTGAAATGTTTTATACTGAGTACTCCGATACTCGTTCACAGGATTTAACAGAAGCATACCATGATGCAGGTCAGTTTTATTGGGGAAAAGTAAATGCTTTTATTCAGGGTAAAGCTATCTTTGCAGAGCACTCTAAGGCTATTATTTTACCCCGAAAACTAGTGCAAGATATTGATACGCCAGAAGATTGGGAACTGGCAGAATTACTCTTTTCTGTATTGTAGCAATTTATGAACGTAGTTATCAGAACTGACTCTTCGATACATATTGGTTTAGGTCATGTTATGCGTTGCGTAGTGTTGGCTAAGGAGTTGGAGAGTCACGGGCATAATATTAAGTTTGCAGTTCGCCGACAAAAAGGAGATTCAATCGACTATCTTCGACGTCAAGGTTTTCATGTTTACGAGCTACCTCTATCAAAAGAGCATTTAACTCCAAAAAGTGATTCAGATTATGCAGCTTGGTTGCAAGTTCCAATTGAGTTGGACTCTAATCAATTTATTTCAGTGGTTAAATGTACCGATGTAGTTATTGTTGACCATTATGCGTTAGGTTTTGATTGGCAGAGGGAAGTGAAAAGTCGGCTAGATTGCAAAATGCTAGTAATTGATGACCTTGTTCGTGAGCATAATGCCGACTTAATTATCGATCAAACATTGATGCGTACGCCTGCAGAGTATAGGTCAATAAATAGTGCTAGTGATATTTTGACGGGTTGTGATTATGCTTTACTGAACCCTCAATTTATGGTTAAAAGAGAGCAGGCTTTGGAAAATAATTGTTTCCCAGCAAAACCCAAAATGTTGCTTTCAATGGGAGGGATTGATAAAGACAATGTTACCTTGCAGGTTCTTAAAGCTCTCCAGTCTCAATCATATGATAAGGTTCAAGTAACTGTATTACTTGGTAGGAAATCTCCCAGTTATAAAAGTGTTCAAGAGTTTTGTGCTCTAAATAGTCAGTGGGTTGAACATATCGATTTTGTCGATGATATGGCAGGTATCATGTTGACTCATTCTTTAGCTATTGGAGCTCCAGGTACTACATCATGGGAAAGAGCCTGCTTAGGTATCCCTAACATAATTATACCGCTGGCAGACAATCAACTTACGATTGCTAAAAATCTTGTTACAGCCAATGCTTCAATTTTAGTAGAAAAGGATAATATTAGCAGTGAGTTAGTTAGCTCATGCAAAGTTTTGATTAAAAAATGGAGTGAGTTTCGTCAGGCAAATCTTAAGTTATGTGATGGTTTAGGTGTTCGACGAGTTGTAATGAGAGTCAATAACTTGCTTCTCGAACAGGATAATAAACTATCTATTAGGCGTGCTTGTGAAGGTGATATTAAGCAAGTGTTTACATGGCAGTGCCATGCACGTACGCGAAAGTATGCCATAACAACTAATGCTCCTAGCTGGGAAGAACATCAAATATGGATGAAACAAAAACTTAAGTCAGTTGAAGATTTCTTCTATATGATAACGTTACCTGAGCATGATGAATCAGTAGCTGTTATTCGACTAGATCGAATAAGAAAGGCCGAATATATTGTTTCGATTTTTGTATCACCTGAACATTATGGTCAAGGTATAGCTAAACAAGCATTAAGCTTTGTTGATAGCATTCACAAAGATGTAACCCTTCATGCGACCGTACTTAAGGATAACTTTGCATCACAAAGGCTATTCACGTCGGCTAACTACCAGCGTGTTTTTGAAGACACGTTTATTCGATTACCAATTACTTGAGAAGACAATGAATCCTTTTATCACTATTAACGGACGTAAAATTGGTCCTGGTTTTCAGCCTTATATTATTGCGGAGTTGTCAGCAAATCATAATGGAGATATCAATAGAGCCTTTCAAATAATGGAAGAGGCTAAAAAAGCGGGTGCTGATGCAATTAAGCTACAAACATACACTCATGATACTATCACTATGGATTGTGATTCTGAAGACTTTCAAATAAAAGGAGGTTTATGGGATGGTCAAACATTATATGAATTGTACAAAGGTGCACATATGCCATGGGAATGGCATAAACCGCTTTTTGAAAAAGCTAAAGCGTTAGATATTGCTATATTTAGTTCCCCATTTGATTTTACGGCGGTTGACTTACTTGAGGGGCTTGCTGCTCCAGCTTACAAAATTGCTTCATTTGAATTAGTTGATTTACCACTGATTGCTCGTGTCGCAAAAACTGGTAAGCCTATGATTATGTCTACTGGCATGGCTAATGAAATAGAGATCCAAGATGCAATAGACACAGCTAGGTCTAATGGATGTAAAGAGTTAGTCGTTTTACATTGTGTAAGTGGTTATCCTGCTCCTGCGGATCAGTACAATTTGAGAACAATAGCTAATATATCAAAGCAGTTTGATGTGCTTGCCGGTTTATCAGATCATACTATCGACAATGCAACGGCTGTAGCCGCTGTTGCATTAGGGGCATGCTTAATTGAAAAACATGTCACATTGGATCGTACTGGAGGTGGTGCTGATGATAGTTTCTCCTTAGAGCCTCAGGAGCTTGCTCAATTATGCAGAGATGCTAAAACTGCATGGTCTGCGTTGGGTAAAGTGAGTTATGAGCGAACAGAGGCCGAAAAAGGGAATTCTAAATTTCGTCGTTCACTCTATGTAGTTAGCGATATCAAGTGTGGTGAGGTTCTATCTCATGATAACATCCGAAGTATTAGGCCAGGCTTCGGTTTAGCCCCAAATTTATATACTCAAGTTATTGGTAAAAAGGCTTTAAAGGATATATCGCGTGGTACCGCATTGAGTTTCGAATTGTTTGAGAAATAATCCGTGAAGTATTGTAAAAAGTGTTTAACGACAAATCTACGACCTAACGCCTCATTTAAAGGCGGGGTATGTATTGCGTGCAATTATTCAGAGTCAGAGCATCAGTGCAATACCGCGTTGAAGCTAAATATTTTGCAAAAAAAAATCCAACATAGCCGACAAAAGCAAAGAAATAGAAATGCCTATGACTGTATTGTCGGCGTGAGTGGAGGTAAAGATAGTACCCGTCAAGCACATTGGGTTAGGGATCGGCTTGGTTTAAGGCCTTTATTAGTTTGTTGTGCATATCCACCCAAACAAATGTCTGAAATTGGCGCAAATAACCTTTCAAATCTGATTGAAATGGGCTTTGATATAATAGCTGCGACACCTGCTCCACAGACTGCTGCTCACCTAGCACTTGAATCATTTAAGCAATTTGGTAATGTCTGTAAATCTACAGAGATGTCTCTATTTTCAACTGTGCCTCGTTTAGCAATAGAATTAGGTGTGAATACGATTTTTTGGGGAGAAAATCCTGCATTACAGGTTGGCGATGCTGCAGTGGAAGGGTTTGATGAATTTGATGGTAATAATTTACGACGATTGAATACATTAACAGCAGGAGGAACCAAGTGGCTAAAAGATGCGGTGAAGTCTCCTTATTTATCAGGCCATTACTTTTATCCAGATGAAATTGAGTTTGAGAAGAAAAAAATTAACATATTCTATTTAGGCCCCGCTTGGGATGATTGGAGCAATGAAGATAACTCCATTTATGCATCTTTGCAGGGGCTAACTTTGCGCCCAGGAGAAGAGTTAGAAACAGGTGATCTTTCGAATGCCTCTATGTTGGATGAAGAATTTACCAATATCAATATGATGCTTAAATATTATAAATTTGGTTTTGGGCGGGCAACTGATAGCGTGAATGAAAAAATTCGCTTAGGTCAAATGAGCAGAGATGAAGGTATCAAAGTGGTAGAACAATACGATGGCTTATGTTCAGATCGTATCATTCAAAGTTTCTCCGATTATGTAGGCATATCAAAAACTGAGTTTTGGGGCATAGCTAATAAATGGGTGAATGGTGATATTTTTGATATTTTGCCCGCAGAAAGACCTGTTCGAAAATTTGTCGTCGGGGTTGATTATGTCAGTTGATATTTTGGATGTAGGAAGCGGTAACATTCAGTCTATTAAAAACTGGATAGAAAAAGCAAACGTCTCTGCTAATGTTGTCAATGATGCACGTAGTATTCAGTCAAACCTTTTAATATTGCCTGGTGTCGGTTCTGTTGGCTCATATATGCACAGGATTAAGCAAGGTAGCTTTGATCAAGCTATCCTCGAGCATGTTGATAAGGGTGGGCGACTGCTAGGCATTTGTTTGGGGTTTCAAATTATGTCTACATATTCAGAAGAGGATGGAGGTGTTGAAGGGTTGAGTATTATCGATGGTCACGTAGAGCGACTGCAAAACAAGGCTTCTCACAATAGCTGGGAGCCTATCTACTTGCGCAGAAATGAATTGAACGGCCAGTCTTTTTTCAGGCAATTAAATTTGTCGAAAAAACGAATTCTGGACGGTAGAGTTTTTTACAATCATGAATACGGCTTTGTGAATAACGAAGAAAAATCATTTTCGATTCCTGTATCAGATTCTTTACCTAGATACACCGGGTTTCTTGTTAAAGATAAGGTTATTGGCCTGCAGTTTCACCCAGAGAAGAGTCAGGTAACTGGGTTAGACTTGATTTCAATGATACTTTAGGAGAGATATGTGAGGATCGGTTCAACGGTATTGCTTAAAGATCAGCTGTGCGTGCAATCTTATGAATGGAATACTATTCGTCCTTTGGGTGCGTTACAGGGAGTTTTAGATTCGTTAGAAGAATATCAGTGTGATGAAGTAGCAATTATTCGACCTGTTCGACAAAACGATACACTTAAGAGCTTTCAGCGAGATATTCAGGTGATAAAGGCGCTGAAAACTATGACGCCTATAAGTTTTGGTGGCGGTATTCGCTCTTTAGAGCACATCAGCTTACTTAAAGGCTTACCAATTGAGCGTATAATATTTTCTTCAGCATTTTTGGAAAAGCAAACTGAACTTATCACCTTGGCGAAAGACTTATTTGGGCATCAAGCCATTAAATGTCTTCTACCTGTAAGCGTCCAGAAAGGCGAAGTTCATGTTTATCATTCATCGGCAGGAAGGTACATCCCTCTGTCGACTGTTGATACTCAATTTATTGATGAGTTAGCAAATGAGATCGTTTTATTTGATACCGATCATGAAGGTTGTAGTGACCAATTTGATTGGTCGATAATAGAAGAGGTACCTTTTGCAGCGGAAAAACTTATTTTATGCGGCGGTGTTGGTAAAAAAACACCATGCATTGCTCGACAAAATAATATTGCGTCGGTACTCATAGATAATAAAGTTTTGCATCAAGAGTATTCAATATTGGAATATAAAAATGCATGAGTTTTGCCCTAAATGCCAATACCCTAAAACGCACCCATTTGGACTTAGTATAACTAATAGCGAGTGTTCTGGTTGTTTTACGCATCGAGAGAAAGATGCAATAGACTGGTCAGTTAAGCGCGAAGAGCTTGAGTCTGCAATTAAAAAGTATAAAAAACAGAGTAAAAAATATGACTGCGTAGTTCCTGTAGTAGGAGACGCGGAGGACTTTTATACTTTATCCAAAGTTTTGGGGTTAGGACTATCTCCATTAGTTGTGTGTGTAAATGACTACTTTAAGAACGATATTGGATGGCATAACCTGCATCAGTTAATTACTCATTTTGATGTTGATTCATTTGTGTTTAACCCTGATATCAGAGTATATAAAGATCTTGTTCGTACGTCTTTAAGGAAATTCGATCATATTTTACTTCCTTTTATACAATTACACACCTCATTTCCTGTGCATGTAGCTTATGAAAGAAACATACCTCTAATTATTTGGGGGCAGAATCAAGCAGTAGAGCAAGTTGGTAAGTTCTCTCATAATGATTCGGTGGAAATGAGTCGGTGGAGTCGTCGACAGCATGATTTATTTGAAGTGGAAACTGATTTTTTGATAGGCAATGGTGCTCAGGTTGATTTGCGACATTTAAATTATTATCAGTACCCTAAATTACCTGAGCTTAATCGACGTGGTATTAAAGGGCTCTACTTAAGTAATTATTTTCGTTGGGATCCTCTGTCTCAAAATCAAAGTGTTGTTGATTTCGGTTTTAAGCCAGAAAGTAACGCTTCTTCTTTTGATATTTATGAAAGAGCTGGTAGCTCTGTTTATTATCAGCTCCACGACCTTTTGAAGTATAAGAGAGTCGGTTATAGAAAAATCGATGATCATGTAGCACGAGAGATTCGTCATGGAAGGTTAAATAATGAAGAAGGTATTCTTATAAGTAACCACTATAAAGCTTCAAGAGTAAATGTTAGGCCGTTCTTTGATTGGCTAGATGTTACAAATAGTGGTTATGAATGGTTCTGTCAGCATAGGTTGTCATCTTTGGATCACCTGATATCTAAAGATGGTGATGCTTTTAAAGATATAACTTTACCTAATAAGATAATTGATAAATTAAGCTCATCTACTGAGGCAATTAATCATTACATGTTATTTGGTAAAGGTTTGTTTATATAAAAATATAAGGTTTAGTCGTGAAAAAAATTATTTTATTTGGTAGTGGAACGGTAGCTGAGAAAAACTTGAATCTTAATCCAGAGTTTATTGTTGATAATAATTTAGATTTGCATGGGGCCTTTTTTCACGGAGTTGAAGTAAAAGCACCTTCTATCCTAAAAGGTGCTAGTGATAAATATAAAGTTATTGTATGTACCACTTCTATAAGCGAAGTGAAAAAACAATTAGAAAGCTATGGCTATCAATGGGGAGTAAATGCTGATGTTGCTGTTCTTTTAAATGAAAGAATAGAAATGGCCTCTTTAGAAGATAGTAAATTTAGTTTTCTAATCAGCAGTGGGCTTCCTTCATCTGCAGAGTCTTTTTCTGGAGGTGGTATATATCATGTCGAAGAAACAGATAGTTATCCAAAAATTACACTGATATACGAAGGCAATACTCATGGATTAATCAAAGTTGATGATGGGTATGTTTTCTCATGCCAAGGTAAGGGCTTAGTGTTTTTAGATTCAGAGTTTAAGCATACTAAGACCATTGAGTTGAGAGCAGGGTTACGCCCCCATGGTATTAGAAAGTATAATGATTTATGGGTTTTGGTTTCTAGTTATAAAGATGCAATTATTTGCGTGAATGATGATGGTGAAGAAATTTTCGAATATCAGTTTAGTGATAAAATAGATTCATTTGAAAGTGCTCAACATCATTGTAACGATCTTGATATAGTCGATGACTACGCTTATGTATCGATGTTTTCTCTAACGGGAAACTGGAAAAGGAACAGTTTTGACGGCGGTATAATGGAAGTTAATTTGAAAACGGGTGAAATGAAACCTGTTATTAATAACCTTACTATGCCTCATAGCGTCACATGTGACGAAACAGGTCTGAAAGTTTTGAATTCGTTTAAAGGTACTTTTTTAGGTAATAACTTCGATGTGTTAGCAACTCTACCTGGCTTTGTAAGAGGGTTAGATTCGGATGAGAATTACTATTATTTAGGTGAAAGTAAGAATAGAAATTTTTCAAGGTTGAGTACAGGAAGAACGCCTGTATCTATAGATACTAAGATTACGATAATAAATAAAAAGTTCGGCTTTTGTCGTTCGGTTTATTTAGCAAATCCAATTTCAGAAGTTCATTCAATTATTAGACTTTAGCATTGAATTATCCAGTCTTTATTTAACGTATACGGGTAGTTTGTAAGTCAAGTATTAATAGTAACAATTATGGGGTTTGTTTATTAGTATTCAATACTTAGCAGTTACTTGATTGTGATTTGGTCTGTATGGCATTAAATTTACATGTGAATGCATTATTTTTTTATGAGTTATTTTAAATGAGAATTAAAGTTTTATTAGATCATGTTTCGAGAGAAATCGATTTTGCTATTAGTCTAAAAAAAGCAATTGAAGAAAATAACCTTGGATACGTAAACATAACCCATCAAGACTATATATCGACTAATAATACGTATGACTTTTTTGAAAAAACGTTTGATGGCATTTATGACGTAATCATAGTTCCAAGTTACCATGTGGTACGAACTCCCCATATGTTGCTGAGAGCAGTTGCTAACCGTGCAAAAATAGTAGTCTATCATTCAGAGCAAATTATTAGAGAATACATTGAACCTGAAAAATTGAATTTAGAATATACAGAGCAATTTAACTTTCATGTTGCTGCTCACTTTGTCTGGGGAGAAGACTTTTCATCTAAATTGATTAAAAAAGCAAAGGTGATGCCAGATAAAATATTCCTTGTCGGTAATTATAAGATGGACTTTGCCAAAGAGTGTAGCTCAATAGTGCAGAGTAGTATTCTAGTAGCTTCAGACTACAAGCCTGCCGACATGTCTGAAGTAGATATGGAAGATTTTTATAAAGAGTATAAAGTTCACTTTGACCGTAAGCGCCAGAAGGTATGCACACAAGCTAGAGTGTGCATGTTGAAATTTGTGAAAGAGCAAGCTGTGCTATTTCCAACCCTTACTTTTATGCTACGCCCTCATCCAGGTGAGTCAAAATCTGAATATCAAAAAATTTTGAGTGATAACGTAAAGATATCAGAGGATGGCGCTACGTTCTCCTCCGACCTTAAGAATAGTGATGTTGTGCTTGGTTTTACTAGTACGTCATGCTTGGAGGTGATCTCAGCCAAAAAAAGGTTCATTAGCGTCGACTTTTTTGAATTCGATAAAGAGGATCTTAGTGCTCACAAAATCTTACTTGACTGGACTTCTATTGAAGAAACTAAGGCACTACTTAGTTCATTGAATGAAGGTATTTTACCCGAGAGTAATCTAGAGCAACAGAAAAATCTAAGTTCTTTATTAAAAAATTATGAAGATGTAGGTGCTAACATAGTTTCAGCTTTAATTTTTATTAACTCAGAAGATTATGCATATCAGACTAAATTAACAAAATCAGACATTTTTCCATTAATGAATAGCTTCCTTGCAGGGGCGGGTAAATTCTTATCTTTGAAAATAGCTGTATGGCTCAGAGGGCGATTGCGAAGCCAGTTAATCTTGGACAGAGTCAGCGAGTCTTACTCCAAAAGGCTAGCTACTAATGAAAATTTTAATGAAGAAATTTTGGAGAAATACCAAACAAAATTTGCTCCTTATAATTACGTGAAATCTAATAGCGTTGTTCATACTTCGCTAGGCTATATTTTTGAGATTAAAGCATCTTAGGTTATGGGGGGGACTTTAGGGTGATAATGTGATTGATAAAATTAAATCTGTTAAACTGGATAAAGAGCAGGATTTAGCGAGTGAGTAAATTGAGAAGTCAGCGGTGTGGGTATTCGGTAGGAGTATTGAAAAAGTTGAATATCAGTTTGTATAAAGTAGTCCATAATTTAAGTTGCATACATGATATCTGATCATCAAGCAGGCTTTAGAAAAATTAAATTTTTATTTCTAATTTTTTTATTGTTGTTGGTTTCTATTCTCTCTAAATTAGGCTCAATATACTTCGAGCTCTATTCAATTTCAGCTTTATTTTTATTTATCATTTTATCTCTTTCTGTTTTTACTGGAGCCATTAAGTGGTATGGCACTGTATTTTTATTCATCTTCTTTTCCTCGTTTCAGTTTATAGCGATGCTGGTACCAACTTTTTTCAATGCCATGCCACATTATCGTTTTTTTGAAAGCGACTCTATTGCAGAGAACTATTTTACGTACTATATGCTGATCTTCCTCTGTGGGTATATGCTGTTATTGGTCACTTATAAACTTTCTCAGAAAATTAAAGTTCCACATTATAGTTTGAATTGCAAAGATATTCCGTTAATTCTTTGTTATCTACCTTTTATAATTGCAATTTTTAGCTTTTATAAAATATTTAGTGCAGGAGGAGGATTTGTAAATACAATATTAAATATGGGGTCAATTAATTCAATTTTAGCCGAGGTGGCGATGTATGGTTCCCTTTCAAAGGTTGGTTATACGTCATGTTGCATGTTACTTCTTGTTCGTCATTATCGTAATTGTGTATTTGTTTTTATCGTATTGACTGCAATGAATGCCGCAATGGGAGAAAGGGGGGCGATTTTATTTTCAGGTATACTGCCTTTGTTAGTCACTTATAGGCTATCTCATGGTAAAATTTCCGCAAAATACATTGGGATTTTTTTGTTAATTTTCTTTTTTTACTATTCGGTTTTAGGGGCTTTTCGAAGCGCTAATATCAGTGAAGCAAAGTCTGAAGAATTGACTACTGAAAAAGTCATTAATGTTATAAGTAAAACGGAACACCACATAAATGCAGCAGCAACCATTCAGATGGCGGATAAAGATGGTTATTATTTTGGGGAAACGTTGATAAATCTAATTTATGTACCTATACCCAGAGCTATTTGGAGCGAAAAGCCTATTATTTCCGAGTCTGCAATTATAGGTATGCAGCTTAAAGGAACAAATAACCCAACTGGTTCAGGGTTACCTCCCGGAGTATTTGCGTATGGGTATATTCAATTTGGTTTACCTGGTGTAATTTTGACTGCGTTACTGTCTGGATTAATAGCCGGTATAGCTGAAAAGTATTTTTTATCTGTATTAACTATACCAAGTATTCTTTTGTATTCACAGTGTCAAGCTTTGTTTATTCACGTTCTATCAACAGAAGTTCAGGTTAAATTTTTGGTTAATTTGATTGTTATAACTGCTGTAATAATTTTATCAATGATCTGGCACACGTTTAAGAAGGAGCTTAAAAAACATTAGTTATCTATCTTTTTAATATGTATTCTTTTTGTAAATAGTTCTTGTCTTAAGATGTATGTAAAATACTTACAACTAGTTTTTATATTATTTTGAGTCGATCCGGGTAGCAGCATGTTAATGTGTTTCTTTGGATTGGATTTTTAGGTAAGAATATTGGAACTTAAGTTTTTACCCATAATTTGGTGATAAAAAGTTGTTGTTGGCATTCTGATCATAGTTTTGTTCGGCCGTGAAAATTTAATCATTTTTTATAGTGTATGAAGGGTGTTCTGTTACATCAAGTTACTAGTAAAGTTTATTCGAAAATAAAAAGTGAATGTATTATGAAACTATTAATGGTCGGGCCTACCCCTGAACCTTATACTGGCCAGTCAATATCATTTAATAAACTAAAAGATAGCTTTTCTGTTGATGATGAAGTATCAGTGCATCATGTCGAGACATCTCCTAGTGCTAAAGGTGCGCACGTTACTGGTGAAGCTTCGTATGCTAGGCTTAAGGACACATTAGCTATTTTTTGCAAATACACTTTTCTTTTAGTTATAGTGAAGCCTGATGTTGTGTATCTTACAAAAGGCTCTACAAAATCAGGTTTTCTACGAGATTTAGTGCTTTTAATTGTTAAAAAGTTTTTTTCTAAAAGAACAAAGTTTGTAGTTCATCTCAAAGGGGGGAATTATGATATTTTCTATGAGCGGAGTTCAAAACTTATAAAATTATGGATTAGATATTTTGTAAAGGAAGTGGATTTAGTTATTGTGTTAGGCGACTCTTTAGTTAAGATGTATGATTTTTCCCCAGAAATAAAAAACAAAATTATAGTAGTTAAAAATGCTTTACCTATATTACCTAATTCATTAGGACTGCATCAGAAAACCGAGAAGATCATTTTTTTGTATTTATCTAACCTGATATACTCCAAAGGATATACGACAATTATTGAGGCAGCAAAAATCTTACATGATAACGGTGTAAGAAATTTTGAGGTTGTTTTAGCTGGTGAGTTTATGGCAAGCCCAGATGACCCTAAGGGTTATGACTTTCATGCTGAAATGTCGCGAAATATCAAAAATTTCAACTCAAATAAGTACCCGTATCTTAAATATGTAGGGAAGGTAAATGGAGAAACGAAGAGCAATTTACTTCGTGAAGCCGATATACTGATTTTGCCAACAAATTATCATGTTGAAGGGCAGCCAGTATCTATCATTGAAGCCATGGCATACTCGTGTGCCATTATAACCACAAACTATAGATCAATTCCTGATATTGTTGATTCTCATAATGCATTATTTATAGAATTTGGAAACGTGCCACAACTCGTAAGTACAATGGAAAAGGCTATAAAATCTCCAGGCATGTTAGATAAAATGAAAAAAGCATCTATAGCGCGCTATGAATCTGAACATATTTGGTCAAAACATTATGACCGTATGAAATATGTTTTATTCCAGTTAAAATAATGCCTTTTAATTCTAAGACCACAGTCGATTTTTGTTTAAAGAGCATCATAAGGATAAAGTCAAATATTGGGAGTTGTATGATAATCTATAGTCTTAGTTATTTTAGCCGCACCAAAACAAACGTATCTGCTGTTAGCGTTTTTATGTTTTCGTCGCTAAATATTAATTAGAGCACATACTGAGTTTTTAGGTTTTTTAATTTATTTAGGTTTTTTGCATGAAAAAAGCATTGATTACGGGAATTACAGGGCAAGATGGTTCTTATTTAGCTGAATTTCTTTTAGAAAAAGGCTACGAAGTTCATGGCATCAAGCGTAGAGCATCCTCATTCAATACTGAACGAGTTGACCATATTTATCAAGATCGCCATGAGGGTAAATCAAATTTCCACCTTCATTATGGTGACCTTACCGATTCTTCTAACCTTACAAGAATTTTGAAAGAAGTTGAGCCTGACGAGGTATATAACTTGGGGGCACAGTCTCATGTCGCTGTATCGTTTGAAGCGCCTGAATATACAGCTGATGTTGATGCGATGGGAACGCTTCGCTTATTAGAAGCTATTCGTTTTCTGGGCTTAGAAAAGAAAACCCGCTTTTATCAAGCTTCAACATCTGAACTATATGGTTTAGTTCAAGAAACGCCGCAAAAAGAAACGACTCC
>TARA_R110001599_G_C12275552_1_pt1 | contig 16698 bp, 11 predicted proteins | sample TARA_R110001599 | Tara Oceans TARA_R110001599 (sample SAMEA4398360) | marine metagenome | biome: Polar Biome; feature: [MES] marine water layer (ENVO:01000295) within the mesopelagic zone...; material: water (ENVO:00002006), including particulate matter (ENVO:01000060) such as...... | reverse complement strand
GCGGTCGTACCGTCGGTGCGGGTGTGGTTGCTAAGATTATGGAGTAACAACTGAGTGCTAATGGCGATCTCTTGTAGGTCGCCATTTGTAATTCAGATGGTTGTAGCTGTAGGGGCGTAGCTCAATTGGCAGAGTGACGGTCTCCAAAACCGTAGGTTGGGGGTTCGAGGCCCTCCGCCCCTGCCACCGAATTTGGTGCAGGGAATCGAAAGTAGAAAGTATGTCTAATCAACCCGTACAAACCGTTGGCGCAGCAGGCGACAAGATTAAAATTATCTTGGCGCTTCTTGCTGTTATTGCCGGCGTTGTCGGATTTTATGTATTGTCGGACAAGGCGACCGCAATCCGTGCTGCTGTATTGGTAGTCGGTTTGCTGGTGGCAATTGCTTTGGGCTGGACGTCGGCGGCAGGCCGCGATTTCATGAATTTCTCGAAAGAGGCAATTCGTGAAACTAAAAAAGTGGTGTGGCCTACGCGTCGCGAGACCTTGCAAATGACCGCGATCGTATTCGTGTTCGTGCTTGTGATGGCGCTGTTTCTGTGGAGCACCGACAAAGTGCTTGAAGTTGTGTTGTACGACCTCATCCTGGGCTGGAAACGATAATGGGCGACAATATTCAAGATGAAGTGCAGGGTGATGCTTTGAGCGCTGCTGCAGATTCTGTTTCTAGTGCTGCTACAACTGCTGCCGCAACCAGTAAAAAACGTTGGTATGTGGTGCATGCTTATTCCGGTATGGAAAAAAGTGTGATGCGTGCGCTGACTGAGCGTGTGGCGCGTGCTGGCATGCAGGATCAATTTGGTCAGATTTTGGTGCCGACCGAAGAAGTCATTGAAGTCAAGAATGGCCAAAAATCGGTTAGTGAGCGTCGTTTCTTCCCTGGTTATGTTTTGGTTGAAATGGAAATGACCGATGAAACCTGGCATCTGGTGAAAAACACCAGTAAGGTGACGGGTTTTATTGGTGGAAAATCAAACAAGCCGACGCCGATTCCGCCGCATGAAGTCGATAAGATCATGCAGCAAATGCAGGATGGGGTTGAGAAGCCTCGGCCTAAAGTGCTGTACGAAGTGGGTGAGTTGGTGCGCATCAAGGATGGTCCATTTACCGACTTCAACGGTAATGTAGAAGAAGTTAATTACGAGAAATCTAAGGTGCGTGTGTCGGTGACGATTTTTGGTCGCGCCACCCCGGTAGAGCTCGACTTCGGTCAGGTTGAGAAAGTCTGATCTAGGCAAAAAAGTATGCGCGCCGGTTGAAGCGCAGACATCGAAAGATGGCTAAATTCGGCAAGGCAGTAAAAAGAGGAGCCCTAGTAGTGTGTCGCAAGGCAAGCGAACAGGCGCTACCACTCAATCAATGTAGGAGCCATCATGGCAAAGAAGATCATTGGTTTTATCAAGCTGCAAGTGCCAGCTGGTAAAGCAAACCCATCCCCTCCAATCGGACCTGCTTTAGGTCAACGTGGTTTGAACATCATGGAATTCTGCAAGGCGTTCAACGCGCAGACTCAAGGTGTTGAGCCAGGTATGCCAATTCCGGTTGTGATTACCGCATTTGCGGATAAGTCTTTCACTTTTGTGATGAAGACGCCGCCAGCAACGTACCTGATCAAAAAGGCTGCGAACATCACCAAAGGTTCGCCTAAGCCACATACCGATAAAGTCGGCAAGATTACACGTGCGCAAGCTGAAGAAATCGCTACAACTAAACGGCCGGATTTGACGGCTGCCGACATGGATGCTGCTGTGCGTACTATCGCCGGTTCCGCACGTTCCATGGGTATCACGGTGGAGGGTCTGTAATGGCTAAGTTATCAAAGCGCGTTAAAGCGTTCAAAGAAAAAGTTGATCGTACCAAGGCATATCCATTCGACAATGCTGTAGCGTTGATCAAAGAATGTGCTTCGGCTAAGTTTGATGAGTCCATCGATATCTCGGTGCAACTTGGTGTTGATGCTAAGAAATCGGATCAAGTTGTGCGTGGTTCGGTTGTATTGCCATCGGGTACGGGTAAGACTGTTCGTGTTGCAGTATTTGCTAGCGGCGAAAAAGCCGAGCAAGCTAAAGCGGCAGGCGCAGACATCGTCGGTATGGAAGATCTGGCTGAGCAAATCAAAGCCGGCAACATGCCTTTCGACATCGTGATTGCATCGCCAGACACCATGCGTATCGTTGGTACTTTGGGTCAAATCCTCGGCCCACGCGGCATGATGCCTAATCCGAAAGTTGGTACTGTGACGCCTGACGTTGCTACCGCAGTGAAAAATGCAAAAGCTGGTCAAGTGCAATATCGTACTGACAAGGCTGGCATCATTCACACCACGATCGGTCGTAAATCATTCTCCGATGAAGCGCTCAAAACCAATCTGTTGGCGTTGATCGATGCATTGAACAAAGCTAAGCCAGCGACCAGCAAGGGTGTTTACCTGCGCAAGGTGTCGTTGTCGTCGACGATGGGCGCAGGTGTTCGCGTTGATCAATCGACCTTGGCCGCATAAGAAATTGAATTAAGTCCCGTTGCTGTGATGGCAGTGGGCGAATCTTTGGGCTGGATTGGTTTGATGATTGCAGGTGATGTGTTTTGTCGTCTCAACCATTAAGCGAATTCAGACAATCAAAGACCGTTGGGCGGCGTGCAGTAGCTAATGTGCAAAGTTAAAACGGGGTTGGTAACAACTCTTACCCAACGCAGATGGTGACCCCGAACAAGTTTTGCAGTCTCTTCGCTGGCTCGCCAGTATGAACTCCTAACTTCGGACGCCGTGTTCGAACCGATGCAAGGCAAACAATCAATGATGATTGTGTGGGCGCCGAGTATCATTTTTGGAGGTTGATCTTGAGTCTCAATCTGAATGACAAAAAGGCCGTAGTCGCCGAAATCTCTGCACAGATCGCATCTGCACAGACTATCGTCGTGGCCGAATATCGTGGCATCCAGGTTGGTCACTTGACACAACTGCGCGCCAAAGCGCGGGACCAAGGCGTCTACTTGCGCGTGTTGAAAAACACACTCGCACGTCGTGCCGTTGAAGGTACCGCATTTGCCGACCTCGCTTCTGAATTAACCGGCCCGTTGATCTATTCGATCTCGGATGATGCCGTTGCAGCAGCCAAAGTCATTAGTGACTTTGCTAAAACCAACGACAAATTGGTTGTTAAAGCAGGTAATTATGCAGGTAAATCGCTTGATAAAGCGGCTGTTACTGCATTGGCAAATATTCCTAGCCGTGAAGTCCTGCTGGCCCAAGTCTTGGGCATGATGCTGGTTCCGGTTGCGAGCTTTACGCGTGGTCTGGCTGCTCTTGCTGCTCAAAAATCTGAAGGCCAAGCGCCTGCAGCTGCAGCAGAGCCAGTCGTCGAAGTGTCCGAAGCAGCTGCGGAATAACAGGTCGCTGCATAAGCGGCCTGCGCTCTTGTTTCGACGCTTCGCGTCAGTACCAATCAGATGTAATTATTGAAAAAATTTAGGAGTTTCAAATGGCAATTAGCAAAGACGACATCCTGGAAGCCGTAGGCAACCTGACAGTCCTGGAACTGAATGACTTGGTAAAAGCATTCGAAGAAAAATTCGGCGTATCCGCTGCTGCAATGGCTGCTCCTGCAGCTGGTGGCGCTGCTGGCGGCGCTGCTGCTGAAGAGCAAACCGAGTTCACCGTGATCCTCACCGATTTCGGCGCGAACAAAGTTGGTGTAATTAAAGCAGTTCGTGAAATCACCGGCTTGGGCTTGAAAGAAGCAAAAGACCTGGTTGATGGCGCACCGAAACCTTTGAAAGAAGGCGTTTCGAAAGCGGATGCAGAAGCAGCACTGAAGAAGTTGGAAGAAGCTGGCGCAAAAGGCGAACTGAAGTAATTCGCTGTTTAGCGCTTGTTGATGTTTTTCATCAGCGCATGAGTCAAAGCACGACATCACTCGAAAGGGTGGTGTCGCTTTGGCTTCTTTGTCGTTTTTGAATTTAATGTGGCTGCAAGCAAGCTTGATCGACTTCATGTAATCTGGCGTGTTGCAAGTCTGTTTAAGGGCAGAGACTTGAGGTTTCAATGTTCGAATTGCAAAACAGCAATTCTGCAATGTAGCCTGAATCCTGAATTCTCTATCCTTTCCTAGTCACTCACGGAGTGTCCATGCACTACTCATTTACTGAGAAGAAGCGCATTCGCAAATCATTCGCGAAACGCGCTAACGTCCACAACGTTCCGTTCTTGCTGGCTACCCAGCTTGAGTCCTATCATGACTTTTTGCAAGAGGACAAAATACCGTCTCAACGCAAAAATGAAGGTTTGCAATCTGCCTTCACGTCAATTTTTCCTATCGTTTCGCACAATGGTTTTGCGCGTCTCGAGTTCTTGTCCTATGTGCTCGGTGATCCGCCGTTCAACATTAAAGAATGCCAACAACGTGGCTTGACGTACGCGTCACCGCTGCGTGCCAAGGTGCGTTTGGTGATTCTGGATAAAGAATCGCCGACCAAACCAGTGGTCAAAGAAATGAAAGAGCAGGAAGTCTACATGGGCGAACTGCCTTTGATGACGACCACTGGCTCGTTTGTGATCAACGGTACTGAGCGCGTTATCGTGTCGCAGTTGCATCGTTCGCCAGGTGTGTTCTTTGAACATGATCGTGGCAAGACGCATTCGTCCGGTAAATTGCTGTTCTCGGCACGTATTATTCCTTACCGTGGTTCATGGCTGGATTACGAGTTCGATCCGAAAGACATCCTGTTCTTCCGCGTCGATCGTCGTCGCAAGATGCCGGTCACGATCTTGCTGAAAGCCATCGGCATGACGCCGGAACAGATTCTCGAAAACTTCTTTGTTTTCGATGACTTCAAGTTGCATGATGACGGCGCAGAGATGGCTTTTGTTGCTGAGCGTCTGCGTGGCGAAGTTGCGCGTTTTGATATCGCTGACAAAGCTGGCAAAGTTATTATCGCCAAAGATAAGCGTATCAACAGCAAGCACGTACGTGATGTTGAAGCGGCCGGTGTTAAGCATATTTCGGTGCCAGAAGACTACCTGTTGGGCCGTGTATTGGCTAAAAACATTGTCGATTCCAGCACTGGCGAAGTGATTGCCAATGCCAACGACGAGTTGACAGAAGAGTTGTTGGCGCGTCTGCGCGAAGCAGGTGTGGCTGCAATTCAGACCCTGTATACCAATGATTTAGACCAAGGCGCTTACATTTCGCAAACCTTGCGTATGGATGACACCAACGATCAAATGGCGGCCAAGGTTGCTATCTATCGCATGATGCGTCCAGGTGAGCCGCCAACCGAAGATTCGGTTGAAGCGCTGTTTAATGGTTTGTTCTACAACCCTGATCGCTATGATCTGTCGGCTGTCGGCCGCATGAAATTCAATCGTCGCATTGGTCGTGACGAATTGACCGGCGACATGACTTTGTCGAACGATGACGTACTGGCTGTGATCAAGATTTTGGTCGAGTTGCGTAACGGTCGCGGCGAAGTCGATGATATCGATCACTTGGGCAATCGTCGTGTACGTTGCGTTGGCGAATTAGCCGAGAATCAATTCCGTGCTGGTTTGGTGCGTGTTGAACGTGCAGTGAAAGAACGTCTCGGCCAAGCCGAGGCGGACAATTTGATGCCGCACGACTTGATCAACTCCAAGCCAATTTCGGCTGCGATCCGTGAATTTTTCGGTTCGTCTCAGTTGTCGCAGTTTATGGATCAAACCAACCCATTGTCGGAAATCACGCACAAGCGTCGTGTTTCTGCCCTGGGTCCTGGTGGTTTGACCCGTGAACGTGCTGGCTTTGAAGTGCGTGACGTCCATCCTACGCATTACGGTCGTGTCTGCCCAATCGAAACACCAGAAGGCCCGAACATTGGTTTGATCAATTCGTTGGCATTGTATGCACGTCTGAACGAATACGGTTTCCTCGAAACCCCCTATCGTAAAGTCGAAGGTAGCAAAGTCAGCAATCAGATCGATTATTTGTCGGCGATTGAAGAAGGTCGTTACATCATCGCGCAGGCGAACGCGACCATCGACAAATCCGGTATTTTGTCGGACGAATTGGTTTCTGCACGTGAAGCCGGCGAAACAATTCTGGTCTCGCCAGAGCGCATTCAGTACATGGACGTAGCGCCAGGTCAGGTGGTTTCGGTTGCGGCTTCGTTGATTCCATTCCTCGAACACGATGATGCGAACCGCGCATTGATGGGTGCCAACATGCAACGTCAGGCGGTGCCTTGCTTGCGTCCAGAAAAAGCATTGGTCGGCACAGGGATCGAGCGCACCGTCGCAGTCGACTCGGGCACTACGGTACAGGCTCTGCGCGGCGGTGTGGTTGATTACATCGATGCAGGTCGTGTTGTGATTCGCGTGAATGACGACGAAGCACAAGCGGGCGAAGTCGGCGTTGATATCTACAACCTGATCAAGTACACCCGTTCCAATCAGAATACCAACATCAACCAGCGTCCTATCGTGCAAGTTGGCGATCGCGTTGCCAAAGATGACGTTATCGCTGACGGTGCATCGACAGACTTGGGTGAACTCGCTCTTGGTCAAAACATGTTGGTCGCGTTTATGCCGTGGAACGGTTACAACTTCGAAGATTCGATTTTGATCTCTGAAAAGGTTGTCGCCGATGATCGCTACACCTCGATTCATATCGAAGAGCTGTCGGTCGTTGCGCGTGACACCAAGCTAGGTGCAGAAGAAATCACACGTGATATCTCGAATCTGGCGGAAAACCAAATGGCGCGTCTGGACGAGGCTGGTATCGTCTACATCGGCGCCGAAGTTACCGCTGGTGATACGCTGGTTGGTAAAGTGACGCCTAAGGGTGAAACCCAATTAACGCCGGAAGAAAAGTTGCTGCGCGCAATTTTCGGTGAAAAAGCATCCGATGTAAAAGATACTTCGTTGCGTGTACCGTCCGGCATGGTCGGTACCGTGATCGATGTGCAGGTTTTCACGCGCGAAGGTATTGTGCGTGACAAACGTGCGCAACAGATTATTGACGATGAGTTGCAACGCTATCGTCTGGATCTGAACGATCAGATGCGTATCGTTGAAGGCGATGCCTTCCAGCGTCTGGAAAAAATGTTGATCGGTAAAGCCGTCAATGGTGGCCCTAAGAAGATCGCTAAAGGTAGCAAGATCACCAAAGAATATTTGGCTGATCTGGATAAATACCACTGGTTCGATATTCGTCCATCCGATGATGCTTCGGCTAACGCGTTGGAAGCGATCAAGGAATCGATCGCTGAGAAACGTCATCAGTTCGATCTGGCATTTGAAGAGAAGCGCAAAAAACTGACGCAAGGCGATGAGTTGCCGCCGGGCGTACAGAAGATGGTCAAGGTCTACTTGGCAGTCAAGCGTCGCTTGCAACCAGGCGACAAAATGGCGGGTCGTCACGGTAACAAAGGTGTGGTTTCACGCATTGTGCCAGTTGAAGACATGCCTTACATGGCAGACGGTACACCAGCAGACGTAGTGTTGAACCCATTGGGTGTGCCTTCGCGTATGAACGTCGGTCAGGTGTTGGAAGTTCACTTGGGTTGGGCGGCAAAAGGTCTGGGCCTGCGTATCGGTGAAATGCTCAAAGCGCAAGCTAAGGCGACCGAAATGCGCAAATTCCTCACCACGATTTATAACGAATCGGGTAAATCGGAAGAGCTCGATAAGTTCTCCGACGAGGAAGTGCTGATCTTGGCCAACAATCTAAAACAAGGTGTGCCGTTTGCGACACCAGTGTTTGATGGTGCCAACGAAGCTGAAATCGGTCGTATGTTGGATCTGGCTTATCCGGACGAAGTTGCCAAGAACCTTGGCATGACGCCGTCGAAAAACCAAGTCACGATGTATGACGGTCGTACCGGGGAAGCGTTCGAGCGTTCGGTGACGGTGGGTTACATGCACATGTTGAAACTGCATCACTTGGTTGATGACAAGATGCATGCACGTTCTACCGGTCCTTACTCGCTGGTGACGCAGCAACCATTGGGCGGCAAAGCACAGTTCGGTGGTCAGCGTTTTGGTGAGATGGAAGTCTGGGCATTGGAAGCTTACGGTGCGTCTTACGTCTTGCAAGAGATGTTGACAGTGAAGTCCGATGACGTGAATGGTCGTACCAAAGTGTACGAAAATCTCGTCAAAGGTGATCATGTTATCGATGCTGGCATGCCGGAATCCTTTAACGTTCTGGTTAAAGAAATTCGTTCGCTCGGTATCGACATTGATCTAGAGCGCGACTGACGTAAATTAAGCAGGTGGCGAGATGCGCAGGTATTTCGCCACTTAGCTGATCGTAAAAATTTAGTTGTACAGAATTCGGTAATGCAGACTTCTGTAAGGCAAGATTCAGCAACACGATTTTAGTAATACAGGTTTTACAAAATTTAAGTAATTGCAACAAGTAATTGCAGTTAGGAAGTGTCGTCTGTCCCGGTATGGGCGGAACTCAGTTTGTGAAGCTAGACTTGACAAGCTCAGCTCTCCCGCCTCTGCGAACAGGGTTGAAAACAGCGCCGATACAACCTTCTATCATCTAGCGTTTTTCACGCCACTGGAGTGATACATGAAAGCACTGCTCGATCTATTCAAGCAAGTTCAGCAAAACGAACAATTCGACGCGATCAAAATTGGTCTGGCGTCTCCTGAGAAAATCCGTTCGTGGTCCTACGGCGAAGTCAAAAAGCCGGAAACCATTAACTACCGTACCTTTAAGCCTGAGCGTGATGGTTTGTTTTGCGCCAAAATCTTTGGCCCAATCAAAGATTACGAATGCCTGTGCGGTAAATACAAGCGTTTGAAGCATCGAGGTGTGATTTGCGAAAAATGCGGCGTCGAAGTGACGTTGGCTAAAGTGCGTCGTGAGCGCATGGGCCACATTGAGTTGGCATCGCCAACCGCGCACATCTGGTTCTTGAAATCACTGCCATCCCGTTTGGGTATGGTGCTCGATATGACCTTGCGGGATATCGAACGTGTTCTTTATTTCGAAGCCTATGTTGTTACCGATCCTGGTATGACGCCGTTGAAGCGTTGCCAGATTATGTCGGAAGACGATTACGCAGCTAAATACGAAGAATTCGGTGACGACTTCACCGCATTCATGGGTGCAGAAGGTATCCGTGAATTGCTGCGCGCGATCGACATCGATAGAGATGCAGAAACTTTGCGCCAAGATTTGAAAGAATCCAAGTCTGAAGCCAAGATCAAGAAATATGCAAAGCGTTTGAAAGTGCTTGAGGCATTCCAGCGTTCTGGCATTAAGCCAGACTGGATGATCATGGAAGTGTTGCCAGTGTTGCCGCCAGAGCTGCGCCCACTGGTGCCGCTGGATGGTGGCCGTTTCGCAACCTCGGATCTGAACGATTTATATCGCCGCGTTATTAACCGTAACAACCGTTTGAAGCGTTTGATGGAACTCCGCGCGCCGGAAATCATCACCCGTAACGAAAAGCGTATGTTGCAAGAAGCGGTCGATTCGTTGCTGGATAACGGCCGTCGCGGTAAAGCGATGACTGGCGCGAACAAGCGTCCGCTGAAATCACTGGCAGAAATGATCAAAGGCAAGGGTGGTCGTTTCCGTCAAAACTTGCTGGGCAAACGCGTCGATTACTCGGGTCGTTCCGTTATCGTGGTTGGTCCACAACTGAAATTGCATCAATGCGGTTTGCCAAAATTGATGGCGTTGGAATTGTTCAAGCCATTCATTTTCAACAAACTCGAATTGATGGGCTTGGCAACCACGATCAAGGCTGCGAAAAAACTGGTTGAGATTCAAGAGCCAGTGGTGTGGGATATTTTGGAAGACGTGATCCGTGAACATCCGGTCATGTTGAACCGTGCACCTACTTTGCACCGTCTTGGTATTCAAGCGTTTGAGCCGGTCCTGATCGAAGGCAAGGCAATTCAGTTGCATCCATTGGTTTGTGCTGCGTTTAACGCCGACTTTGACGGCGATCAAATGGCGGTTCACGTTCCATTGTCGATCGAAGCGCAGATGGAAGCACGTACGCTGATGCTGGCGTCGAACAACATCTTGTTCCCATCGAATGGCGAACCATCGATCGTGCCGTCGCAAGATATCGTGTTGGGTCTCTACTATGCAACGCGCGAGGCGGTCAACGCCAAAGGCGAAGGCATGATGTTCCCGGACGTGTCCGAAGTGATCCGCGCCTACGACAACAAGCAAGTTGAATTGGCAACGCGTATTACCGTGCGTATTACCGAGTACCCAAAGAATGCGGAAACCGGTGAATTCGACAAAACAGTGACGCGTTACGAGACCACCGTTGGTCGTGCGATCCTGTCGGAAATTCTGCCTAAAGGCTTGCCGTTCTCAGTCTTGAATCGCGCGCTGAAAAAGAAAGAAATTTCACGCTTGATCAACTTGTCGTTCCGTAAGTGCGGTCTGCGCGCAACGGTAGTCTTTGCTGATCAATTGCTGCAATCAGGCTTCCGCTTGGCGACCCGTGCTGGTATCTCGATTTGCGTCGACGACATGTTGGTACCACCACAAAAAGTGGACATCATTGCGACTGCCGAAGGCGAAGTTAAACAGATCGAACAGCAGTACTCGTCCGGTCTGGTCACTTCAGGCGAGCGCTACAACAAAGTGGTTGATATCTGGGGCAAAGCAGGCGACGACGTCGGCAAGGCCATGATGGATCAACTCAAGGTTGAAGACGTTACCAAACGTGACGGCACAAAATCGACACAAGAATCGTTTAACGCGATTTACATGATGGCCGACTCCGGTGCGCGCGGTTCCGCAGCACAGATTCGTCAGTTGGCCGGTATGCGTGGTCTGATGGCGAAGCCGGATGGTTCGATTATCGAAACGCCGATCACCGCGAACTTCCGCGAAGGTCTGAACGTTTTGCAGTACTTCATCTCGACTCACGGTGCACGTAAAGGTCTCGCTGATACCGCGTTGAAGACCGCAAACTCAGGTTACTTGACCCGCCGTCTGGTTGACGTGACACAGGATCTGGTTGTTATCGAAGATGATTGCGGCACAGCAAACGGCGCATTGATGAAGGCATTGGTTGAAGGCGGCGAAGTGATCGAAGCCTTGCGCGATCGTATTCTCGGCCGTGTGGCAGCGAATGACATCGTCAATCCTGAAACACAAGCAACCTTGTACGCCGCAGGCACCTTGCTCGATGAAGATATGGTCGAAGAAGTTGAGCGCCTCGGCATCGATGAAGTAAAAGTACGTACCCCATTGACGTGCGATACACGCTTCGGCCTGTGCGCAATGTGTTACGGGCGTGATCTTGGTCGCGGTTCGATGGTCAATGCGGGTGAAGCAGTTGGTGTGATTGCAGCGCAATCGATCGGCGAGCCAGGTACCCAGTTGACGATGCGTACTTTCCACATTGGTGGTGCAGCATCGCGTGCGGCAGTTGCTTCGTCGGTGGAAGCCAAGTCCAACGGCACGGTTCGCTTTACAGCAACGATGCGTTACGTTACCAACGGTAAAGGTGGTCAGATCGTCATTTCCCGCTCCGGCGAAGTATTGATCACTGATGATCACGGTCGTGAGCGTGAGCGTCACAAGGTGCCGTACGGTGCGACCTTGGCGGTTAAAGATGGTCTGGTCATCAAAGCCGGCACCGCGTTGGCGACATGGGATCCACTGACCCGCCCTATCATTACCGAATACACCGGTACGGTGAAGTTCGAGAATGTGGAAGAAGGCGCAACCGTCGCACGTCAAATTGATGAAGTTACTGGCTTGTCGACACTGGTTGTAATCGATGCCAAACGTCGTAGCGCGGCTGCCAAGAGTGTTCGTCCGCAGGTCAAACTGTTGAACGAGCAAGGTGAAGAAGTGAAGATCGCCGGCACCGAGCACGCAGTGACAATTGGCTTCCAAGTTGGTGCGCTGATTACCGTTAAAGACGGTCAGCAAGTTACCGTCGGTGAAGTGCTGGCGCGTATCCCAACCGAGTCGCAGAAGACGCGTGATATCACCGGTGGTCTGCCGCGTGTCGCCGAGTTGTTCGAAGCGCGTTCGCCAAAAGACGCTGGTATGTTGGCGGAAGTCACCGGTACGGTTGCGTTCGGTAAAGAAACCAAGGGCAAACAGCGCTTGGAAATCACCGACATGGATGGCGAGAAGCACGAATTCTTGATCACCAAAGACAAGCAAGTGTTGGTACATGACGGCCAAGTCGTCAACAAAGGTGAGATGATCGTGGACGGTCCAGCCGATCCGCAAGACATCCTGCGTTTGTTGGGTATCGAAGCCCTGGCACGTTACATCGTCGACGAAGTACAAGACGTGTATCGCTTGCAAGGCGTGAAGATCAACGACAAGCATATCGAAGTGATCGTACGTCAGATGTTGCGCCGTGTTGCGGTGGTTAATCCAGGCGATGCTAACTACATCGTTGGTGAGCAGGTCGAGCGTTCGGAATTGCTGGACGAAAACGATCGCGTCAATGCGTTGGGCAAGATTCCGGCAACCTACGAAAACGTATTGCTGGGTATTACCAAAGCATCGCTGTCGACCGACTCCTTTATTTCGGCTGCATCGTTCCAGGAAACCACACGTGTTCTTACCGAAGCGGCGATCATGGGCAAGCGCGATGGTCTGCGTGGCCTGAAAGAAAACGTTATCGTCGGACGTTTGATCCCAGCTGGTACCGGTCTCGCGTTCCATCGTGCACGCAAGGAAAAAGAATCATGGGAAGCGGAAGAGCGCACGGCATTGTTGCAATCCGAAAAAGCTGCTCGCGCAGCCGAAGCGGAAGCGCACTTTGTTACGGAAGTTGCTGAAGAAGGCAGCATTCCAGACAGCGATACTGACGCATCCTGACTGCAGTAGTGCATAGCAACGGCATCGGAAATTTCCGATGCCGTTTTTTATGGCAAATCGACTCGACACAGGCGCGTCGATTTGCCAAATGTGTTTGAATGACAATATTTTTGCAGCGATTAAAGTGAAAATAAAGTCGAAATAACCCGTAGTTTGGTGGTGGTGGCGTTAGTTTGATGGTGATGTATTTTGTCTCTATTTAGTTCGCCATCGTCGATTGCGGTAGTTGACTGCTGAAAAATACAAGGATATACTCGCGAGTTCTCGATTTTAAGCTCTGCTGGGCTTAAGCGCTCTTTGGTCTGTAGTTCTTCCCTGTGCGCTTCATCCTTCATGGTCTGATCGGGCCGCGCGTTGAATTCATTCTTCCGCAAGATTCTTGGTCCCGAACAATTGTTCGGGTTCGTATTATTAATGTATTACTAGCTGGATAGAGAGCGATGCCAACCATCAATCAACTGATTCGCCAGCCGCGTGTTTCTGCACGCGTCAAGAGCAAATCGCCGGCGCTGGAAAACAGCCCGCAAAAACGTGGCGTATGTACCCGCGTTTACACCACAACTCCAAAGAAGCCTAACTCGGCTTTGCGTAAAGTTGCCAAAGTGCGTTTGACCAACGGTTTCGAAGTAATTTCGTACATCGGCGGTGAAGGCCATAACCTGCAAGAACATAGTGTCGTGCTGTTGCGCGGCGGCCGTGTAAAAGATTTGCCGGGTGTGCGTTATCACATGGTTCGCGGTGCTTTGGATACTCAAGGTGTCAAAGACCGTAAGCAGGCGCGTTCGAAGTACGGTTCGAAGCGTGCAAAAGCTGCCAAGAAATAAAACTGCCAGTAATTAGTCAGTTCAAAAATAACTTTCGTGTGGTTTGCGAAATAGGTGTCGGCTCCCAATGGGCCGAGTAAGTGGGTGATTATGATGGTCGCCCGCGAGTGCGCAGCAATAACTAGTTGCAGGCGCCTCAACTGAAGATTGAAAGGAATTAAAATGCCACGTCGTCGTGAAGTTCCCAAGCGGGAGATTTTGCCGGATCCTAAATTCGGCAATGTAGATGTAGCCAAGTTTGTTAATATTTTGATGCTTTCCGGCAAAAAGTCGGTTGCAGAAAACATTATTTACGGTGCGTTTGATCATATCCAGACCAAATCGGGTAAGGATCCGCTGGAAGTGTTTAATGCTGCTATCAACAATTGCAAGCCTATGGTGGAGGTGAAGTCTCGCCGTGTTGGTGGTGCAAACTATCAGGTGCCGGTTGAAGTTCGCCCGATCCGTCGTATGGCTTTGTCTATGCGTTGGTTGCGTGAGGCAGCTAACAAGCGTAGCGAAAAATCGATGCCGCAACGCCTTGCAGGTGAGTTGCTGGAAGCGGCTGAAAGCCGTGGCGGTGCGATGAAAAAGCGCGACGAAGTGCATCGCATGGCAGAAGCAAACAAGGCGTTCTCGCACTTCCGCTTCTAATAAATTGGTCGATTGCGTTTGCGCGAGCAAGGCAATCCACTACATGTGTAATTTGTTCGAGGCCGGGCACATTTTTTAAAAAAATGGCGCTCGGTTTTGTTCATTAAAACGAATTAGGAATAATTATGGCCCGCAAGACTCCCATTGAGCGTTACCGCAATATCGGTATTTCTGCTCACATTGACGCTGGTAAAACCACGACGACTGAGCGCGTTTTGTTTTATACCGGTGTAAATCACAAAATCGGTGAAGTTCATGATGGCGCGGCAACCATGGACTGGATGGAGCAGGAGCAAGAGCGCGGCATTACGATTACGTCTGCTGCGACGACCTGTTTCTGGAAAGGTATGGCGAACAACTTCCCAGAGCATCACATCAACATCATTGATACCCCAGGGCACGTTGACTTTACTATTGAAGTTGAGCGCTCGATGCGTGTGCTTGACGGCGCGTGCATGGTTTACTGCGCGGTTGGTGGTGTGCAGCCACAATCCGAAACAGTTTGGCGTCAAGCTAACAAGTACAAGGTTCCACGTTTGGCATTCGTCAACAAGATGGATCGTACCGGCGCAAACTTTTTTAAAGTTTACGAGCAAATGCGTGCGCGTTTGAAAGCTAACCCAATTCCGATGCAAGTACCGATTGGCGCTGAAGATTTGTTTGAGGGCGTTATCGATCTGGTAAAAATGAAGGCGATCTTCTGGGATGACTCATCGCAAGGTATGAAGTTTGATTACCGTGATATCCCAGAGAATCTGCTGGCTGACGCTAAAAAATGGCGTGAAAACATGGTTGAGGCCGCTGCTGAAGCATCAGAAGAATTGATGAACAAGTACCTGGAAGAAGGTGACTTGAGCGAAGCTGAAATCAAGGCTGCGATTCGTCAGCGCACCATCGCCAGCGAAATCGTGCCAATGATGTGCGGTACAGCTTTCAAAAATAAAGGCGTGCAAGCCATGTTGGACGGCGTGATCGAGTACCTGCCATCCCCAGTGGATATTCCACCGGTTCCTGGCATGAACGAAGATGACGAGCCAGTTGTTCGTAAATCAGAAGATACCGAAAAATTCTCGGCACTTGCTTTCAAGATTGCGACCGATCCGTTTGTCGGTCAGTTGTGTTTTATTCGTTGCTACTCCGGCACCTTGAATTCGGGCGATACAGTTTATAACTCGGTTAAAGAGAAAAAAGAGCGTATCGGTCGTATCGTTCAGATGCACGCTAATCAGCGCGAAGAAATCAAGGAAATGCTCGCTGGCGATATCGCTGCGGTTGTTGGCTTGAAAGATACGACAACTGGTGACACCTTGTGTGATGACAAAGCGATCGTTATTCTCGAGCGCATGGTTTTCCCTGAGCCGGTGATTTCGCAAGCGGTTGAGCCTAAGACGAAAGTCGATCAAGAAAAAATGGGCTTGGCTTTGAATCGTTTGGCAGCAGAAGATCCATCGTTCCGCGTGCGTACCGATGAAGAATCAGGCCAAACCATTATTGCGGGTATGGGAGAGTTGCATCTGGACATTATCGTTGATCGTATGAAGCGCGAATTTGGCGTTGAGGCGACTGTCGGTAAGCCGCAAGTTGCGTACCGCGAAACCATTCGCAAAACTTGCGAAGAGATCGAAGGTAAATTCGTTAAGCAATCCGGTGGTCGTGGTCAGTATGGTCACGTGGTTTTGAAAATTGAACCGCAAGAACCAGGTAAAGGTTTCGAATTCATCGACGCCATCAAAGGCGGTACGGTTCCTCGTGAATACATTCCTGCAGTTGAAAAAGGTGTGCGCGAAACACTGACTTCCGGCGTGCTCGCTGGTTACCCAGTGGTTGACGTTAAGGTTACCTTGTTCTTCGGTTCTTACCATGACGTCGATTCGAACGAAAATGCATTCCGTATGGCTGCATCGATGGCGTTCAAAGACGGTTGCCGTAAAGCCAGCCCAGTTATTTTGGAGCCAATGATGGCGGTCGAAGTTGAAACGCCGGAAGACTACGCTGGGACTGTCATGGGCGATTTGTCCTCACGTCGCGGTATGGTGCAAGGTATGGACGAAATCGCGGGCGGTGGCGGCAAGATCATTAAGGCCGAAGTACCTTTGTCCGAAATGTTTGGTTATTCGACAACGTTGCGTTCTGCAACCCAGGGTCGTGCAACCTACTCGATGGAGTTCAAGCACTATGCTGAAGCCCCTAAGAACGTGATCGATGCAATCGTCACGTCGAAGGCGCCAAAGTAATTGCAGCACTATTGAAATTAGTTTAAGGCCAAGTGAGTCGAGCAGTCTCTGCAAAAACTCCTTGGCCGGTGGTAAATAACTGTCAAACGATGCTCCCAACGGACATCGAAAATTTAGATAAATCGTTCTTTTTGAAGGAAGAATAAAATGGCAAAAGGCAAATTCGAGCGGACCAAGCCGCACGTGAATGTAGG
>TARA_R110001599_G_scaffold245661_2_pt1 | contig 16702 bp, 28 predicted proteins | sample TARA_R110001599 | Tara Oceans TARA_R110001599 (sample SAMEA4398360) | marine metagenome | biome: Polar Biome; feature: [MES] marine water layer (ENVO:01000295) within the mesopelagic zone...; material: water (ENVO:00002006), including particulate matter (ENVO:01000060) such... | reverse complement strand
TTTCGGTATTTGCTCTTAGAGAGGCGTAGTAGGTTGAAAGGCCACATATTCTTAGCCAATAGTCAATACTACTTAAACATTTAGATGAACTTTGATAATACATCAAGTCTATTCAACCAATTCTTTGAATCCATATCATCATATTTTAAGTGATAAACAGGATGCCCCCATTTCTTATTTGCTTGAGTAACATGGTCTATGCCTGTATTGTAATATGACTTTGGCTTAACTTGAATGCCGCCAACGATTTCTTTTGAACTCTTATTTTTGACTACAATATCAACGCAATACTTCTTATCCAATTCATCATTAGCAATTTCTAATTCAAAACGCCATAAATCCGTTGATAAATCCTTAATTGCTTGTTCCTCCATCCCTTGACCTTGTAAAGTATTCCTTCCAAATAACAATTTAACCCAAGTTATAACTGTATTAAAATCCCAATTTTCTTTGTCGCCTTTCTTCTTTAAAATCTCTTGCGCTTTAGGTTCATTTTGCGCTTCAAAAATAGATTGAGCAACCATTTCAAGCGTAGCCTTTGACTTCAAACCGCATTCGCAATCTTCATGGTAATGCCTATCCACTTCCGACCACATTTGCTCATTGAACTTAATTTCGGGGTGTTTGTCTTTCAATTTGTTTAGACTTATTGAATACCTCGCACCCGTAAGGCTATGCAAACGACCCTTTAATTCACTAATTGGATTCAAAGGTCCGCCTGTGGATTCTCCATACTTCTTGAAGTAAGGAATGTCAAGATTAAGACTCAATATACATCACCATTGGACTTAATTTTTTCATCTTCATACGGTGAGGCAACCCTGCGGTATAACTCCAATTTAGCACATTCAAGCATCCCAATTAATTCATTGATATTATGATAATTAAGACCTTTAGATTTTAACAAATCCGAAAGTATTTTTGAGATGGTGTAGTTCAATAAACCTGCTAAGTTCTTATCATCGGCCAAATAGCCCAATTCTTCAACCAATACATCAATGTTTGGGTCTATGCCCTCTCTTGTTTCAGCAGGTATGTAGGGCATCAATGTATTTATTATGATACAACCTATCTAAACCTTCATGAATATACAAGCCATAAATAAGCCGTTAGGCTAAATGGTAATAAGAACATAGTAACTAATACTTTGAAAAGAAACATTTTCATTTCCTCTAACATCTCTAAAATTTCATTTTCATTTTCCGTTTTATATTTCATCTATTTTCACCAACAGGTATTCCCATCCCTAAGTGTTTTATTTTTGACTATCTATACATTCTAAACATTTATTCCAATTAGTGCCGAGATTAGCGCAAACGAGTATTGGAAACGATTTACAGACACGGCAACGAAGAAGTGCAACGCCACCAAATTGTTTTAATGCCGCTACATCAGTTATCATGTGCTTCACCTTTCAAACAAGCAAAACCTACCCACCAATCATCAACACGGTTAAGCAATTTGCGAGTATCATGATTACGGTTAATTATACTGCCGCTATCCCATACTTCAATAAGTCCTTTCTTAATGAGAGCATTGATTTGTCGGGCTTTATGTGATTTATAACCTCTTGGGTCGCATTCAATGTAGCCGTAGCCCTTTTCTATCAAATCATAACTTTGTTGTTGTAGTAGTGTCAATCTCACTTTCGCCATTTTCTCATCTCCAAAGGTTAAGGTTTTTTATTTGTTTCATTCTTAGTCGGAGTCCTTCTTCAACGCAAGTCCTACAAACATAAATGTTCTTAGGCATTTCATCAAGACTGTATTCGCTCAAGTAATCATTTTCTCCGCAAATCTCGCAATCGCTACTTCCCATATTTTCATCTCCGTTAAACAGTCCGAATAGGTATTCATACTTAAATGCTTTTATCATTCCTTCAAGCGTTGTAAATGGCGAGAGCGTAAGAGATTTCGGAGGCGGCATACGCAAGGTCGTTTAGGCGAGCGAGGTAAGCATCATCGGAAAGGTCTGCCTTGTGGTTGTTGTAAGCGAAATTGTCGGGGATGGAAACATAGAGTTCTTTATCATCGTGAAAAATTCCTGTGTTGTCTATGTGGACTATGCGAGTAGTTCGGCTCATGACTTTACGATTAGATACCCCTATATGAAGATTACTCAAGGATTTTCTTTAACAAAAACAAATATAGGTTCAAATTTATATCCACTTCCCATTAACTTACTCAATCTCATTTTGTAGGTCTTAACTAATTTATATCCATTTTCCGTAGCAAGACAGACTACATCTTCTTCTAATTCGGGATATGTCCTAACATTGGCTACATTTATTATGAAATAACCATCGGACTTTAGATATTTTCTTGTATTAACTATCAAAGGCAACAAAAATCCATCTCGCCATTCTTCTTTAGTATTGAACTTCATAAATGATTGGGTTTCTTCATAATCATATTCTTCTGTATTGAAATACGGTGGAGAAGAGAATGCTAAATCAAAGGATTCTTCTTCTAATTCTGTTTCTTCAAACGGTTTTTTAATCAATGTTATGCTTTTTGGTTGTTTATTCTGTAAATACTGATTCAGCCGTGTCAATCCGTCAAAGGTTTTCTTACAAGGGTCTGTTCCTGTATAACTTTTCACTTTGTCGGAAGCGAAAGCACCAAACAACCTGCCTCCATATCCGCATGAAAAATCTAAAACAGAACCTTCACCCGCATAAGTATCATAAATATACTTAGCAATTGTTGGTCTAAAATTAGATACTCTATGTGTTCCATGAGTCCATGATAACGCTTTTCTCATCCCTGCATGACTCATGTTATCGCCCATTGAAATTCTTTTATCAATAGCCTTTTTCAATAATACATCATCATTGAAACAATCTAATGGAGATTTGAAATTACGACACCTTACTTCAAAAATATGCGGCATAAAATTATTAACTAAATTCAATCCATTCATAACTTGTTTCAAATGGTCATCTTCAAGAATTAATCGGCTTGAGTCAAAATCAAATAAATTATTTACTACTCTTAACATTTGCTTTTCATCCATGTCAAAGTAGGGAAATCCATGACTTTTGTAAAAATCATAGACTTTTTGCCTGTATTCTTCTAATTCTTGGGAACTGAAGGCTCTCCAAACCTTCTTATTGACAAATAATGGATTCTTCAATTACTTCACCTCATGTGTTATCCGCAAAACACTTTACTCTTGTTTGCTTATTCATGACATTGTAAATAGATAAATAACCCTTCTTTGGTTTATAACCTAACATATTCATAAAATCTGTTTCACCTTGAAATGTGCTTGATACAATAAGTGGAATTCCTTTATACCATTCCACCGCATGAGCATGAGTATGACCTGTAACGAATAAATCGGGCGGGGTCGCAATAATCATTTGGTCTTCTTCTTCGGGACTCAATGCGTTTCTTTCACCCCACATCGGGGCAAGGTGTCTTTTTTCCAACATTAACTTCATGGCCTCTTGCGGTCTTTCATAAGTAACATCCTCCACTCTCGGAACTATGTCGTCAATACCTTTTCCATGATAAGAAAGAACATCAATTCCCGATAAATTAATTCTCGCAGGGTTGCCTACATGAATTGTTGAATTGAACTTTTGCTGAACTCCCGGCTCTAACATTGGTTGAGGTTCCGCAGGTCTTACTGCATCGTGATTACCCGGAAGTATAACAGGTGTTATGTGGTCGGGCAATTCATCTAATTTCCGAGCGCAAAATTCATATTGGTCAAACGAGTTCTGTATAGAAAGGTTTTCTTCATGACCGGGATAAATACCGATTCCATCCACTACATCTCCACTTAATACAAACCATTTAATGTTTTCAGCCGTTTCGTCTTTGCTATTCATCCAATGAATCATACTGTCCCATTCATCTTCAAGGAACTCTTTACTCCCCATGTGTAAGTCGGATGCAAACGCTATTGAAACGGGGTCAATACCTTGCTTGTTTTCATTCTTAGGTAAAATTTCGGGTCGGACTACTCTATCAACCCAAAACATCTTTCCATCATCACCAAATCGCCCCGTTATTCCTAACACTTCGTCATTAAAAATAGTGGCGCAAGAAGGGTCGTCTTTGCGAACAAAAACAGACATAGTATCAGTCATGTCCTCAATAACAACCATTTTTCCTCCGCTTTTGGTTCTTCTTGCCTCCATAACAATTCCTACTAAATTGTAGGTTTTTTTGCGTTTTTTCTCTTTTTGCACTTGCTTCAGCGTTCCCGACGCTTTGAAACCTGCTTGAGTTCTCAAGATTTTTAGAATACTTTGATAACGATTGAAAAACAAATTAACTATATCATCAAATTTACCTTTTTGATTCGTTTGCCCCGATTGAAGGCCGATTGAATAATCATCGGAAAAATCCGAAGCCTTTTCCAACCATGCTTTAGGGTCGCCTATGCTAAAATAAGACGAGCGTATAGTATTCAATATATTCACCTCATTGGGCGTTATCAAGGTCTTCTTGAAGGTATTGAGATGCTAACTTTGCTTCATCAAGGTTTTGATTGCCTGTAATCACACACTTGCCCGAAGAGAATACAAGGGCTACTGAATTAAGACCTCTTCCAATCCTGTAAATTAAACCGGGGAATTGTTCGGGTTCCCATTCTGTTCTTGTAAAATCTAATGCAAATGTAAGGTTTGCGAGGTTCAATTCCTTTCCTACATTATGCGTAACAACAACATTACCAATGTCATAATCATAGTCCTCAATCAGTTCATGGCCGAAATCGGTCAAAATTGTATAGACCTGCTTCAATGCTTCCTCAATATCCTTAACAGACTTAGCACCTGTAACCACACTTCTTCCACTACGGAAAAGTAAAACACACACTTTAGGTTCATCCAAACGATATGACATACCGGGAAATCTGTCGGGTTCAAATTCAACGCCTGTTTCATCGGAGAATTGGTGTAAGTCAAGATATTCAGCGATTCTTGCGGTGGCGAGAAAATTAACAACCTTCATACCTTTAGATAGTAGCAACCTGTATTTATACCTTCACACTTTACTTGGGTAATGTTCTCGGTTTGGTGAATCGCAATTAGGACACCTTGATTGCATAAATGGATAAGTAAGTTCGCAATTATGACAACGAATCAGCCCTTGAATCCGCAACATTTCATCATCATAAGGATTATGATTTTCTTTGCCTTTGTCCCGTTGAGCCTTCTTATAATCTTTGCGCTTCCTGTCGCCTCTTTCAGTCATTACTTTCACCACTTGTCTTTTACTCGGTTATGCAAATCATTAGATAATTTTTCTAAACATGGGCTACAATAATAATGTTTTTGATATTTAATCAAACCACCATCCTTAACTGAATGAATAAATCCATCGGGACTAATTCTTGAGGAATACATAGCAACCTCTCCGCAAACCTCGCAAGAGGCTACAAAGTTAATCTTCTTCATCTATTTCACCATTTCATTTCCACTTCTTTATGAACGAAAAACCTTTCATAAAAAGCATAACAAGGAATTAACCAAACCGTCATAGCAATTTGAAATTTCCATCCTAAATCATTAACATAAGTATTCCACCAATCATCTGTAAATAACATAAACCAAACAAGAACCATCGGTTGAAGAACGATAAATCCGAAAATAGGTCGGAAAACATCTTTAATGTTTATATCCATAATCATTCCTCTTCTTTGGGGGCATTTCCTTCCGAAAACCATGAGTTCATTTTTGCTATCGGAGTCTTAATAGAAATGTCGCTTTCGCAAGGTTCACATCGGAACAATGCACACGCATAACCGTGTGATTCCCATTGTTTGACTAAATTAGCACCCCAACCGCAAACCGCACAGTTCAAAATAACACCTTCTCCAATTCCATTCCGTTTCGGTCAATTGCTGAATAAAAACCCTTCATTCTCGCATCATCATACACTTTCATAGTCTTATAACAATCATCAATACAATAACCTACTACTACTTCATAATACCCTTGACTCCAAAGCGTCGGGGCATACTTCGCTTCCAATAACTTTCCTTCTTCTTTGCCTACATGATAATGAATCAATTCCGAAAGCCTATATCGCTCTCCGCTTTCATCCATAATGTGCTTTTCAATATCATAATGATTGATTCCTTCAAAAGAAACCTTTAGGTATTCTTCAATAATAGGAATGTCAAATTTTGCACCATTTTTAGTAATTAATAAGTGTTCATCATCCCATATCAAATGTTCAAGAAATTGAAAGAACTGATTCAATGGGCGATTATTCCAAATGAAATCGGGTTCATTGTCAATTCTATGTCGGAAAATCGCTTCTTCAAACAATTCATCCCTCACATCACTAAATGTAAAAATCTCATTCTCTTCACTTACTACGCAAATGCAAGAGATTTTCCAACCATTAGGATTGTCAAAAGACAAGTCCGATATATCAACATTACTCGTTTCAATATCCAAAAAATAACGCATGATTACACCTCAAACATTGGCTACATACTCTTTCTTTTGGTTGTCTTGCTTAACTAAGTAAAGACCTTTTTCCGCTACACACATTGGGTGCATCAATTCAATACGGACAAAATTAGAAGGTATGTGGGTGTCTTTGAAACGATTGAATATGTGTTCGGGATGAACCGTCATTGAAAGGAGAACCGTTTCTCCCTCTTGCATTTCATGACCGCACCTTTGACAGTCGCTCTTTGCATAAGGCATCATCAAATCCTCTCTCTTAGTAGGATGAACCATTTCAATAGTTCCCAATTTCTTTTCCCATTCAATAGACCACACTATCTCTTGCATAACTTATCCTACTCCTAAACAGGTATAAAAAGGTTATCTAAACGGATAGTAAGGATTAGTCCCGCTATCATTACTGAATGGGTCGTCGTCATTATCTTCGGAATCGGGATTGATTTTACTTCTCGGATTCATAATAGAATCAAAAATCTGTGAATAATTCTTAAAAGGATTCTCATTTAACCTTTGAAGTCGCTTAAATGCTAAAAAGAACTTCAATACTAATTCTTCATCGGCAATCCCTAATTCTTCGCCAACCTTTTGACGAAATGAACGATATTCTTTGAGGAATTGGTGTATATCCATAACAAACCATAAGGTTTCTATGTATTTATACCTTCACATCAAACGAATTTCATTTGAGCCAATTTAATAACCCTTTCGTTAATTGCCCCTAATTTTGTTTTTCGTTGGCTTTCAATGTGATAAATGCGATTAGCAACATTTCGTAGTTCAAAGTTACTACTCTCATTTACATTTTCACTTGCTTTGCTAAGGATTTGACTTAATGGTTGTCGTAAATAGGTCGGAATTCCCTTCTCCAAAATCTTATCCTTGACTAATTCGCTGTATTCGCCTTCAATTGAAAGTATGGAATTTCTATACTTACTATCAACAAATTGGAAATTTATTTGTTGAGGATAAATATGAATTGAAACGGAATAACCATCTCCTAAATCAATCCTGTGGCTGTATTGGTCTTGAATAGGCTTCAAATTATCAATGAACTCATTAGAATACAATTCATTATTTTGAGGATTCATATTTGGGAACATAAGGTTTGAATAAAGCAATCCTATGTCGTCAATCTTCTTATTCTTGTAAAGGTGCTTAACCATATCAAACCAATGATTAGCCATAGAATCAATACCTTCGGTAATTTTTTGCTTTTGAATAGATTTTGCTTGGATTACTTGTTCTTCTAATTTATCGGAAGAATTCTCAACAAATAATTCAGCATAATTGGTAAATTGGATAGAAAGTGTTGAATACTGTTTCGTTGTAAATGCAGGTAATAATGCAACATCAAGGAATTCCGTGTTTTGCTTCGTCATACTGCTAATTTCATCCTTGAAATAATAATTTTGATGATTATATGCGGATATTTCGGTCAAACCAATAGTCTTAACTTGAGGATTCAATGCGATAAAATCATTTGCTAAAGCAACATCTCTCAATGCACCAACGATATTGCTTGCTCTTTGCCCGTAACTATCTCCCGTTGGATTACGGCACATAATTGCCTGTGATAATGCCATCAAAGGGTCTGTAATAAATAAGGGGTAAAAATTCATACCCGTAAGCCTTCCATTATAACTCACATTTGAAGGCATAGTGGATTTGAAATACTGAATAAAAGAATACTTATTTACGGCCATGCTTTCAGTAGCGTTTAATAAAGAATCAATACGCCAAAAAGTGCTGATTGTCATTCTTTCATACACTTCTTTAGAGAAACCTAATTTTTCAAGAACTTCATGAAAATGCAATTGCCATTCCAAACCTAATTGATATGTAGCATTATCCTCATAAGTCTGTTTGTCATAATTGTATTGTTGTTTTTGGTCTAATCTGTTCATTTTAGGTTCATTTTCAAACAATTTCTTAGTGTATTCGTTAAGTTCAAAGAATGGATTGGAATGTGGCTCTATGAAATTATAGATAGTCAATTCATTAGATAACATATCTAACTCCTTCATAGAATCTATGAGGCTATTAGAAATCATCCAATTTTGCCCCGACTCTTGACCCTGTAAAGTTCGGGCTAAATCAAAAACATCATTAACCGACATTTCAACATCGGTATTAGGGACTAATTCTTGATAGGAAGAATTAGATTGTTGATTAACTGTGGTATATTTGTTAATAAACTCAAGAATTATTTGAGAAACATCATTATTCAATTCATAAATAAAATTATTCGGAGGGGTTAATGTATCGCTACGAATTGCTCGGCTCATAACCATAGATTGTCGCTACGGCTATTTAACCTTTTGCATTCATTCTTCTTCGGAAGAAACAATTGATGCGGTGGATTCAACAACCACATTCTTTGTAGCAATTTGATAAACGCCTTCAATAGAAGCACATTGAACCTTGACTCTCTTTTCAGTCTTTCCAAGAACGACTCCCTTAACAGAACAATTCTTTCGGAGGTCAAAAGAAACAGAATCTCCGATATTTACAGGTGTAAGGGTGGAATCTTCTCTCTCTTGAAGAATACCTTCAATAACGGCAAGAAGGGTTTCTAATTCAGTAGTAGGCTTAGTGTTGAGCGTAGTAGCATCAGTCATAATAAGTAATTATCCGAAACCCTATTTATACTTTCACTTAATGAGGTATAAATATGAGAGCCGTAACTTCACATTCACTATTTTCACAAGAAAAATTGGATACTATGCCTTCATCATTTAGACCATGCGCTTCAAAGGTGTGGTCGCCACCCCAAATAAAATCCGCTTGACAAGAAGGACACTTCATTCTTCCTCGCCTCCGTGATTTAACAAAATCTGTCTTGCTTCATCAACCGTTCCATCAGTAAAATTATTATCTGTCAATACTTGATGATAATTAGCCATTTGTTTTTTACTCAATTTTGGTCGCCTTCGTTGCCTAAACATTTCAGCCGTCAATTTATTTTGTAACGGTTCATGATTATGGCCGCAATTTTCGTCATGAATGTGCTTACCTGCTTCTTCTCTTCGGACAGCCTTAACTATGCCTCCTTCGGAATCATATTCGGTGCAAGTCCTACATAGCCCCTTAAATCGGACTTCTTCATCACATTGAGGGCAAATATACATTTTCATTTTAATCACCTTTAATTTTTGCTTCTCGCAATTTCTTTTTCTTTTCCCAACGGACTTCACATTGTTTGCATACCCAACAAAGTGTGCGCCCATTAGCAAAGCCTTTTGAAACCCTGTCGCAAGTAGGATGCTGACATTCCCATGTCATTCACCATCACCTAATCCTTCAAGGTTGGCTTTGTCTTTTGATAACTTCTTTTGTAATTCCGAAAGAGATTCTTCATTGTCTGTAAAACCTTCTATGGGTGTTTCCCAACGAGGCTCAAGAGTTAATTTCATGTCGCAAGTCCCAAAGGTCTTATCTCCCCAAACAACGAACCTACGAAGGGGAACAAATATGGGCGAAGTAATCTTAGAAAGTAACCTACGCATAATAATTCCTTCTGTTTCGGAGTATTTATAGGTTCTCATTCCTCTTCATCATACTTGTTGTCCTCTTACAATAACTTGAGGTGTAAAGTCGGGGAATAATGGCTTCAACAAACCTTTAGCATTTTCAATTTCTTTCAACAAAGGTTCGTTTAGCATGATTACGCCATGCCAAGTCCAAGCCAATTCATAGCCTACAATGAATGCTTCTCCATCCGAGCCGTGTTTGAGGTATTGGAAGTTAGCATTTTGACCGATTCCTCCCGATGCAGGGTTCTCATAACCAAAAGAAATTGTTTCGGGCAATCCCTGTTCTTTTCGGTTCTTATTTTGCCATGTGTATTTTTCATACTTTTCATAACAAAAATCAACAAATGAACCATCATCGGGGTCATATTCGTCAAAGTGTTCGGGTGTCATAACTACTGCTACGCATAATTGGGTTGGGTCGCTCATTCTAATTCCGCCTGTATTGTTGGGATAGAATACTCATACATAAACATTACTCTTGTTTTTCAGCGAGCCAATCACGGAATTCATTTTGCATAGAATCAAATGTTCCTGTATTAATGTAGCAAATAGCCTCCATTCTTGAAGGAATAGAACCAAAGTAATCATCAACATAAAATGAAGGCATAATAATTGTAGCAAAACCAACCTTTACTTGAGGGGCTGTTCTCCTAATCAATGTAAATTCTGTTTCGGGGTATGTGTTTGAATACTCAATGTTGCTTTGCTTCATCTTGTAATATCCGTTGTCTTGCTTCGTTTGTTCTAAAATTGTCATGTATAATTCTTTTGTCATAATTTTCACCTCATTCAATAATCCATTCTTCATAGACCGTTCCGTTTTCTTCATCTTCAATTCTTATCTTCAATTCATCCATATTTTTCACCCTTTATTAACTATTCAATTGCGATTGTAAAATGAGGGCAATTTTCAGCACCCTTTTCTCTTTTAGTAATACACATGAACCATAATTTGTTTTCTTCTCTTGAACCTTTCAATTCATAGATTTCTTTGCCTCCACATTTGGGGCAAGGATTCCGAACATCATAAGAAACCCCATACATAGAGGGCGTGTGTTTTTCGGACATAATTCAAACCTGTTCGTAACGAGTATATGAATGTTTTCAAAACCAAAAGCGTGTTATGTAGGGATGATTGCCTCCATCCTTACTGCAAAAGGGACAAAACCCTGTTTTCTCATCAATTGCTCTTGGAGGATATTTTACTCCACATTTTACACACTTAATTTCAGTATTCTTCATCCCAATCACCCGAACCTAAACCAAAAAGTATTAAAAATAAGAAAAGCAATAACCAATTACTCATAAAATCATTCCTTTTGCACTAATTTGTAGGATAATCCACAGTTATTACAAACCAATGTTTTCTTATCCACATCACACCTGCGGGTGCAAGGACCACCTACACTACGGTATTCTTCATTCGCCATCTAAATCATTCCGCCAAATCTTCAAAAATTGTTTAATGTTACCAATATACAAAAATTCATCTTCGTCTTCATCGTCTTTGACTGTAATTGTTCCATTAGGATATGAGTTCAAAAAAAGAATAACATTATCTGTAAAGAAATCTAAATCATCCACTTCTTTGAAAATTGTATAATTTGCCTCATCAGCATTAAAGTATTCAAATTTCTTGCCGACTTCATTTTCTTCTTGATAAATAAAATCCTCATCAACGCTATAACCCTCTTTACAAAAGAATTCAATAATCGTTTCTTCCGTGATAGGGTGTCCTTCTTTCGCTTGAATACCAACAAACATCATTTGCTCACTAATCCTACTTTGTCTTAGCGAGTATTTATAGGTTCTTATTACTTATCCATTCGCAAGTCTTTCCATATCCGCCTTGTTTAATGTGAAATGAACGAGTCCAATTCCCATAAATTTCTAAATCAAATGCCGAACCAATATCCAATAAAGTATTATTTTGTTTTTCTCGCCAAAGTTCAGTAATTAGATAATTAGATAAAGGTCCGCAAGCAAATAAGAAAATTGCATTTTCATTAGCCAAATATAATTCTCTAATTTCATCCAAAATATCTAAATCATTTAACCAAGCATTAGTTCCTACTTTGAAATGTCTTTCAACCTCAAAAGGCAATTTTGTAATGTCGGCTTCTTTATGACCGATAAAATAAATTATTTTATTTTTTACTACTTCGGGAAAACGCTCTTGAAACAATTCATGATTTGCATTAACAAACATACTTGCGAATGTCAAATTGTCTTTATTCTCATACATATTGTAATGAGTCCAACCCGAAACATTACAAACGCTACATTCGGGGCAAGTAATTCCCCAATATAACCCTTCCGCTTCATAACTCAAACAATCTGTAATTTTCTTAGCCGCCTGTATTTGATTTTCTTGAGAGGGTGTGAAAGTCCAAGTCCTTTTTCTTGATAACTCACCATCACTACGGATTAAGTAATCTCCGTTTAATAGACGATATTCGCCATCTCCCCAACGAGATAATGCAAAATTCTCTTCATTTTCAATTTTGTTTAAGAATCTAAACAATTGTTCATTCATTTGCATTTTCATACCTCTTTTTACAAAATTGCATCATTTCAGTCCTGTATTCAAACCAACGAAGCATTTCCGCTTGACTTTCTTTTAATGTAGGTCTTTGAGGGCGGGATGCACCAAATGATAGTGCGTATGAATCATCTAACTTTTCAAAAGGAACAGGTAATACTGTGTGTAATTTTCCTGTATAATGTGTCAAAACATAAGAAGCCAAAATATCATCCCCTTTGCTATGAATTAATTTTCTTTCATCGGGATTCAATTTCCAATACTCACTTAACACTAAACCACATAATTTTCGGTCTATGACATAACAACGCCCACATATTTCAGCCTTACCATTTCCTACTTTTTGAGAGTATGTTCCATCGGGCTTAGGGTTTCTTCCAAAAAATGTATGAAAACAATCTGTTTCTTTCATCCATGAATCCCTTAATGCAATTAATGATTCTTCGGGGAATAACAAATCATCGTCATGTAACATTATCATTTGATTCTTAGATAATGAACCCATATTGAACCTTGTAATCAAACCAAAGTCCTCATTTGAATTAACATTTATTACTTTTACAATATCATACTGTTCTTCGTCAAATTGAATAAATTCATCGGGATTATTATTCCAAATAATGATTTCGTCAATTAACTCATCATAAAGTAGGTATTCATCAACAATCTGTTTAATGTTTAGTGGTCTTTTCCAAGACAACAAGCCTACTGAAAATTTCATTGTAATTCCTCCAAGAACTCATCAACAAAATCAAAATCCCAATCAGTAACTTTTTCAAAGGGTCGCCATGAATTAGAGTTCTGTCTTAAATCATAAAGTGCGGGGGAGTTAAAAGAACCATACTCTCTTCCAATGTTTTGATTCATTGAAACATGAGGGGCAATCTCATAACGATTACCTCTCCAATAATAATCCATAGGATAACCCCATGAACCCTTGTCAGTTAAGTCCACATAATCTAAAAAGTTATCGCCTGTAACTTCAACCTTTTTACCTGCGTGAACCAATTCAAAAAATTGCTCTCTTTTTTCCTCTTTTAATACAATTCCAAACCATGTTTGTATTTCGTCATAACGACTCTTCCACATAGCCCAAGCACCGCAAGTGAACTTTTGACGGATTCCTACTAAATCAATTTCAGTCCATTCACCCACTAATGTATCATTACCAAGATTCCAAGCGGAGATAGACCAAATTAAAGGGTTGTCTTCATATTTGTCAAGATTTGATTCAAACCAATGCAGGGCATAAGGGTGTAAAATAGTATCATCTTCAATGTGGATTATTCTTTCGGCTTTATTGAAACCCTTTTTAACAACAAAACCTGTATTCCATGCACAACCCTTATTTTCTTCATGAATGTGCAATTCATAAGGTATTGAACATTGTTCAAGAACTTCTTTCATTAATTCTTGCTGTTCGGAATATCCTCCATCAATAGAAACAATTAATTCATATTGTTCATAACCTTCGGCATTTTCAATAGACTGAATCACTTCTTTGAAGTAATGCGCCCTTCTCCAAGCAGTCATAGTAATTATATTCTTCATCAATTAACACCTCTTTTCAATAATTCAATATCATTATTTATCATCTTTCGCACTAAGTCCTCAAATGAAGTATTAGATTTCCAACCTAATTTGTCCTTTGCCTTTTGAGAATCACCCCTCAAAACATCAACCTCCGCAGGTCGGTAAAATTTAGGGTCTTGTTTGACATATTTTTCCCAATCAGTAATGCCTACTTCATTAAATGCAATAATTAAGAGGTCTTTAATTGAATGACTCTCTCCTGTTGCTAATACATAATCATCGGGTTCATCTTGTTGTAGCATTAACCACATTCCCTCCACATAATCGGGGGCATAACCCCAATCCCTTTTTGCCTCAAGGTTTCCAAGTGATATTGAGTCTTCTAATCCTAATACAATTCTCGCTACACCATCAGTAATTTTCCTTGTTACAAATTCAATACCTCTTCTTTCACTTTCATGATTGAATAAAATACCACTACAAGCAAACATATTATGTGATTCTCTATAATTCTTTACCATCCAATGTGCATATAATTTAGAAACACCATAAGGTGAACGAGGATAAAAAGGAGTATTTTCATTTGCAGGGTTCTCAACCATTTTACCAAACATTTCACTTGTTGAGGCTTGATAAAAGCGAACCTTTCTTTCTGTGTCCTTTTCATATTCTCTAATTGCTTCAAGCAAACGCAATACCCCAATTCCATTAACATCACTTGTTTGAACAGGTATGTCCCATGATGAGCCTACAAAAGACTGTGCGGCAAGGTTATAGACCTCATCGGGTTGCGATAACTTCAATGCCCTGTATAATGAATTTTGGTCTGTTAAATCAGCAGTAAAGAAGTGAAAATTGATTTTTTGTTCAAGGTGTTTTGTATTTGTTCTATTTTTTGATGAAGAACGCCTTTCAATTCCCCATACTTCATATCCTTTGTTCAATAAAAAATCGGCTAAATGGCTTCCATCCATGCCGTTTATTCCTGTAATCAATGCTGTTCTCATAATAATTCCTCTAAAAATTCAATTAAACCATTCAATTCTTCTTCTTGTCGGGTAAGTATGAACTCACCTCTTTTAAGCGATTTTTGCTCAAATTCTTCCGAATCATACAATATCTCTTCCACCGCATCAGTCCATTCCGTTGAAGAACTTCCCCATTTTATTGTATATGCACCATCACCTACTGCTTCAATAATTGAAGGGTAATCTTGAACAATAACAGGCTTCCCAATCAACATAGGCTCAATTGCCGCCATTCCATATCCTTCATACCGTGAAGGGAAAATGAATATATCTGTTGAAGCAAATGCTGAATATATATTATCCACATATTTGACAATTTCAACCCTGCCTTCTTTCATAGCCCATGAATCTTTAATCAATCTCATGAAATCCCTTGTATTTTGACCGTTGCCGTATGAACCCATCAAAACCCGATAAGTCCATTTATGGTCATAATCATTAATCAAGTCCACCATGTAAGAACGCCCTTTATGATATAATGGATTGAGCATAGTAATGTTCACATTATCCAACAAAGGATATTCTTTAGGAGGTTTTTCAATAATTGGATGAAGAACATATTTCGGTGTTGATTCATCAATGTCAATAAAACGATTTGACCATTCAGTATTACCTATGATGAAATCGGGTTGAAAGTAAATAGGTGAATCTAAATTATACATCAAGTCTTGATAATTAACTAATGGTGATTTATGGATAAAATCTCGCAATTCCTTAATTGCTTCTAAGGTGCGGTGTGCCGATTCTTCCCAATCGCCAAAATAATTTGAATATGATGTATTTATGATGCCCCATCCTAAATCATGGTGAACAATTCCACACTTAATTCCATTCCTCTTCAACAAATTAACGAAATCAACAATGTAATGATAACGAACCCTACAATTATTGAGTATGACAATATCATACTTTTCTTCAATAATATGTGGTAAGGCATGATTATCAAACCATTTTCTCATGCCTATGAAGTCTTTAATTTGGGTTTCTTCACCAAGACGGACTACTAATTCTTCATCCCCATTGTCCTTTTGAGCATCTATTCTTGTTGGAGTAATACCCTTAACTGCAACGCCTTTTAAGGACAATTCTTTAGCCATATTATAGACATACTTTTCTCCACCTCCAAAATGAGGTTTCCAATATGTGCTTACAATGCCTATTTTCAAGACCATCTCCACCGTCTGTTTTCAAAAAGAATATAACCTTCGTTTTGTAAGTCCCTTAGTGCCGACTTGACCAATTCCCTGCTCTTTCCGCCATTAGTGCCTGTTTTCGTGTATAATTCAGTTAATGTCAAAGAACTCTCGGATAGTAATTCATAGATATTACGATGGATTTTTCTTTCCCTTGATTTTACTACAATGTTCATAGGGTAATAATTACGCCCGTTTAATTGAATTAGTCCATCAATGAGCAAGTAATTAAGCAATTTGCCTATCTCTTTTCTCCAATGCGAATTATCCTTTCTCATAGATTTCAATATACCTGTCTTGGTAATCCCTTGAGCATTATTCTTGATGATTCCTTCAATCATCCGTAACAATGTCATGGCTCTTTCCCTATCGCCTCGTTTCATGCCTTCAAATCGGCCTGTGTCAATCATAGGGGCGTATGCGACTTTTTCCTCAAC
>TARA_R110001599_G_scaffold244233_1_pt1 | contig 16747 bp, 12 predicted proteins | sample TARA_R110001599 | Tara Oceans TARA_R110001599 (sample SAMEA4398360) | marine metagenome | biome: Polar Biome; feature: [MES] marine water layer (ENVO:01000295) within the mesopelagic zone...; material: water (ENVO:00002006), including particulate matter (ENVO:01000060) such... | reverse complement strand
TGCCCAATGGTACCCACATTGACGTGGGGCTTTTTACGTTCAAATTTTTCCTTTGCCACTTTCAATCACCTCTAAATGGGTTAATTAATGTTACTTGGTCTGGTTCTTGGAAATAATATCGTCAGCGACGTTCTTCGGCGCTTCATGATACTTCGAAAATTCCATGGTGTAAGTCGCACGCCCCTGGGTTGCTGAGCGCAGATCAGTGGAATAGCCAAACATCTCGGCCAGCGGAACCTCTGCATCGATAACCTTGCCCATGGCATTTTCATTCATACCAAGAATCAGGCCGCGACGTCGATTGAGATCGCCTACCACATCACCCATGTTTTCTTCCGGTGTGACCACTTCCACCTTCATGATAGGCTCGAGCAGCACGGCACCGCCTTCCTGGGCCAGTTTCTTGGTGGCCATGGAGGCAGCGATCTTGAACGCCATTTCGTTGGAGTCAACATCGTGGAAGGACCCGTCGAACAGGGTTGCCTTCAGGCCAAGCAGAGGGTAACCCGCCAACACACCATTTTTCATCTGCTCCTCGATACCCTTCTGTACCGCGGGGACATATTCCCGGGGAACCGTGCCGCCAACAACCTCATTGACAAACTCAAGGCCATCCGCACCGGCCTCTTCCGAGGGTTCAAAGCGCACCCAGACGTGGCCGTACTGGCCGCGACCACCCGATTGGCGAACAAACTTGCCTTCGATCTCGGAGGTATTACGAATGGCTTCGCGATAGGCCACTTGCGGCTTACCGATATTGGCTTCAACGCTGAACTCGCGGCGCATGCGATCAACCAGGATATCCAGGTGCAGCTCACCCATCCCCGAGATAATCGTCTGACCCGTTTCCTCATCGGTCTTAACCCGGAACGAAGGGTCTTCCTGCGCCAGCTTGCCAAGGGCGATACCCATTTTCTCCTGGTCGGGCTTGGACTTGGGCTCTACCGCTACTGATATAACCGGCTCCGGAAACTCCATGCGCTCCAGTACGATGGGCTTGTCGATGTCACACAGCGTATCGCCGGTGGTAACGTCTTTCAGGCCCACCGCAGCGGCGATGTCACCCGCCAAAACTTCCTTGATCTCTTCACGGCTGTTGGCGTGCATCTGCACCATTCGGCCGACACGCTCTTTCTTTTCCCTTACCGAGTTGTAAACCGCAGTGCCACTCTGGAGAGCACCGGAATACACCCGGAAAAAAGTCAGGGTACCCACGAAAGGGTCTGTAGCAATTTTAAATGCCAGGGCTGAGAAAGGCGCCGTGTCGCTGGCCTCTCGGGTTTCCGGAGTGCGATCCGCATCCAACAGGGTGCCATCAATCGCCTTCACTTCTGCCGGCGAAGGCATGTAGTCGATGACAGCATCCAGCATGGCCTGAACACCCTTGTTCTTAAACGCAGAGCCACCGAGTACCGGTACAATCTCATTGGCCAGAGTACGAATGCGTATGCCCTTCTTGATCTCTGCCTCAGTAAGCTCGACACCCTCCAGGTACTTTTCCATATATTCTTCAGTAGCTTCGGCGGCAGCTTCAATCAACTGCTCGCGCATCTCCTGCACCTCGTCAACCATATCGGCAGGCACTTCAGCATATTCGAAAGTCATGCCCTGATCGGCCTCGTTCCACAGAATCGCCTTGTTCTTAACCAGGTCTATTACGCCCCTGAAGTCTTCCTCAGAGCCGATAGTCATTTGCAGGGGCACAGGAACAGCACCCAGCCGCTCCTTCAGCTGACCGATAACCTTGCGGAAATCCGCGCCTGCACGATCCATCTTGTTCACGAATACCATACGTGGCACTTCATACTTATTGGCCTGGCGCCACACGGTTTCTGTCTGGGGCTGCACGCCGGAGGTGCCGCACAGAACCACGACAGCACCATCGAGTACACGCAGAGACCGTTCCACTTCAATAGTGAAGTCTACGTGCCCTGGTGTGTCGATGATGTTGATGCGGTGATCCTCAAATTGCGCATCCATGCCCTTCCAGAAACAGGTTGTCGCAGCAGAGGTGATAGTAATACCACGCTCCTGCTCCTGCTCCATCCAGTCCATGGTGGCCGCACCATCGTGAACCTCACCAATTTTGTGAGACAGTCCGGTATAGAAAAGAACACGCTCAGTGGTGGTGGTTTTACCCGCGTCCACATGAGCGCAAATACCAATATTGCGATATCGGCTAATAGGTGTCTTACGTGCCACGATTAAATCCCCAATGACAGGTTGCAGGGCAACCGATTAAAAACGGTAGTGCGAGAATGCCTTGTTGGCTTCTGCCATACGGTGAACATCTTCACGCTTCTTCACGGCATTACCTTTGCCTTGTGAAGCGTCAATAATTTCACCCGCCAGGCGCTGCCGCATGGACTTTTCACCACGGTTACGGGAGTACTCCACCAGCCAGCGCATGGACAGCGCTATACGGCGTGAGGGACGTACTTCAACCGGAACCTGGTAGGTAGCACCGCCTACACGGCGTGATTTTACTTCCACCATAGGTGCAATATTTTCCAAAGCCTCGTCAAAAGCCTCGATTGGATCCTTGTTCAGACGCTCCCGAACAATTTCCAGGGCACCGTAAACAATGGTTTCGGCGACTGATTTCTTACCACTGACCATCACGTGGTTCATGAACTTTGCCAGCGTTACATTGCCGAACTTGGGATCCGGCAGTACTTCGCGTTTGGCGACTACTCGTCTTCTTGGCATGGTTTTGCCCTTCTCTCTTCAGGTTGATCCGAACACCTTCCTGCCACAAATGCGGGGGAGGCAGGGGTTCGGCCTTACTTACATCGTTAAGCCTGGTTGCGCTTTTAAACTCGCTTACTTGGGACGCTTGGCACCGTACTTGGAGCGACCGTTACGACGGTCGGAAACTCCAGAGGTGTCAAGACTGCCACGTACGGTGTGATACCGAACACCGGGCAAGTCCTTTACACGACCGCCGCGAATCAAAACCACACTGTGCTCCTGCAGATTGTGACCTTCACCACCGATATACGAGGAAACCTCGTAACCGTTGGTCAGGCGTACCCTGCAAACCTTTCGCAGTGCGGAGTTTGGCTTCTTTGGCGTAGTCGTATAAACGCGAGTACACACACCACGGCGCTGCGGACAGGCCTGTAGCGCGGGCACATCGCTCTTTTCTACTTTGCGCTTCCTGGGCGTACGAACCAATTGGTTGATCGTTGCCATCCAGTTAAAACTCCAGATTAAATCGTTTAGTTTTATGGCCTTATGGCCACCTCTCAGCCGAGATCGACAGTTCCACCCGAATCAGACAAACAGGACGTGCAAAACCATCCCCGGAAAAGAGGAGGCGGCATTCTATAGACGCGGCTGGTGAGAGTCAACCCGTGAAATCGTCACTCATTCCGCGGGCTGGGGAAAGGCTGCGGGTGGTAACCCTGCAAAACGGGGATCACGTCGTTTCGTCGCGAGCCCGCACACTCAGGGCATCGTAGATATTCGGGTTCTGGCAGGAGGCCACTGGACCAACAATCTTTTTGCGCAGCTCAACGCCACCACGATTCACAAACAATTCCATGGTATCGCCAAGATCGGAATAACGGTAAAAACCGACCACGTGATAATAGTCCGGCGCATCGGGACCCGCCCCGGCGGCTGGCGTATACATCCAGGACACCGACAGAGAGCCATTAGCCTTCATGGTCAGGCCGAACTCCAGTTGCGCCTTGTAGGCATCTTTCAGGGATTTACCTTCATTCAGATTACAGGCGTAAAACAACAAAATGCCGTCCTCCGGCGTCCCATCGGGGGCATTGATGGGCAACGCCATGGCCAACTCATGCCTGGCGCTGCAATCGACAACCGAGTTGAACTCCGCAGCCAGGGCCTTCCCCTCCTTCTTCCATCTTTCCATACTGGTCCCGTAGGCAATGCCATCGGGCCACGAGCCAAGCCAGCCGATATCAAATTCAGCTGAGCTGTGAAATTCGGGCTTCAAAATCCAGGCGGCGTAACCGACATCCTTCTGGTTGGCGTAGTTTCTGAACTTGACCAACAGCGGAGCGAGGTCCAGTTCGTCCTTGCCGTCGCGAAAGTTACAGGCTCGAAAATCCACCGGATTCGCGTTTGCCGCTGTCTCTGCAGCCAAAGCCGCTGATTGCCAGCCCAGCGACAGTACCAGCAATGCCATTGCCACCATGCACCTCTGCTTCATAGGATTTGTCCTCAGTTTGGATGGTCCAACAGACGAGACATCCCTGCCCCGCAACTTTTTGAGCATAGTCCAGATTAGGATTTAAACAAGCGGGTCTGGCGTTGGCAGCAGAGCAATATACGGCCGAATAACCGGCAAACCGGGCATATACCGCAACAAAAAAAAGGGGCGGCCCATGTTTCCATCGGCCGCCCCTTTATCGTTAGGGCAAGTAGCGCCCTCAGCTATCGGCTTGCAATGCCTCGGTCAGTGCTGCTTCAATTTCCTGAGCGGAAACAGTGACTTCAGACTTGCTCTCTTTGGCACGCTTGCGCTCGGCATGGTATGCCAGACCGGTACCCGCTGGTATCAGACGACCAACCACCACGTTTTCCTTCAGCCCACGCAGGTAATCGCGCTTGCCGGTGACCGCCGCCTCGGTAAGTACCCGGGTGGTCTCCTGGAAGGAGGCTGCCGAGATAAAACTCTCAGTGGCCAGTGAAGCCTTGGTAATACCCAGTAGTTCACGCGCGCCGGTCGCTGTTACCAGACCCTCTTTCTGCAGGCGTTCGTTCTCCTCCAGCAAAGTGGTGTACTCGACCTGCTCGCCCTTGATCAGGTTGGAATCACCGGAAGAGCTGATGACCACCTTGCGCAGCATCTGGCGAACAATCACCTCGATGTGCTTATCGTTGATCTTCACACCCTGCAGGCGGTAAACCTCCTGGATCTCATTGACAATGTACTTGGCCAGCTCTTCAATGCCCTTGAGGCGCAAAATGTCGTGAGGGCTGGGGGGGCCTTCAGATACAACCTCCCCTTTCTCCACGTATTCACCCTCGAACACTGACATATTCCGCCACTTGGCGATCAACGCCTCATAGTGGTCAGAGCCATCCGGCAAACTGCTGGCATCGGTAGGGGTAATGACCAGGCGACGCTTGCCCTTGGTTTCCTTGCCAAAGCTCACAGTACCGGAGATTTCTGCCAGGATGGCAGGTTCCTTCGGCTTGCGCGCCTCAAACAGATCGGCAACCCGCGGCAGACCACCGGTAATATCCCGAGTCTTGGAGCCTTCCTGCGGGATACGTGCGATAACATCGCCCGCTTCCACCTTGACACCATCTTCCAGACTGACCAGTGCGGACGCCGGCAGGAAGTAGTGTGCCGGCACAGTGGTACCCGCCAGACACAGTTGCTTGCCGTTGCCGTCCACCAGGCTCACCGCCGGGCGAATGTCCTTACCGGCGACAGGGCGCTCACCCGGATCCATCACCGAGATACTGGACAAGCCAGTCAGCTCATCGGTCTGGCGCCGAATGGTAATACCCTCTTCCATACCGCTGAACTTCACCGTACCCGCCACTTCCGTCACGATGGGGTGAGTGTGGGGATCCCAGTTCGCCACCACGTCTCCAGCGGAGACCTTGGCGTGGTCACCCACTTTGATCAAGGCGCCGTAAGGCAGCTTGTAACGCTCACGCTCACGACCCCGTGGGTCTAGCAGTGACAGCTCACCCGAGCGCGACACCGCTACCAGGAAGCCGTCTTTCTTGCGCTCGACAAACTTCAGGTTGTGCAGACGCACAGTACCGTCATTCATCACCTGGATGTTGTCCCGGGCAGTCGCCCTGGATGCCGCACCACCAATGTGGAACGTACGCATGGTCAGCTGTGTTCCGGGCTCACCAATGGACTGGGCCGCTACCACACCGATAGCCTCGCCCATATTTACCCGGTGCCCCCTGGCCAGATCGCGGCCGTAACAGGTGCTACAGATACCGTGGCGTGTCTCACAGGTGATAGGAGAGCGCACCTGGATTTCGTCAATGCCCAACTCCTCCAGGCGCTTGATCCAAAGCTCATCCAGCATGGTACCGGCGACAATGGCAATCTCTTCTTCGCTGCCGGGACGAATCACATCCCTGGCCACGATTCGGCCAAGTACCCGATCACCCAGGGATTCGATGATGTCGCCACCCTCGATTACGGGTGTCATCAGCAGCCCCTCGTCGGTGCCACAATCGACCTCGGTGACTACCAGATCCTGCGCCACATCGACCAGGCGGCGGGTCAGGTAACCGGAGTTGGCCGTTTTCAGTGCGGTATCAGCAAGGCCCTTGCGCGCGCCGTGAGTCGAGATAAAGTACTGCAGTACGTTGAGACCCTCACGGAAGTTCGCCGTAATAGGCGTCTCGATGATAGAGCCGTCCGGCTTGGCCATCAGACCACGCATTCCCGCGAGCTGACGAATCTGCGCGGGGGAGCCCCGGGCACCGGAGTCAGCGTAGATATACACCGAGTTAAAGGAAGCCTGCTGCTCTTCCTCGCCATCCCGGTTGATCACAGTCTCCTTCGAAAGGCCTTCCATCATGGCCTTGGAAACCAGGTCATTGGCGCGGGACCAGATATCGATCACCTTGTTGTATTTCTCACCCTGGGTTACCAGACCGGCAGCATACTGCTGCTCGATTTCCTTCACCTCAGCGTCGGCATGGGCGATAAGCTCTGCCTTGGCGTCCGGGATTTCAAAATCGTTTACACCGATAGAGGAGCCGGAACGGGTGGAGTACTCATAGCCTGTGTACATCAGCTGGTCGGCAAATATCACAGTGGCTTTCAGGCCCACGGCGCGATAGCAGCGGTTTATGATCCGTGAGATCGCCTTTTTGGCCATGTCCTGGTTGACCATTTCAAAGGCGATACCCTTGGGCACGATCTCCCAAAGCAGGGCGCGACCAACGGTGGTGTCGGCTATAAAGGTGCTGGCCAGACTCTCACCTTCGTCGGTGTTTATCACCTCGTCAACGCGAACCTTAACCCTGGCCTGCAGATGCACATGGCCGCCAAAGTAGGCACGGTGTACTTCCGAGACATTGGCAAATACACGCCCTTCGCCCTTGGCGTTAACCCGCTCGCGAGTCATGTAGTAAAGGCCGAGCACCACGTCCTGGGAAGGCACGATGATGGGCTCGCCATTGGCGGGTGACAGGATGTTGTTGGTGGACATCATCAGGGCGCGCGCTTCCAGCTGCGCCTCGATAGTCAGCGGTACGTGTACCGCCATCTGGTCACCGTCAAAGTCAGCGTTATAGGCCGCACAGACCAGCGGGTGCAGCTGTATGGCCTTGCCCTCGATCAGTACCGGTTCAAACGCCTGGATACCGAGACGGTGGAGTGTGGGTGCACGGTTCAACAGCACCGGGTGCTCGCGGATTACCTCGGCGAGGATATCCCACACTTCCGGTGGCTCACGCTCTACCATTTTCTTGGCTGCCTTGATGGTGGTGGCGAGGCCACGCGCTTCAAGTTTGCCAAAGATAAACGGTTTGAACAGTTCCAGAGCCATTTTCTTGGGCAGGCCACACTGATGCAGGCGCAGGGTGGGGCCAACCACGATTACGGAACGGCCGGAGTAGTCCACGCGCTTGCCCAGCAGGTTCTGGCGGAAACGGCCCTGCTTGCCCTTGATCATATCGGCCAGGGACTTGAGCGGACGCTTGTTAGAGCCGGTAATTGCACGGCCGCGACGACCGTTGTCCAGCAGTGCGTCTACAGACTCCTGCAGCATGCGCTTTTCATTGCGCACGATGATATCCGGTGCGTTCAGGTCCAGCAGACGCTTGAGGCGATTGTTGCGGTTGATCACCCGACGGTACAGGTCATTCAAGTCGGAAGTGGCGAAGCGGCCACCGTCCAGTGGTACCAGCGGACGCAGATCTGGTGGCAGAACCGGCAACACTTTCAGTACCATCCACTCCGGCTTGTTACCGGAGCCGGCAAAGGCTTCCATCAGCTTCAGGCGCTTGGATAACTTCTTGATCTTGGTTTCGGAATTGGTCGCGGGAATCTCTTCGCGCAAGGTCGCAATTTCCTCTTCCAGGTCCAGCTGCACCATGAGGTCCTGAATCGCCTCGGCACCCATCTTGGCGGAGAACTCGTCACCAAACTCTTCCATCGCCTCGTAGTACTGCTCATCCGACAGCAACTGGCCCTGTTCAAGGGTCGTCATACCGGGCTCAGTGACCACATAGGATTCGAAATACAGTACCCGCTCGATATCCCGCAGGGTCATGTCCAGCAACAGGCCGATACGCGAGGGCAGCGACTTCAGAAACCAGATATGCGCTACCGGGCTGGCCAGTTCGACGTGGCCCATACGCTCCCGACGCACTTTGGCAAGCGCCACTTCGACGCCACACTTTTCACAGATGACACCGCGATGCTTGAGCCGCTTGTATTTTCCACACAGGCATTCGTAATCCTTCACCGGGCCAAAGATCTTGGCGCAGAACAGTCCATCCCGTTCCGGCTTAAAGGTTCTATAGTTGATCGTCTCCGGCTTTTTCACTTCGCCGAACGACCAGGAGCGAATCATCTCCGGCGACGCCAGGCCGATACGAATGGCGTCAAATTCTTCTGTTTGTCCCTGGGACTTTAATAAATTGAGTAAGTCTTTCAAGGCCTTTCCTCCGCGAGGTTATTGCTACCAGGTTGAGCGGCGCACCGCGCCGCTGTCACCCCTGAGTCCAATGTTACGTCTGTTATTCGCTCTCGAGTTCCATGTCGATACCGAGAGAACGTATCTCTTTGACCAACACATTGAAGGACTCGGGCATACCCGGCTCCATTCGATGATCACCATCGACAATGTTTTTATACATCTTGGTCCGTCCAGCCACGTCGTCAGACTTGACCGTCAACATTTCCTGCAGGGTGTAAGCCGCACCGTAAGCTTCCAGTGCCCAGACCTCCATCTCACCGAAACGCTGGCCGCCAAACTGCGCCTTGCCGCCCAGCGGCTGCTGGGTAACGAGGCTGTAGGAACCGGTTGAACGCGCGTGCATCTTGTCGTCCACCAGGTGGTTCAGCTTCAGCATGTACATGTAGCCAACGGTCACCGGGCGGTCAAATGCCTCGCCGGTACGTCCGTCGTACAGCGTGAACTGGCCACTTTCCGGCATATCTGCCAACTTCAGCAGTTCCTTGATGGACTCCTCAGCAGCACCATCAAATACCGGTGTTGCCATGGGTACGCCACCAACCAGGTTGCCTGCCAACTCTACGATGTCGTCGTCGCTGAGTGACTTCAGATCCTCGCTGCGACCGGCGCCATTGTTGTAGATGCTGTCGAGGAACTTGCGAATCTCCGCGACCTTCTTCTGCTCCTTGATCATGGCATCTATCTTGTCGCCAAGCCCTTTCGCAGCCATACCCAGGTGGGTTTCGAGAATCTGCCCCACGTTCATCCGAGAAGGCACGCCCAGCGGGTTGAGCACGATATCCACCGGCTCGCCGTTCTGGTCGTAAGGCATATCCTCAACCGGCATGATGACCGAGATAACACCCTTGTTACCGTGCCGTCCCGCCATCTTGTCACCGGGCTGAATGCGACGCTTGATAGCCAGGTACACCTTGACGATCTTCAGTACGCCGGGTGCGAGGTCATCACCGCTCTGTAACTTGCGTTTTTTGTCCTCGAAGCGCTCTTCCAACAGTTTGCTCTGCGCTTCAAGCTGGCGCTGGGCAGAAGCCAGGGATTCGTTCAGCTCCGCGTCGGCGAGCTTGATCTTGAACCACTGATCGCGCTCCATCTCAGCAAGTACCGCAGCTGTAAGCTCGGTACCTTTACCCAGGCCTGCACCGCTAACGGTTTTGTTACCGCTCAGCAGGTTTTCCAGACGGGCAAAAGTCGCCTCTTCAAAGATACGGTACTCTTCTTTCAGATCCTTGCGGTAATCGTCCAGCTGGTACTTCTCGATTTGCAGGGCGCGAGTGTCCTTCTCGAGGCCGTCGCGGGTAAATACCTGCACATCGATAACCGTACCTTTTGTGCTGGTGGGCACACGCAGTGACGTATCTTTCACGTCGGACGCTTTTTCCCCAAAGATAGCACGCAGAAGTTTTTCCTCCGGGGTCAGCTGGGTTTCACCCTTGGGTGTCACCTTGCCCACCAGGATATCGCCGGCATCCACCTCAGCACCGATATACACAATGCCCGACTCGTCCAGCTTGCCCAGGGCGCTTTCGCCTACATTGGGAATATCGCCGGTAATCTCCTCAGAGCCCAGTTTGGTATCCCGGGCAATACAGGTCAGTTCCTGTATATGAATAGTGGTGAAGCGATCTTCCTTCACCACCCGCTCGGATACCAGGATCGAGTCCTCAAAGTTGTAGCCATTCCAGGGCATAAACGCGATGCGCATATTCTGGCCAAGGGCCAGCTCGCCCATATCGATGGAGGGGCCGTCGGCAAGAATATCACCGCGGCTGATCACTGCACCCTGGCGCACGATGGGACGCTGATTAATACAGGTGTTCTGGTTGGAACGCGTGTACTTGGTGAGGTTGTAGATATCGACAGGTGCCTCGTCCACACCCACATCTGCCTCGTTCACCCGCACCACGATGCGACTGGCATCTACTGAATCGACCACGCCGGAGCGGTGGGCAACCACACAGACACCCGAATCGGCAGCAACATAACGCTCCATGCCGGTACCCACCAGCGGCTTGTCGCTGACCAGCGTCGGTACCGCCTGACGCTGCATGTTGGAGCCCATAAGAGCGCGGTTAGCGTCATCGTGTTCCAGGAAGGGGATAAGGGCCGCAGCCACCGACACCACCTGCTTCGGTGAAACGTCCATAAAATCCACCCGCTCGGGCGGCATGACGGTAAATTCGTTCATGTGCCGAACAGCGATGAGGTCATCGACAAACTGCATCTTCTTGTCCAGGGTCGCGGACGCCTGGGCAATAACATGCTGCGACTCGTTGATCGCGGACAGATATTCGATCTCCTCGGTCACCTTACCATTCACAACCTTGCGGTAAGGGCTTTCCAGAAAACCGTACTCATTGGTTCGGGCATAGGTTGCCAGGGAGTTGATCAAACCGATGTTCGGGCCTTCCGGCGTCTCGATAGGACATACCCGACCGTAGTGAGTGGGGTGTACGTCCCGCACCTCGAAACCCGCGCGTTCGCGGGTCAGGCCGCCCGGCCCGAGCGCTGAAACGCGACGCTTGTGCGTGACTTCCGACAGCGGGTTGTTCTGGTCCATAAACTGCGATAGCTGGCTGGAACCAAAAAACTCCTTAACCGCCGCCGAGACTGGCTTGGCATTGATCAAATCCTGCGGCATCAGGCCTTCGCTTTCGGCCATGGACAGACGTTCCTTCACGGCACGCTCTACCCGAACCAGGCCAACTCGGAACTGGTTCTCGGCCATCTCGCCAACTGAGCGCACGCGCCGGTTACCCAGGTGGTCGATATCATCGACCATGCCGCGACCGTTGCGAATTTCCACCAGGGTGCGCAGTACGTCGACAATATCTTCCTTGTCGAGTACACCGCTGCCCAGTACAGCCTCGCGGCCCAGGCGGCGGTTGAACTTCATACGCCCTACCGCAGACAGATCGTAGCGGTCGGCTGAGAAGAACAGGTTCTGGAACAGGTTCTCGGCGGACTCCTTGGTAGGCGGCTCACCGGGGCGCATCATGCGATAGATTTCCACCAACGCTTCAAGCTCATTGCGGGTGGAATCCTGACGCAGGGTATGCGAAATAAACGGACCGCAGTCCAGTTCATTAGTGTACAGGGTCTCAATCACATCGACCCCGGTCTCAGCCAACTGGGCCAGGATTTCCTCGGTAATCTCAGTGTTGCACTCTACCAGGACTTCACCGGTTTTTTTGTCGACAACATTCTTGGCCAAAGCACGCCCATGGACATATTCCGGCGGAATTTCCAGTTGCGTGACCTTGGCTTCTTCCAACTCGCGTATATGGCGAGCGGTAACACGGCGCCCTTCCTCTACTACGACTTTCTTGCCAGCCTTGATGTCAAAAGCCGCCACGTCACCACGCAGGCGCTCGGGGATCAGCGTCATCGTGTAAACACCCTTCTTGTCTACCTTGAAGGTGTTGAAGTCGTAGAACATGTCGAGGATTTCTTCTGCCTCATAACCCAGGGCACGCAGCAGAATAGTCGCGGGCAGTTTCCGGCGGCGATCGATTCGCACGTACACGAGATCCTTGGGATCAAACTCGAAGTCCAGCCAGGAGCCACGGTAGGGTATCACCCGGGCCGAGTACAACAGCTTGCCAGAAGAGTGGGTCTTGCCCTTGTCGTGGTCAAAGAACACACCCGGAGAACGGTGCAGCTGGGAGACGATAACCCGCTCAGTACCGTTAACAACAAAGGTACCGTTTTCGGTCATCAGGGGAATTTCCCCCATGTACACTTCCTGCTCCTTGATGTCCTTGATGGTCTTGTTGGACGAGTCCTTGTCGTAAATGATAAGACGAACCTTAACCCGCAGGGAGCAGGAATAAGTCACGCCTCTCAACTGACACTCGTTGACATCAAACACCGGGGTACCCAGGTTGTAATCAACGTACTCCAGCGCAGCATTGCCGCTGTAGCTTACAATCGGGAAAACAGACTTAAAGGCAGCGTGCAGACCGTAGTCGCCACGCTCGTCAAGGGAAACCCCTTGCTGGGTAAATTTCCTGTAGGAATCCAATTGGATCGCAAGCAGGTAAGGCACATCCATTACCTTCGGCAACATGCCGAAATCCTTGCGAATACGTTTTTTCTCAGTGTACGAGTATGCCATCAGTACTCCCCAGCGTGATTAGCTTTCAACCGCCCCTTGGGCGATCCACTAGCTCCGGGTTGGAGCTATAAACAGGCGGCAGCGACAACACGCGCCGACCCTGAAATCTGTGCTTCATTGAAGCGGGAAAAGGCCGGCGGGCAAACGCCCACCAGCCTTGACCTTGTTCAGCCGAAGCCGAACAATTTTTCAGCTTACTTGAGCTCGGCAGCGCCGCCGGCCTCTTCCAACTGTTTCTTGACGTCTTCTGCTTCTTCCTTGGTAGCACCTTCCTTGATAGCGGAAGGAGCGCCGTCAACCAGACCTTTGGCTTCTTTCAGGCCAAGACCGGTTACCGCGCGAACAACCTTGATCACGTTCACTTTCTTCTCGCCAGCAGCGGTCAGAATAACGTCGAACTCGGTCTGCTCTTCAGCAGCTGCGCCAGCGTCGCCGCCAGCAGCTGCAGGTGCAGCGGCAACAGCCGCGGCAGCAGTTACACCAAACTTCTCTTCCATTGCGCTGATGAGCTCAACGATGTCCATTACGCTCATATCAGCAATTGCATTTAAAATATCGTCTTTAGACAGAGCCATGACTCTTATCTCCTATTTTAGCTAATGAAATATCCACTGCGGTGGCTTACGCCGCCGCCTCTTTCTGATCGCGTACTGCTGCGAGTGTGCGAACCAGTTTTCCAGGTACTTCGTTCATTGTCTGAACCAGCTTGGTCACCGGCGCGTTCATAACACTCATCAACATCGAGAGTGCCTGATCACGCGTGGGCAACTTAGCGAGAACATCCAACTGATCTGCACCCAGTATCTGGCCGCTTACCGCCAGTGCTTTCACCTCGAAGTTTTTATTCTCCTTGGCGAAGTCCTTAAAGAGTCGAGCCGCGGCGCCTGGATCTTCCATCGAAAATCCAAACAGGGAGGGGCCGGCCAGAGTGTTGCTTACACACTCGTAATCGGTACCTTCCAAAGCCCGCTTGGCCAGAGTGTTCCGCACTACACGGAGGGTCACCTGGTTTTCACGAGCATCTTTACGCAGGGCTGTCATCCCATCCACAGTTACGCCACGTGCATCGGCGATAACCAGGGAAAGGGCACTGGTGGCAGTCTCGTTAACCTCAGCTACGATCGCTTTCTTGTCTTCGAGTCCAATTGCCACTGGAATTACTCCTGGATTGCTAAGTTGAGTACCGTCAAAACTATGCAGGTACTGCTTGTGTGGTGAACAAATCCACCATCTGCGTAGGTTTTGATGTCGCCCGTGATTCTCACCCCGGGTTCGTCGCTATTAAGCTAGCATCGATAAAACACATCGTTGCTGGCGCCTACGGTCTTTGATGGCCTTCAGTTCAAAGCTAAATAGGGTTTAACACCCGCCTTCTCCAAAGACCTCAAAGTGGACCGGTTTGAGCCTGATAGCCCTCCCCGATCTACAAAACTCCCCGTCCCTGGAAAGCCTTGAGGAACCGCCCCTTGTGGGGGCGTTTCAATCAACTTGCCAACGAGCCCTGATCGATGGTGACGCCAGGGCCCATGGTGGTACTGAGCGTAATCTTCTTCAGGTATATACCCTTGGCAGCAGCCGGCTTGCCCTTTACCAGGTCAGCCAGAACCGCTTCAAGATTGCCGCGAATGGCATCGAGCTCAAAATTGATCTTGCCTATGCCGCCATGAATAATGCCGTTCTTGTCGGTACGAAAACGGATCTGACCCGCTTTCGCATTCTTTACGGCTGTCTCCACATCCGGAGTCACAGTACCGGTCTTGGGGTTTGGCATCAGGCCGCGAGGCCCCAGCACCTGACCCAACTGGCCGACTACACGCATGGCATCCGGCGAAGCAATGACGACATCAAAGTCCATCATTCCACCCTTGACCTGTTCGGCCAGGTCTTCCATACCTACCAGGTCAGCACCGGCGGCCTTGGCCTTTTCAGCGGCCTCGCCCTGGGTAAATACCGCTACGCGAACTTCACTACCGGTACCAAAAGGCAGTGTAGTGGCACCGCGAACACCCTGATCGGATTTACGCGCGTCGATACCGAGGTTCACTGCCAATTCAACCGTTTCGTTGAACTTCACAGTGGAGAATTCCTTCAGCAGATCAACCGCCTCAGCCAGGGGGTAAGCCCTTGTTGGGTCAACCTTCTCTTTAAATGCGCGTACACGCTTGGATAATCTGGCCATTAGTTCACCCCCTCAACTTCGATACCGGCGGACCGGGCACTGCCAGCGATGGTGCGCACTGCTGCATCCATGTCTGCGGCCGTCAGGTCGGGCCACTTCTGGGTGGCAACATCTTCCAACTGAGCCCGCGTTACCTTGCCAACTTTTTTCGTGTTGGGGGTGGGAGAGCCCTTTTTAATCTTGGCAATTTTTTGCAGCAGCACAGATGCCGGCGGCGTTTTCTTGATGAATGTAAATGAGCGGTCACTGTAAACCGTGATGACCACTGGAATCGGCAGACCGGGCTCAGTGCCCTGAGTCTCGGCGTTAAACGCCTTACAGAATTCCATGATATTGACACCATGCTGACCCAACGCCGGACCCACGGGGGGGCTGGGGTTGGCTTGGCCAGCCTTTACCTGCAGCTTTATATAAGCTTGGACTTTCTTAGCCATAACGACTCTCCCGGGTGCAAACGCCTTTGTATCCTGTCAGCCTGAGCTGAAATATACGCGGGCTCCCCGCTTGGTTAAATTTACGGGCCAGAGCCCGCCTTTTTCAGGGGACAAGCCCCACTTTCACAAAAACAGGGCCTAGCCCCAACCGATCAGGCTTTCTCCACCTGACCAAACTCCAGTTCGACCGGAGTGGAACGACCAAAAATCAGCACTGCCACATTCAAGCGGCTTTTCTCGTAATTGACATCCTCTACAACGCCGTTGAAATCGTTGAAGGGACCGTCAATAACCCGAACCATCTCACCCGGCTCGAACAGTGTCTTGGGCCGCGGTGCTTCGACACCGTCCTCAACCCGCTGCAATATCGCAGCCGCTTCCGCCTCGGTAATCGGTGCAGGCGCATCCGCCTTGCCGCCAATAAAGCCCAATACACGGGGAGTTTCCTTTACCAGGTGCCAGGTCTCATCAGCGAGTTCCATCTGCACCAGCACATAGCCAGGGAAAAACTTGCGTTCGCTGCGGCGCTTCTGGCCACCACGCATTTCCACAACTTCCTCGGTAGGCACCAGAATCTCGCCGAAACGATCCTCCATCTTGTGCATCTCGATACGCTCTCTCAAGGAGATCGCCACCTTCTTTTCATAACCTGAATAAGCGTGTACGACGTACCAACGCATTGCCATCAGCTAACCCTTATCTCGTGTTGTTAAGCTATCGCCATTGAAACAAGCCAGCCCAGGAGGGAGTCCAACCCCCACAGGAACAGCGCCACTACCACCACTACCGCCACAACTATCATGGTGGTCTGTACTGTTTCCTGCCGGGTGGGCCAGACCACCTTGCGAATTTCTGTACGCGAGCCTTTCACCAACGTCCAGAAAGCCTCGCCCTTCGCAGTTTGCAGGGCGACCAATCCAGCAACAGCGGCCAGGACGAGAATACCCAGCACCCGATACAGCAAGGACTGATCGGCATAATAACTATTGCCGACCACCGCCACTGCCACCAGGGCAAACACGATAATCCACTTTACTGCGTCGAATCGGCTGGCAGTTGGTTCCACACTCATTAACACTATCCCTTAGATAAAGAAGACACCCCCAACGGGTGCCATCCCCTGCCATAAATGGCAGGCCAGGAGGGAATCGAACCCCCAACCTGCGGTTTTGGAGACCGCTGCTCTGCCAATTGAGCTACTGGCCTAAACAACTTACTTAGACAACGAAGCCGAACTGCTTTTTCAAGCGGTTCGGCTCGGTCCGATTGGGCACCGGGCCTACACCCGGAACCCGGTTTCGATCAACTACTCGAAGATCTTTGCTACAACACCTGCGCCAACCGTACGGCCACC
>TARA_R110001599_G_scaffold42167_3_pt1 | contig 16753 bp, 13 predicted proteins | sample TARA_R110001599 | Tara Oceans TARA_R110001599 (sample SAMEA4398360) | marine metagenome | biome: Polar Biome; feature: [MES] marine water layer (ENVO:01000295) within the mesopelagic zone...; material: water (ENVO:00002006), including particulate matter (ENVO:01000060) such as...... | reverse complement strand
TAAGTTAATTTCTTTGCTGAATTCGCCTTCCAGTGAGCGTAATGCCTGCCGGGCAGCTTGTTCTGAGGCACTGTCGATAAGATCTGCTATAGCTTCAGCTTGGGCGAGATCGATTTTATTATTGAGAAACGCGCGTTCTGAAAACTCGCCAGGTCGAGCCATTCTTGCACCGGCGCTGATGACCTCGCGGAGCAGGCAATCAAGTATCACTGGCCCGCCGTGACCTTGTAGTTCGAGTACATCTTCGCCGGTAAAGGAATTAGGACCGGGGAAATAGAGTGCGATGCCTTGATCTAGAGTTTTTGGGCCTTCGGTACTGGCTTCGAAAAAACTGCCGTAGTGAGCATAGCGAGGTTTTAAGTCTTTTTTGCCCAATATGCGTTGGCCAATTTCTTTGACTTTAGGACCGGACACCCGAATGATGCCGACACCACCCTTACCGGGCGGTGTCGCGATTGCTGCAATAGTATCCTGGTAGCTGTTTTGCATAATGTGCAATCAGCGGGTGGGAAGCCCACTCTTTTCGATACGTTTAGTAATAAAGTATTGCTGGATAATAGATAAGGTATTGTTAACCACCCAGTACAATACTAAGCCTGCTGGGAAGAACAGGAAGAAGAAGGTGAAAACCACCGGCATCCACTGCATTATCTTGGCTTGCATTGGATCTGGTGGTGGTGGATTTAGGCGCTGCTGAATAAACATCGACAAGCCCATAATCAGTGGCAATATGAAATACGGATCCATTGCTGATAAATCTTGAATCCACAAAATAAACGGCGCATGGCGTAATTCAATACTTTCCATTAATACCCAATACAGTGCCATAAATACTGGCATTTGGACGACCATAGGTAGACAGCCGCCAAGAGGGTTAATTTTTTCAGTCTTGTAAAGTTCCATCATGGCCTGAGACTGCTTTTGGCGGTCGTCGGCATAGCGCTCTTTAAGTTCAACGAGCTTTGGCTGAACTTTGCGCATATTGGCCATAGAGGTAAAGGCCTTGGCATTGAGTTGGAAAAAGGCGGCCTTTACGAGCATGGTTAAGCCGATAATGGCAAAGCCCCAGTTGCCGAGCACGCCATGAATTTTAGTGAGTAGCCAGAATAGTGGCTGGGCAATCCACCATAAAAACCCATAATCGACGGTAAGTTCCAGGCCAGGCGAGATTTCTTGTAGTCGGTATTGGTCTTTCGGGCCAGTGTAAAAGGAGGCTGCAACGCTACCTTGGCTGTTGGCGGGAACAGTAACGGCTGCACTAGTAACCCGGGCAATATTAATACCTTGCTTGGTGACGATGGTGCTTAGTTCGTTAACGCTATCAGCGTTTGGTATCCAAGCACTTAAGAAATAGTGTTGGATTATGCCAATCCAGCCGCCATTAACAGCTGTTTTCAAGGGCTTGTCTTTCATTTTACCGAAAGCCAATTTGCTGTATTTATCTTCGTTGTCGGCATACGCGACGCCCATAAAGGGCTTCATCGCGAACATGCCACCTTCACCGTCGACACTTGGGTCTGTGCTGTTTCCTCGTTTTAATTGACCGAAGAAGCTCGCTTGGAATACCGAATCGCTTTGATTGTCGATCAGGTATTCAATTTTGATCAGATATTCGCCACGTTTGAAATGGAAGCGTTTTACGATGTTGATTTGATCACTGTACTGATAGTGAAGATCAATATTGATGCTATCGTTACTTTCGGCTAATTCGTAGGTGTCGATTTTGCTACTAAATTGCGGACGACCTTTGGCGGTGTCCGTCGCATTTTGGCCGATCAAACCGCTTTGGGCTATGTAGTCTCGTGTTTCATTACTCTCGAGAATGACAAACGGTTCGTCTGACTCAAGATCTGCGGTATACGCGGGGAGTCCGGCGTAAACGATATCACCGCCATGGAGATCGATTTTTACATTTAATACATCGGTGCTGACGTTAACGAAGCCGCTGCTAGTGCCGGTCGTCTCAGGTAAGCTGGTACTTGCGGCATCTTGGCTCAATATGGGTAAGTCGCTGTCACTGCTGCTGGTAACCGGTGACACAATTTTGTTTGCCGCTGGGGCGCTGGCAATAATGGTTTCAGGCCCCTCAAAATTCTTCCACTCGATCAATAACATAAAAGAGAGGGCAGCGATGGCGGCGATAAGGAGATAGCGCTGAATATCAATCATTGCTTGAATGCCTTGAAAGTTTGGTTTCGGTTGAATGACAGTGGCAGGATGGTACAGGATCGTAGCCGCCGCTGCTAAGGGGGTGGCAACGGAGCAGGCGTTTAATGCCTAAGTAGCCGCCACGCCAAGCGCCGTGGAGCTGAATTGCTTCTATGGCGTAGTGTGAGCAACTGGGATAAAAACGGCAATGCGGAGCCATCAGAGGACTGATAAACAGGCGGTAGAACGTAATGCAGGCGATAAGCAACCGCTGCATAGTATTTAACCCTCTCGCTGACGGAAGCGCTTCTCAGCTCGTTTTTCTAGTTGATGCCAGAGCTGATTACAGATTTCTTGCATTTGTTTGTTATCAAGCTGGTCAAGGCCACGCCGAGCAAGCACGATAACATCAATACCTTGCAGTTTGTGCTGACACAGTCTGAAGGTTTCGCGAACATTGCGTTTTACTCTATTTCGCTGAACAGATAGGCGCACGTTCTTTTTTGCTATGACCAAGCCGAGTCGTGGTCGATCAAGATCGTTTTTTCGAGCCAAGAATAAGATCTCAGCTGAAGAAACTTTCAGGCGTGACTCATCGAACACCGCTTGGTATTCGCTGGCATTTAACAAGCGCAGTGTTTTTTCAAATTGAAAATTCACTGCCTTGCCAGTGATATTACAAATCTAAATTAAGCTGACAGTACAACGCGGCCTTTGGCACGACGACGGTTGATCAACTTACGACCGTTTTTAGTAGCCATGCGCGCGCGGAAACCGTGGTTGCGGGCTTTTTTCAGGTTGCTTGGTTGGAATGTTCTTTTACTCATGATCTTTAACCTTGGCTAAATTAGCCGACGCATCAGTCGGCGCTGTGTTGGGTTCAAAGGCCCAATACAGCGAAAAATCGGATCGCGAATTTTAGTGGACATTGCCTTTAATAGCAATGATTTGTCGCAGTTGGGTAGGTGGATTGTGTAATTTTCATTTGAATGAAGGAGTCACAGATTACTAAGAGCTTATCCACAGCTAGGAAACGACTTTATCCACAGCGAGGTGGTTGGGTTGTGTTTGCCGTAATTTGCGATGTTACCTTCTTTATCATGTTGAATAAGAAGGGTTTTTTATTTTCCTCTTAAATAAAAAAATGGGTATTGTGTGGATAACTTTGTTATTGAACGGTAGAATGGTTCACTATAAAAATGGGTTTGTTAACAAGTGTAATACCGTTTACGGATACCCGTCGCGAGCATAAATAATTGCGTCGAAAGTAAGAAATACACAGGTTTTAATTTTCAAAGCGAACTTGGAGAACAGTGTTGTCGGAAGCTACGTGGCAGAAATGTATTGCGCATTTGCAAGACGAATTGCCAGCTCAGCAATTTAATACTTGGATTAGACCCTTGCAGGTCGAACTTGCTGGGGATCTTATTTCTCTCTCTGCGCCGAATCGTTTTGTTAGAGATTGGGTGAGTGATCGCTTTTTTGCTCGGATATTGGAATTGGTGACTGAGCTGTCACCACCTGATCGTAAAATGGTGGTTGAATTAGGTGTTATTGATAGGCAGTTATCGTCGGGTCGCAGTGTAGCTCCGCGTAATGTGGCTATGCCGGCCTCTTCGGGTAGTGGCGCAAATAGAGAGTTATTCTCCGCTGGCGCGCCATCGAGCCAGTCGTCGGCGCCATCGCAGCCAGCTTCCAATTTGGTGAAACCAGTCTCGCCAGCAATTATCACCTCTCCACAGTCAATTGGCGGCAATCGCCAGGTTGAGGTTGAAGGCGGTATACGTCACCAAAGTTCCTTGATGGAAGGATATACCTTCGATACCTTCGTTGAGGGCAAGTCGAACCAATTAGCGAGAGCCGCTGCCAGCCAGGTAGCCAGTAATCCTGGCCGTGGTTACAACCCCTTATTTCTTTACGGTGGTGTTGGCCTGGGTAAGACACATTTAATGCATGCGGTTGGTAACTCATTAATGCAACAGAACCCCAATGCAAAGGTGGTTTATTTGCATTCGGAGCGGTTTGTTGCGGATATGGTTAAGGCGCTGCAATTAAACGCGATAAACGAATTTAAGCGTTATTACCGTTCAGTTGATGCCTTACTGATTGATGATATTCAGTTTTTTTCTGGTAAAGATCGTTCACAGGAAGAATTTTTCCATACATTCAACGCCCTTCTTGAGGGTGGTCAACAAATGATTTTAACCTGTGACCGCTACCCTAAAGAGATAAAGGGTTTAGAGGAGCGGTTAAAGTCTCGTTTTGGTTGGGGGCTAACGGTCGCTGTTGAGCCGCCAGAGCTTGAAACTCGCGTTGCGATACTCTTAAAAAAGGCTGAGCAAGATAAAACCGATTTACCCTCTGATGCGGCTTTTTTCATCGCTCAGCGGGTGCGCTCGAATGTACGTGAGCTAGAAGGTGTGCTCAAACGCGTAATTGCGAGTTCGCGTTTCATGGCGAAGCCAATCGATATTCCGCTTATCAAAGAGTCCTTGAAAGATTTATTGGCTCTGCAAGACAAGCAAGTTAGCTTAGATAATATTCAGCGAACTGTTGCGGAATATTACAAAATTAAAATGGCGGACTTGATGTCGAAACGGCGGAGTCGGTCGGTGGCGCGCCCTAGGCAAGTTGCGATGGCGCTTTCGAAAGAGTTAACGAACCATAGCCTGCCCGAAATTGGTGAGGGGTTTGGTGGCCGAGATCACACTACGGTGCTACATGCCTGCAGGAAAATTAAAGAACTGCGGGAAACAGACGGTGATATGCGAGAAGATTATCAAAATTTGATTCGTCTACTCACAAGCTGATGTCTTAAAGTGCTTTTATATAATAAAGTAAGACTATGGTCGGGTGTTGTTGGTGGGATTAATCATAAGGCCACTAACCTTGATATTTATGAAAAGGAACAGGAACCGAGAGCATGAAATTTTCGATTTCGCGGGAAGCGTTAATAAAGCCGTTAAATCTAGTGGCGGGTGTTGTTGAGCGCCGGCAAACCCTGCCAATCTTGGCGAATGTTCAGTTAGTTTTAACTGGCCAAGAGCTAGCCTTAACCGGTACTGATCTGGAAGTAGAGCTTATAGGTCGAGTTATTTTGGCCGACGATGCTATTCAGAGCGTTGGTGAAATTACGATTCCGGCAAAGAAGCTGGTTGATATTTGTAAGGCCCTTCCCGATGGTTCTGATATTAGTTTTCAATTAGATGATCAGAAATTAATCCTTAAGTCGGGTCGTAGTCGTTTTCAGCTTTCTACCCTACCCGCTAACGATTTCCCAAGTGTCGAACAAGCTAAAGGTGGGCAAGCCTTTACGCTAAAGCAGGGCGATTTAAAGCGGTTGATCGAGCGTACGAGTTTCGCGATGGCGCAACAAGACGTGCGCTATTATCTCAATGGGATGTTGTTTGAGCTGACTAAAGATCAGTTGCGTATGGTTGCAACAGACGGGCACCGCCTAGCGATGGCAACGTTTGCCGGAGATATAGATGTAGACCAAACGACCCAAGTGATCGTGCCACGCAAAGGCGTCGTTGAGCTTGCGCGCTTACTCATAAATGAAAATGAAGAAGCGGAAGTTATTGTAGGCAGTAACCACATTAGGGTTATCACCACGGAGTTTACATTCACCTCAAAGTTAATAGACGGCAAGTTCCCTGACTATGAGCGTGTCTTGCCACGCGGCAGTACTAAGGTGGTTTTAGGTTCGCGGGCAGATTTGAGGCAAGCGTTTGCGCGTACAGCCATTCTGTCGAACGAAAAATACAGAGGCATTCGAATGCTGCTTAGCAGCGGCGAGCTGCGTATTGTTGCGAATAACCCTGAGCAGGAAGAGGCGGAAGAAACGCTAGCGGTCGATTATCAAGGCGAAACACTAGAGATAGGCTTTAATGTTAGTTATTTGCTCGATGTTCTATCGGCCATACACGGTGAGACCGCGAAATTTTCTCTGTCTGACGCGAATAGCTCGGCATTAGTTGAAGAAGCGGAAGCTGATGGTAGTAATTGTCAGTATGTTGTTATGCCGATGCGGCTTTAAGGTTGTTATCGAGTCTGCCTTGATCTTAGCCTTGTTTTTGGTTTTTTTTAGTATCACGAAAATTCGGGGTAGCTCTGCTCTACCCCGTTTTTGTTTCAGGCCCTTTTGTTTTATAGCTGGTGTTTATTAAGTGCGCATACGTAAACTCAGCATTCATAATTTTAGAAATTTGAAAACTGCTGCAATGCAGAACCTTGATGATTTTAATTTCATTCATGGTCTCAATGGTAGTGGGAAGACCAGTATCCTAGAGTCGGTACATACCTTAGCGCTAACGCGCTCCTTTCGATCTAGAAAAATGCAAACTGTTATCTCCTTCAACGAGGATGCGTTAACAGTTCGTGGCGAGTTTGATACTCAATTTAGCCGCGCTACGGAGTCTTCGGACACATTAAGCTCAATAGGTGTTCGTCGTTCGCGCCAAGATTTGGTTCTTGTTAAAGTTAATGGTGAAAAACTGGCTTCAGTGGGTGAGTTAGCTGGAGTACTTCCCGTCCAAGTTATTAATCCTGCTAGTTTTGAGTTATTAGAAGGTAGCCCAGGCGTACGTCGGCAGTTTCTAGACTGGGGAGTGTTCCACGTGAAACATTCAGGGTTTTATGAGTTGTGGCCACGTTATAGGAAGGCGTTACAACAGCGTAATTCTCTGCTCAGACGTGGTAATATAGAGGCTTCGGTCTTGGCGCCGTGGGACGCTGAATTAGCTGCGACAGCGACGTTAATTACAGCTGCTAGGCTGCGCCATTTTAAGGAATTGGCGGCCGTGTTTGATGGGGTTTATCGCCAGCTTTTGGCGAATTGTGTGCTCCCCTCTGCTGACAATGAGCCGTCGGCTGTCGCGCAGAGTGTTCCAGCACTTAGCTTGGAGTTTAACGGCGGCTGGAAAGACTTCGACTCAGTCAATTTTGCTGAGGCATTGCGATTAGATTTGGCGCAAGACTTAAAATCCGGGTTTACGAGAAATGGGCCCCATCGTGCGGATATTGATTTGCGGTGTGGAAAATTGCGAGCGGGTGAGGTTTTATCGCGCGGTCAGATAAAAACAATAGTTTGTGCCTTGAAGTTGGCGCAATCAAAAGTACTGTTAAGCCAAGGGATACCGACAGTGTTTTTGATTGACGATTTAGCGGCAGAATTGGATGAGGGGCGCTGCAGTGCCGTGTTTTCAGCGTTGGTTGAGTTAGATGTTCAGGTGTTTGCGACGGCAGTCAAAGCAAGTGATTTGCGCGATGATTGGTGTGGTGGACGCTCACTAAAAAGGTTTCACGTGGAACACGGTAACGTTGAAGCTTTGGTTTGAGCGGTAACTGATATTAGCAAGTAAGCTCCTAGATTGGGTTTGCAAGCGATAAATGATCTCCAGATAAATGAATTGGCAGCTTGTGCTGCAGAACAACAATAAGTTCTTGCCTGATTTTACAGGCGTACGAGGTTTTATAAATGACAGAGAATAGAGCTTACGATTCTTCAAGCATCAAAGTACTTAAGGGCTTGGATGCGGTAAGGAAACGCCCCGGAATGTATATTGGGGACACCGATGACGGATCAGGCTTGCACCATATGGTGTTTGAAGTCGTTGATAACTCTATCGACGAAGCGCTTGCGGGGCATTGCAGTAAGATACAGGTCATTATTCACGCTGATGAGTCCGTTTCGGTTACGGATGACGGTCGCGGAATACCCACAGAAATGCACGACGAGGGTGTAACGGCTGCCGAAGTAATCATGACCGTTCTTCATGCTGGCGGTAAGTTTGATGACAACACTTATAAAGTTTCTGGTGGCTTACACGGCGTAGGGGTTTCAGTTGTTAATGCCCTCTCTGAGGAACTGATGCTGACGATTCGTCGTGGCGGTAAAGTGCATGAACAGCTATATAAGCACGGTGTTCCTCAGGAGCCCTTGAAGATCATTGGTGATACAGAGCGATCAGGTACTGAAATTCGCTTTAAGCCGTCAGCGGCGACGTTTACCAATATTGAATTTCATTTTGATATATTAGCCAAGCGTATTCGGGAGTTAGCCTTCCTGAATTCTGGGATCAAAATTGAATTGATTGATGAGCGTGATGGTAAGAATGAAAATTTTTGCTATGAAGGTGGTTTAAGCGCATTTGTTGAGTATTTAAACACTAATAAAACACCGGTTAATAAGGTGTTTCATTTCACCACAGAGCAAGACGGTGTTGTGGTTGAAGTTGCGCTACAGTGGAATGATGGCTTCCAAGAAAATCTGTATTGCTTTACAAACAATATTCCTCAGCGCGACGGCGGTACCCATTTAGCCGGCTTCCGCGCTGGTTTAACGCGGAATCTGAATACTTATATCGAGCGAGAGGGTCTTGCGAAAAAGGCAAAAATTGCAACGACTGGCGACGATGCCCGTGAAGGTCTGACAGCGGTAGTTTCTGTGAAAGTACCGGATCCTAAGTTTTCATCTCAAACCAAAGATAAATTGGTATCCAGTGAGGTAAAAACGATTGTAGAGCAGGCGATGACGGCTAAGTTTGGCGACTTCCTTATGGAAAGCCCGAACGAGGCCAAGCAAATTGTTCAAAAAATGTTGGATGCAGCGCGCGCGCGTGAAGCTGCTCGTAAAGCCCGTGAAATGACACGCCGTAAAGGTGCTTTGGATATTGCCGGCCTACCCGGTAAACTTGCTGACTGCCAAGAGAAAGACCCTGCTCTTTCTGAACTGTATCTGGTCGAGGGTGATTCTGCTGGTGGTTCAGCGAAACAGGGCCGCGACCGCCGTACCCAGGCAATACTGCCACTAAAAGGTAAGATCTTAAACGTTGAGAAAGCACGTTTTGATAAGATGATTTCTTCAGTAGAAGTCGGCACTATCGTAACGGCGCTTGGCTGTGGAATTGGCAAAGACGAATTCAATCTTGAGAAATTGCGTTACCACAGCATTATTATTATGACGGATGCTGATGTTGATGGATCGCATATTCGGACCCTGCTTCTTACCTTTTTCTTTAGACAAATGCCTTCGTTAATCGAAAATGGCCATATATTTATCGCTCAGCCGCCACTGTTTAAAATCGGCCGTGGCAAACAGCACCAGTATTTGAAAGACGAGCCGGCATTTGCGAACTACCTGACGCAGAATGCCTTAGAGGGCGCTGCCTTATATGTGAATCCAGAAGCGGCACCAATAAATGGTGCTGGCCTCGAAGAGTTGATCACCCAATACCGTAAAATCGACGGAATAATTAGCCGACTATCGCGTCTGTACCCTGCGGGTATATTACGGGAATTAACTTATTTACCGCGGTTATCCCTAGAAGATTTAGCTGATCGCGCGGTGGTTGCGAAGTGGTGTGAAGCTTTAGCTGAAGTAACCGTTGAGCTCGAACAAAAAGATCAACAGCATCGCTACGATGTGCGGATAATGGAAGACCCTGAACTGCATATCTTCTTACCTGGCGTGGATATAATTTCCCACGGAGTAAGTGATCACTACCTCTTCGGACGCGATTTTTTCAAGTCTGCTGACTATCAAGCGATACTCAGCCTTGGTGATAACATCAACGGTTTACTGGAAGACGGCGCTTATATCCAGCGCGGTGAAAAACGCCTTGAGGTTACCGAGTTTTCAGAGGTTATTACCTGGTTAATGGCGCAAGCAGAGCGTGGACTCAATGTTCAACGCTATAAAGGCTTGGGTGAGATGAATCCAGAGCAGTTATGGGAAACGACCATGGATCCAGATGCGCGGCGTATGCTGCGGGTAACCATTGAAGATGCCGTAGCCGCCGATCAAATCTTTACCACCTTGATGGGTGACCATGTTGAACCTCGCAGGGAATTCATTGAGACCAATGCGTTGAAGGTTGCTAACCTCGATATTTAAGCTTTGATATAACAAAAAAAGCCCAGTCTTAGCTAAAGACTGGGCTTTTTTTGTATAGGGCTATCGCTTTGATTAACTCGATTGCCGCGATTATATTTTAGCGCATTGATCTTCTATCCAGTTTTCCACTTCTAATGTTAATTCCCGGCTTTCTCGATTATTACTGGCAATGGCCTCCCCTATTACAACGGTGACGGTGCCGGGACGGATTAACATACTTTTTGTTGGCCATACCAAACCTGCGTTGTGGGCGATTGGCACTACTGGCGCGTTCGCCGCGATGGCGATGCTCGCGCCGCTACGGGCGTATTTGCCACGTACACCGGGTAAAGTTCGGGTACCTTCTGGAAAAATAAGCAGACTGTAATTGTTTTTTAGACGAATAAGGCCTTGCTCACTTATTTGGCGCATAGCGGCCCTAGGGTTGCTGCGATCGATGCCGATGGCATTCATAAAGCGCAGTGCCCAGCCAAAAAATGGAATGTTTAAAAGCTCGCGCTTCACTACCGTGGCTACTGGAAATAAGTGCCATTGTAAGTAAAAGGTTTCCCATTGGCTTTGATGCTTGGCCATCGCAACAAATGGGCCTTGAGTTGGGAACTGACCGCGAATCTCGGTTTTAACGCCACAGCACACCCTAAGTAAAAATATGATGGCGGCATTCCCTAATACAAAATACCGACCGCGGATGTGAAATGGTAGAAACCAGGTGAATAGTATTCCAGTAGTACTAATAAAAATGGTGACTACAGCAAAGCCGAGAAAAAACAGCGCTGACCGTAGAGCATAGATTGAGTTTGCCAAAAGCGTCATTAAGAATCCTGTCCATAAACCTTAAATAAATACCCTCTTACGGCAGCTGCCCTTGTACTGACTTACGCTATACAGGGGCAGTGCTGGCTATTTAGCAGTAACCAGTTGGGATATATCCGCAACCTCGAGAAACAGGCCCTGGAGCTGAGAAAGAAGCGCTAAGCGGTTATTCTTAAGCGCCGGGTCTTCTGCGTTTACCATGACCTTGTCAAAGAAGTCGTCAACGGCTGATTGTAGACTAGCGAGTGACTTTAGACCTTCTTCAAAGCGTGCTTCTGCAAACAATGGCATCACCGTAGCGTGCTGTTTATTGAGCTGCTGGGCTAGGGTTTGTTCCGCTGTTTCGACTAATAAATTTTCATCGATCTGAGTAGGAATTTGACCCTGAACTTTGGCCAATATATTGGATACCCGTTTGTTCGCGGCCGCAAGCGCCGAAGCCTCTGCTAGCTTTGTGAACGCTTGCACCGCGTTAACACGCTGGTTTATGTCCAAGGGCTTGCTTAGTTGTTTGGCACTAACGGCCATAAAGACTTCAGTGGCGATGCCGCTGTCTTCGTACCCTGCTTTCAAACGCTCAAGAATATAACTCAACACCGTAGCACTTAGTTTTTCGCTAGGCGTAATGGTGCTGTGCTGGGCTATGGCGAGGTCGATTAATTGTTGTAAATCGAGATCGTGACCGTTTTCCGTGATCAATCGCAGAACACCAAGAGAGGCGCGTCGCAATGCAAAAGGATCTTTTGAACCAGTTGGGATTTGGCCGATTCCAAAAATACCGCAGATGGTATCAAGTCGGTCGGCTAGTGCGACAATAGTGCCAGTGAGGGTTTGTGGCAATACATCACCGGCAAAGCGCGGCATATACTGCTCATTCATTGCCAGCGCGACATCCTCTGCTTCGCCATCGTTTAGCGCGTAATAGTACCCAGCAATCCCTTGTAGATCGTCAAACTCCAGTACCATCTCGGTAACCAGATCACTCTTACATAAGTTCGCTGCACGCACAGCACTACTCGGGTCGGTGTTAAGAAGTTTTGCAATAGCCGCGCTTAACGACGCGACGCGTTCAGTCTTGTCGAAGATAGTGCCAAGCTTTGCCTGGAAAACAACCGTGCGTAGTTTTTCGCGACGGGTTTCCAAACTGGTTTTACAATCCGTTTCGAAGAAAAACGCGGCGTCACTTAGGCGCGGCCGAATAACCCTCTCGTTGCCGTCGATTACTTTCTGTGGGTCACGACTTTCTATATTGGCAACGGTAATAAAGTTCGGCATAAGCTTGCCGTTAGAATCTGTAACATGGAAGTATTTTTGATGCTCTTTCATTGATGAAACAAGCGCTTCTGGTGGTACTTTCAAAAAGCGCTCCTCAAAGCTCCCTGCCAGTGCCACGGGCCATTCAACAAGTGCGGTTACTTCATCTAAAAGATCTGGATCGATTACAGCCTTACCACCTAGTGATTCGCCGAGTTTAGTAACCTGCTCACGTATGTCTTGCTGACGGGTATCGTAATCTGCGATTACTTTGCCTTGGTCCCGTAAAATTGCCTCATAGGCTGCTGCGCTAGTAATCGACAAGCTTTCATTGCAATGGAAGCGATGACCACGGCTTAAGCGATCCGCGCGTAAATCAAAAATCGTTTCACCAATAACTTCTTCACCATACACAATGGTAAGCCAGTGTATCGGTCGAACAAATTCAGCACGCGACGCACCCCAGCGCATGCGCTTTGCAATAGGCAATGCCGCTAATGCGGTATTGATGATTTGTGCAACAATCGCTGTGGTTTGGTCACCGCTAACGACGCTGCGAAGGCAGAGTTTGTCTTGCTTGCCATCGTTCGCTATATGATTTTTAAGATCACTGCTATCGAGTTGGTTTTTCTTTGCGAATGCTAGAGCTGCTTTGCTGGGATTACCGTCGGTATCAAAGGCGACGCTCGCTGGTGGCCCCCAGACTTCTATTTTGCGATCGGCTGCGGTTTCAGCCAAATCACAAATAAGTACGGCTAAACGGCGAGGAGTAGCAAAACTCTTCAGCGACGCGAAACCTAGAGCCCTTTCGTTCAGTTGATTACTGATGCTTGTGCTAAAGGCCGCGGACAAACCCTTAAGCGCTTTGGGTGGCAGCTCTTCGGTACCAATTTCAATTAATAGATCACGTGTGCTCATTATTTGTTCTCCGCAGCAGCTGCCAACACTTCGTCACGCAGATGTTCTGGTGCCAGCGGGAAGCCAAGTTTTAGGCGCGCATCGAAATAGGCTTGGGCTACTGCGCGCGCTAAGCTGCGCACGCGTAGTATAAAACGTTGGCGCTCAGTGACCGATATCGCATGCCGGGCGTCTAAAAGGTTAAACGCGTGTGAGGCTTTCATTACCATTTCGTAGGCAGGCAGCGGAAGCCCTATCTCAATCAAGCGCTGACTTTCGGATTCACAGTGATCGAATTGCTTAAACAGCTGCTCGACATCCGCCTCTTCAAAGTTAAAGTGCGACATCTCGACTTCGTTTTGATGAAAAACGTCGCCATAAGTGACATTGCCCGCCGGGCCTTCGGTCCAAACTAAATCGTAAATACTGTCTACGCCTTGGAGGTACATGGCAATACGTTCTAGGCCATAGGTGATCTCCCCACTAACCGGATAGCATTCTAGGCCACCGACTTGCTGGAAATAGGTGAACTGCGTCACCTCCATACCATTGAGCCATACTTCCCAGCCTAGACCCCAGGCGCCGAGGGTTGGCGATTCCCAGTTATCCTCTACAAAGCGAATATCGTGAACCTGGGGATCAATACCGAGCATTTTCAATGAATCCAAATACAGATCCTGAATATTGGCCGGGGAAGGCTTCATAATGACCTGGAACTGGTAATAGTGCTGCAGGCGATTGGGGTTGGTGCCGTAGCGACCGTCGGTGGGTCGACGACAAGGCTGAACATAGGCTGCATTCCATGTTTCTGGACCAATAGCGCGCAAAAAGGTGGCGGGGTGAAAGGTGCCCGCACCCACTTCCATGTCCAGTGGCTGTAATAACACGCAGCCTTGCTCGGCCCAGTATTGCTGCAATGCCAAGATTAGCCCTTGAAAGGTGCTGACGTCTGCCTTGCTCACGGTCTTCCCCATAGATTTAACAAAGACGGGAATTATACAGAGTTGCGAGGCTGTGGGCTAAGGCTATGGATGATTCTAGCCGACAGCCATGGCGACTTGTTATGATCGACCCTCAGATTTAATAGGAATGATGGTAATGGCGAAATTTATAGGCGCGTTTTTGGGCTTTTTGATGGGCGGCCCACTTTTTGCGCTATTGGGCTTTGGTGTAGGCGTATTCTTTGATCGCGGCCTTAAACAAGCAATGGGCTTTAATTATGGCGCCGAACGCGAGCGCATTCAGGGCGTGTTGTTCGACACCGTGTTCAGGGTAATGGGACACGTTGCTAAAGCCGACGGCCGGGTTTGTGAATCTGAAGTTGCTCAAGCAGAGGCGATTATTGCGCAGTTTGGTTTGACTGGTGCGCGCCGTGCCGAGGCAATAACGCGTTTTAAAGAAGGCAGTGCTGACGATTTTGAGTTGGCGCCGCAGATCTCTGATTTCTTGTTGGTAGCCAAAACTCAGCCATTGTTACGACAAATGCTTTTGGAAGCGGTATTGACCATGGCTTTGGCCGACGGTGAAGTTGATTCCGCCGAAAAGGACATACTGTTGCGGGTTGCAGGGTATCTTGGCGTGTCTGCGCGGGAATTTCAGCGCCTTCTCGAGATGGCTATGGCTCAGCGTCAGTTTCATGGGCGCGGCACTGGCGGTGGTCAGCGATCTGGCCAGAATAGTGCCAACGAACTTGCGGCGGCCTACAAAGCGATTGGTGTCACTGAGTCGATGAGCGATGCTGAAATAAAACGCGCTTACCGAAAATTAATGAGTCAGCACCATCCAGACAAATTAATTGCCAAGGGCGTGCCTGAAGACATGATGAAAATAGCGACAGAGAAGGCGCAAGAAATACAGGCGGCATACGAGCTGATTAAAGACAGTCGGGCTAAATAGGCTAATCGCAGTAATACAAAAGCGTAGCGATTGGGCTACGCTTATTAAAACGGTGAGCTTAAGCTTGCGCTGCCAAGGGGCTAACATTGCTGGGCGCAGCGTCATTGTCGATCTCAGCTAGCGCTTCTACCCTGCCCTTACAGGCAAGCATCACCGCTTCTTTGTTCTTAGACAGGAATATGCCAAATTCCTCAGCTTGGGTCTCGTCTACGCCAGGAATATGTTCTTGCAGCAAGGCGGTAAAACCTTCAGCCAGCTCCAGCATTTTGTCATAGGCGTCGGCATCTTTTTTGTTGTCAAACATACTGTTGTCCCTGTCACACATCCACTTCGCTACTACCGCCATACTCCACCTCGTCTGCTTGTTGAACGGTATTTATCGGTTGTTTTTACTGTATATAAATACAGTTATATTTGCAAGGCCGATGACTACCATAGGCATTTGTATTATACGTGCTTGCTATACTGCATTTCGCCGTAACGGCTTGCCCACTCTAAAAATTGATCGGCGGGTAAGGCAGGTGAATAGAGGTAGCCTTGAACCATATCACAATGGCGTTCGCGGAGAATGCGGCGTTGATTCAAGTTTTCAACGCCTTCAGCAATGACGCGCATGTCAAAACTATGAGCCATGGCAATAATCGCATTGGTTAGCGTGATACTGTCTTGGCAGTTGTCGATATCGTTGACGAAACTGCGGTCGATTTTAAGGGTGTCGAAGGGATAGCGTTTGAGATAGCTTAAGGACGCGTACCCAGTACCAAAGTCATCGAGTGACAGGTGTACGCCGCGAGCCTTGAGCTGCTTAAAGATATCGCGAATAACTGGGGTATCGTTTAGTAGCAGGCCCTCAGTGATTTCTAACTCAAGCTGCGCGGCGGGTAAGCCACTTTGCTTTAACGCACGATCAACACTGGCCAGTATATCGCCGTCAATAAATTGCTTACTGGATATATTCACCGCGACATTCAACGCCGGAAAGCCGGCGCGCGACCAAGTCATGACCTGCTGGCAGGCCTGTTCTAGAACCCAGGTGCCAATCGCGATAATTTGCCCACTGTGCTCGGCAATATGAATAAATTCATCGGGTCCGGGGTTGCCAAGTTCACTATTTTGCCAACGCAAAAGTACTTCAACACCCACCAGTTGATTATTGCGAAGATTGATAACTGGTTGATAATTCAATACAAATTCATTGCGAGTAATAGCATGACGGAGTTGGTTTTCTAACTCTAAGCGTCGATCAGCTTGATCACTCATGCTTTCATTGTAAAAACAAAAACGATCGCCGCCCTGACTTTTTGCATTGAACATGGCCGCTTCAGCCCTGCGCATTAGGGTGTTGCCATCGCTACCATCCTGTGGATATTGACTGAGGCCGATGCTGGCAGAAATAGTGACTTCATGTTGCTCAATGTAAAAGGGTGAACGACAGCGATCACACAAGCTTTCGGCAAGAATACTGGCTTCGTCATGGCAGTTACTGGCGTCGAGTAGGATTAAAAATTCATCGGCACCAAGGTGAGCGAGAATATGTTCGTCACGAACACAGCGGCGTAGGCGCTCTGCTGTTTCAATAAAAATCTTATCGACAATATGATGACCGAGGGATTCATTGATATAGCGAATACGATCCAAGTCAATATGAACAATAATAAATTCATGTTTTGACGCAGCGCATTTATCGATCGCAGAATGCAAGCTGCGCAGTGCAAATTGCCGGTTAGGTAAGCCCGTTAAAACATTATAGTGTTCGCGAATAAACAGACGATCAGTAATGGCTTTGTGTTCGGAAATATCATCGCAACAGACTACAATCTTGCGGAGCTGGTCTTCGCTATTCACGAC
>TARA_R110001599_G_scaffold171357_3_pt1 | contig 16767 bp, 9 predicted proteins | sample TARA_R110001599 | Tara Oceans TARA_R110001599 (sample SAMEA4398360) | marine metagenome | biome: Polar Biome; feature: [MES] marine water layer (ENVO:01000295) within the mesopelagic zone...; material: water (ENVO:00002006), including particulate matter (ENVO:01000060) such as...... | reverse complement strand
TTCCGCTATGCGGGCGAACCTTTCTTTTTCTCTCATGCTGAAAACAAGGAAGCGCCAACACTATTCGCCAAAGTGATGCACTACTTTGTGGTGTTTAACATTGCCATTATGGTGGCCATTGCCGTGAACATTGAATTAATAGCGGATGTCTTTTTAGGCCGACCAGGCTACAAAGCCGCGCTGTATGTTTTGCCAGTATTGCTGATTGGAAAGCTGTTTTTTGGGGTATATGTAAACCTCAGCGTGTGGTTTAAAATCAAAGACAAAACAATCTACGGCACCTATTTCACGGCCATTGGGGCATTAATCACGCTTGTAGGACATTTGTGGTTGGTTAGAATTCCTTCCATAGGCTATTTCGGCTCAGCTATTTCGGCCTTGGTTTGTTATGCCGTTATGTGTGTTATGTGTTATTATAAAGGCAGAAAGGTCTTCCCAATACCTTACAATTTCAAGAAGTTATTTCTATACTTGGTCATTGCAGTTGGGGTAATTTATGGATCAAACCTCATTTCAATTTCCAACGCATGGGGTCAATATGGAATTGATATATTTGTTACAATGGCCTTTTTTGTCGCTATTTATCTTTTGGAAGGAAGGGATTTTAAACACAAAACCGTTGAAAAACGCCAATAACATCACTGTTCTTACATTCATCAGAAAGCTTAAACATAGCCCACTTAAAATGCGTTTCTTGAATAATTGAAGAATCCCGTGAAGAAATACCTCCAGCTTTCCCCTTTCATTTTCGCCTTTTTGCTGTTTTGCAGCAGCACGGAAGCTGTTGCCCAAGAAAAAACGGAAAAGAAGGAAAAAGAGAGCAAAGAGGTTTCTAAGTACGAGAGGGCCAATGCTGAGTATTTAATGATCGATGCCCAGAAATTCTACTTGTTAGAAGACTATGAAAGGGCCATCGCTTTTCTAGAACAATCTTTAGAAGTCGATAAAGACAACCATGCCGCTCATTTCAAATTGGGTGAAATTTATCTCATCGAAAGAAAGTACGACAAGGGTTTGAAGTCGATTAAGAAAGCGCAAGAAATCAAGCCCGACAATAAGTTCTATTACATCCTTGCTGCACAACTGTATAAGTCACAGAGCAACCTCCAAGCAGCTGCTTCTGAATATGAATTGATGCTTAAGAACTCCACCGACTACCGTGAGTATTTACTTGACCTCGCAGATGTATATGTGGGTTTAAGCAATTACGATGGAGCCATCAAAATGCTTGAGTTAACGGAAGAAAAATACAACACTCCAAATAAATTCACTACGCAAAAAAAGGAATTGCTTATTCAGGCTGGAAAGAAGAAAGAAGCGCTGAACATGCTGAAAAAACTAACGGAGGACTTCCCTACGAATGAAGGCTACAAACTAGAGTATGCAGATTTATTGGCTTCAACTGGCCAAAAGACAGAAGCCGCAGACATTCTCAAATCGACAAACACTTCCACGTCTTCCAATTTCCTCTTAATCAATTTAAAACTAGAAGAAGGTGACTTTGAAGCGGCCAAGCCTATGATTACAGAAATCATGACGAACAAAGAAGCAGACCTTGGTTCAAAACTTCTGTTAATGTCCAATTTATCGGCAACTGGGTCGGACAAAATTTCACTCTCCTTTTTAGATCAGCAGCAAAAAATGCTGTATTCCATTTACCCCAACGATGTTGAAGTGATTAAAACGGGAGAGAAAGTCTATAGTGCTTTGGCGGCTAAGGCGAATTCACAAGATAAGGTAGCCTATGAAACCCAAGCGTTTACTGCTTTAAATCAGCTAAAAGACCTTAATCCATCTGACTACGAAGTTTGGAACCAACTACTGACAAGGGCTTACAATCAAAAATCTTGGGAAACTTTGCTCACCAATAGTGAAGACGCTTTGAGTTACTTCCCCAACCAAGGTTTATTCTATTATTACTACGGAAACGCTCAACTTTACAGCAGTAAAGGCGATAAAGAAGAAGCAACCATGGCTTTCGATCAGGCTTTAAAACTGGCCAGAAATGACGAATCCTTGACGAGTAAGATTCAATCTAAGAAACTAGAGTTTGCACTAGAAGAAGGCAATACCGAAGAATTTCAAGCAGCATTTGAAACCCCGATTATCTCTGGAAAAGCAGATAACAAAGCAATTCAAATGTTTCTACGCTATTTAATTGACAATAATGATCAGAAAATCATTGAACAAATGCTTGCGACTGTAGAGGGCTTGATCAAAGAAAATCCTTCTGATGGTGATTTATTTCATGTGAAAGCAAAGGTTTTGTTTCAAATGGGTAGATTTGCAGATGCTAAACAGTTGATTGAGAATTTCATAAAGCAAAACCCATCTAATATTTCAGGGGGGCTTTTAGAAGTTTATGGTGATAACCTTTTTATGTTAAACCAAATTGATGCGGCTGTTGAGCAATGGAAAAAAGCAAAAAACACTGGGAGCACTTCCGATAAAATTGACCAAAAAATTGCAGACAAAAAGTACTACTAACAGGGCCACATTGCTCTTCCTCATTGTTTTTTCGGCCTTCTTTCTGGAGTCCTGTAAAAGCACCTTTCTAGGTACAAATACACGCGTTAAAGAAGAATTTCAAGTCGCTGAAATCCCTTTTGAATACTTCTCTACCAAAACGAAATTCAAGTTTAAGGATGGAGAATCGAAGACCAAAGCTACTGCCGATATCCGTCTAAGAAAAGACAGTTTGATCTGGTTCAGACTAACACCAGGTTTGGGAATTGAAGGAGCCAGGGGAATAATCACCCAAGATTCACTCATTATGATCGACCGGGTAAACAAAGCCTATTATGCTTACAGCTTTCAAGGCCTAAGCGAAAAATTCAACTTCGAACTAAATTTTGACCTTTTTCAGTCAGTGCTTATCGGAGACATGCCGATTGCCCAAAGCGCAGAAGACGATATTGTCGCCCAAGCCAATCAGTTCACCATTGTTCAAAGAGTTGGAGACCTTACTTTAATGAACCAAATTGGAAACAAAACCAAGAAACTAGAAAAACTTACCGCCAACACAGTCAAGAGTAAAAATACACTAGAGTTAAAGTACACCGATTTCAATTTGCTAGAGGGATTTGTGTTTGCTTTTAAAGCAGATATGGTATTACAATATTTCAAAGACAATAAAAAAGGCGAAATTACGATAGATATTGAGCACAACAGAGCTAGAATTGAAAACGAACCACTTACATTCCCTTTTAGTATCCCTGACAACTATGAGCGCAAATAGGGTATTCTTAGCCCTTTCTATATTTTTTCTACTTACAGGTTTTGACAGCGCAGCTCAAAACCAGAGAAAGACTTTAGAAACTCAGAAGAACGAAATTCTAAAGAAAATTCAGGAAACCGAGCGTATTCTTTCCCAAACTTCCACTCAGAAAAACAGTAGCATTGGTCGTCTGAGGGCGCTTAATGAGCAGATCCAAACCCGCTCTTCTTTAATTGGTGCTATCAAAGGCGAAGTGAATTTACTGGACAGCGAAATTTCTGAAAACCTTGCCATTATTCAAGCAATGGAAAATGACCTCTCGCAGCTTAAAAAGGAGTATGCAGAAATGATTTATACCACTCAAAAAACCAGTAAAGGGTTTAATGAAATGACTTTCCTTTTTGCCTCTTCCACCTTCAATCAGCTGTTCATGAGAATGAAGTACATCAAACAGTATTCTGAAGCGCGTAAGAAACAAGCAGAACAAATCCAGATTGTTCAAAGTAGCATTGGTTTGCAAATTGCAGAAATTGAAGACCAAAGAAAAAGTAAGCAGTCTCTACTTACTGATGAACTCACAGAAAGCAATAAACTAGAGGAACTCCGAGGCGACCAGAAAGATTTGATTACCAAGCTTACCCAAGACGAGCAAAGGATTAAGAAAGAATTGGAAGAACAGAGAAAGGCTGAAAAGCAACTTTCAGAACGTATTGATGCTATTATTGAAGAAGAAAGAAAGGCTGCTTTGCTAGGTTCAGTTGATATGACTAAACTTACAGAGGCCTTTGCCAAAGAAAAGGGGAAATTACCTTGGCCTGTAGATGAAGGCTTTGTTTCTTCCAAATTTGGTGAACACCGCCACCCTACCATTAAAACCATTACCATCAATAATCTAGGGGTAGATATTCAAACTTCTGAAAATGCGTCAGTAAAGGCCGTATTCCCTGGAAAAGTAAGTCAGGTATTGTCCATCCCCGGTTTAGGGAACAGTGTATTGATTCAGCATGGAGAATATTTCACGGTATACTCGAAGTTAAAAACGGTCGTTGTTAAAAAGGGAGATCAAGTTCAAATTGGACAATCATTGGGGCAAGTACTTACAGATAAAGACAATATCTCTCAAGTGAAGTTCAGGGTTCATGATAAAAAAGGTACAGTAAACCCAGAAATCTGGCTTCAGAAAAGATCGAAGTAAGCCTTGGTAAGCATCCATTTAAAAAGAATAAGGGAAGCTTTTAAAAATAAAGACTCCCGATTTTAACCCAATCTTTTAAACTCCGTTCAAACAACAAAACTGAATCCCTTTACTTAGTAGTTAGTTTTTAGTTATCTTTGAATTCTAAATTTTAAACGTAGGAAATCATGCAGACAATATTTGCACTAGGAATGCCTGGAGGGCCGGAAATGATATTCATCGTATTTATTATCTTACTTCTTTTCGGAGCTAAGAAAATACCTGATCTCGCAAGAGGGATGGGAAAAGGCATCAGAGAATTCAAAGATGCTACCAAAGAAATCAAGAAAGAGGTAGACGATGCCGGTAAAGAAATCGATAAACAAGCCAATTAAAAATTGAAGTCTTATCAAACCCTTGATGAGATTCAAAATGACATTAGACTTGGAATAACTTCTTGCAAAGCACTTGTAGAACACTATTTAAGCAACATCAAGGTTCATTCGGATCTGAATGCTTTTGTAGAAGTTTACAGTTCTGAAGCTTTGCAAAAGGCAGATATTTTAGACCTTAAGATCAAAGAAAACAAAGCCGGCAAACTTGCCGGCTTAATTTTTGGCATCAAAGATTTAATCTGCTACCAAGACCACCAAATCAGTGGCGCAAGTAAAATTCTCCAAAATTTTGAATCTCAATTTTCAGCCACAGCTGTTGAAAAACTCCTTCAGGAAGACGCCATTTTAATTGGACGTCAAAACTGTGACGAATTTGGAATGGGCTCATCCAATGAGAATTCATTTTATGGCCCCACTAAAAACGCATTAGACCAAAGCAAAGCAGCTGGAGGCTCCTCTGGAGGTTCCGCTGTTGCTGTTCAAGCCGACATGTGCCATATTTCTCTTGGTACTGATACAGGAGGGTCTGTGAGGCAACCCGCAGCATTTTGTGGTATTGTGGGTCTCAAGCCTACCTATTCAAGAATTTCGCGCTGGGGATTATTGGCCTATGCCTCCTCATTCGATAGCATCGGGATCTTCTCGAAGAGTATTGAAGACAATGCCCGCGTATTAGAAATTATCGCTGGGAAAGATGAAAAAGACGGTACTTCCTCTTCCAGAGAAGTACCTGTCTATACCCAAAGCTTAGAGAGTAAAAGCACATTCAAGGTCGCCTATTTACAAGAAGCACTTGAAACGGAAGCGCTTCAACCAGAAATTAAAGCTGCTTTCGAAAGTCAAATTGCTAGTCTGAAAGAAGCGGGGCATAGGGTAAAGCCAGTGAGCTTCCCTTTACTCGATTACATTTTGCCCACCTACTATATTCTGACTACGGCAGAAGTGAGTTCAAACTTGAGTCGTTATGATGGCGTTCGTTATGGGCATAGAAGTTTAGAGATTTCAAACCTAGAGTCACTCTATAAAAACTCTAGAACGGAAGGCTTTGGAGCCGAGGCGAGGAGAAGAATTATGCTAGGGACTTTTGTGCTAAGTGCCGATTATTATGATGCTTACTTTACGAAAGCACAAAAGGCACGAAAGCTAATAAAAGAGGCTACCGAAAAAATTCTTTCGGAATATGATTTTATTATCATACCAACGACACCAACTACTGCGTTCAAATTGGGAGAACACTCTAAAAGCCCGATTGAAGTCTATATGGCCGATTTATTTACTGTACAAGCCTCCATTTCAGGACTTCCAGCGATATCTATTCCTGTTGGAAAAGACGATGATGGAATGCCTATTGGACTACAAATTATATCCGCGGCTTTTCAAGAAGCCAAACTTTTTGCATTTTCGAAAAACTTGATTCAAAACATTTGAACAGACGCTATACAATGAAGCGATTACACTGGCTATTATTACTGCTAATTACCTCTTTTGCCTTTGCGCAAAAGGGCTATGCAACCAACGATACCATACCAGAAGAATTCAAGCCTAGCTACGACTACGCCCCTGACTTTTCTTATGAAGAATTACAAAGCCGTTATGATAATCTAGACCTTGAAATCGATATTTCTTTCAATGATCAGGTCAAGGCCTTTATTAATTACTTTACGGTAAGAAACAGAGATTACACACGTGAAATGCTTAGGCGAAGAGAAATCTACTTCCCTATTTTCGAAAAGTATCTTAAAAAATACGATCTCCCCGAAGAGCTAAAATACTTACCAATTATTGAATCTGGTCTAAATCCTGTAGCGGTTTCTGGCCCTAAAGCCGTTGGTTTATGGCAGTTTATGTCACCCACTGCAAAACAGCAAGGCTTACAAATTGACTGGTACATTGATGAACGAATGGATCCTGAAAAATCGACCGAGGCCGCCTGTCAATACATCAAATGGCTATATGGCATTTTGGGAGATTGGAAAATGACCCTAGCTGCTTACAATAGTGGAATAGGTAATGTGCAAAGGGCCATGAGGCGATCTAACAAAGATGATTTCTGGGAAGTCTACAAGTACTTACCAAGGGAAACCAGATCGTATGTACCACAGTTTGCAGCCATTCTTTATGCCATGGAATATGCGGACGAACACAATATATTTGTTGACGACCTTCTATACCCTATCGACTTTGAAGAAGTTGAAGTAACCCAATTCGTGTATTTGAAAGCCTTCGCAGATGAAAGCGGAATGGATTTAAACACCTTAGAAAAGCTGAACCCAGCCATCAAGAAAGGAGCACTTCCGGCCAATGCTAAAGGCTTTAAACTAAAAATCCCAAGAGATGGAATGGCTTTGTACGAAACCAATCGTGAAAACATCTTGATCAAGGCCGAAGAAGGACGAATGGAGTTCGAGAAAATGGCTTCCAATATGCCGGGGAGTACTTTTGGAAAAGAAAAGGTGAGCTATAGAGTAGCAAGTGGTGATGTATTGGGTACTATTGCGAGAAAACATCAAGTGCGAATTGAAGACCTCAGGGCATGGAACAATATTAAAGGATCAATGATTAAAGTTGGCCAAAGGTTGAATATCTACACAGGCCCAGATTTCCTTTCGGACAACACCGTAGTCTCTGCTAAAAAAGTATTGAACCAACCTATCCCTAACTCAAAGGAGTATACGGTGGAGCCTGGAGATACATTATGGGATATATCAAGAATGTATGAAGGTTTAACAATTGAGCGGATAAAAGAGTTAAACGATATGAACTCAAGCAGCCTAAAACCTGGAATGAAGCTAAAAATAGGTTAAGCAAACCTGCAACTAAATATTTAGTAGATATTGTTTGCGAATCCATTTCATATTACCTTTCTTGACACAGACAACTAAATTAATAGTTTATGAAAAAGCTCTTATTTCTAGCACTGATTCTCCTTTCTATATCGAGTTGCGGTAGCAAATCGGATCAGGAGGGTAAAGAATCAAAGAAAATGAATCCCAACCTTTTACCTGATGCTACTGGGCAAGCTGGGGAATTGGTGATTGTGATGAACAAAGAGAAGTGGGAAGGCCCACTCGGAGAAGCCATACAAGAAGTTTTTCATGCCCCTGTACCTGGTTTAAACAGAACTGAGCCGTCATTCACTACGCGTGTTATCGAACCTTTTCAGTACAATAGAATTTTTCAGCTTTCTAGAAATGTGGTGTATATAACCACCTTAGACGGCACCACTCCTGCGGACAAATACCTCAAAGGCATCCTTCCTGATAGTTTCAAAGAGCGCATAGCGAATGAACCAGATTTATTCATGAATACCTCTGACAATCAGTATTCCAAGGGACAAAAAATACTTAATCTTTTCGGTAAGACGGATCAGGACTTGATCAGCCATTTGAAAGAGAATGGAGAAATTATCAGGAACTATTTCAATATGGCGGAAAGAGAGAGGTTGGCCACCGACATTCGTGCCTCTATTGATTCCAAAGTCATTTCTGACCGAATCCAAAAAAAGTTCAACTACTATATTAAAATCCCTGTTGGTTTTGAATTGGCCACAACTGATGATGACTTTATGTGGTCGCGCTATTTGCCTGCTAGAGGACCTAGCAAAAATATTTTCGTCTATTTTAAAGACTATAAATCTCAGGATGAATTCACCCATGAAAACGTTATAAAACTTCGGAATGAGGTCGGTAAAAAATACATCTATGGTGACCCTGACAACAAAGAGTCATTCATGATTACGGAAACGGAATTCATGAGGCCTGTCTTCAGAGACATCACTTTCGATGGAAAATATACCGTGGAGATGCGTGGAGCATGGAAAACCAATAACTACTCTGTTGGTGGCACTTTTGTCAGTTACACTTTTGTAGATGAAAAAACGAACAGACTATATTACATCGAAGGCTTTATTATTCACCCGAACGAAGAGCATCGTGAGCTAATTCGCCAAATGGAATCAATACTAACTACATTCAGAGCAGTAGATAATCCATCTTAAATCGGCTATTTTAGGTTTACCGACATTGATTTTTGTTGAATATTCTTAAATTTAAGCGAAGGCAAGTTCAACTTGCCTTTTTTTATACTCAAGTACAATCAGAATCTATGTTTGCATATATAAAAGGTAAGCTTGCCTATAAGGACCCAACATTTGTAATCATTGATATTCAAGGAGTTGGCTACGAGATTAAAATATCACTTAACACCTACTCCCAAATCAAGGACCAAGAGCAATGCCAGCTCTTCACCTACTTCCATGTAAAAGAAGATATTCAAGTACTTTATGGTTTTGCCGATCAGGCAGAGAAAAAACTATTCACGCTATTAATTTCTATATCAGGCATTGGTCCATCTATAGGCCTCATGTTTCTATCATCATTAAGCCCATCTGAAATTGTAAATGCCATTGCCACTGAAAATGTAGCCACTATTCAGAGTGTAAAAGGTGTAGGTGCAAAAACCGCTCAACGGGTCATTTTAGAACTAAAAGACAAGGTTGGAAAAGAGTCAACTGATCTGGGTGGAGGAAATATTACCTCTTCCTCAATTAATACTATAAGAAACGAAGCTTTAGCTGCGTTAGTAACTCTAGGCATCAACAAGGTGGCTGCACAAAAAGGTATTGACAAAATTTTGAAAAATTCTGAAGGGCAAATTTCACTTGAAGAATTGATCAAATTGGCACTGAAAGCTGCCTGATTTTTAGGAAGACTTGATCAATCAAACCATCAAAATATTACTCCTGATTATTATAGGACTCACCTTTTTAGGTGGGGCTAACCAAACCTATGCCCATGAACAGCAAACTCAGGACACCACCAGAACCACTTCTGATACCACACAGTATCAAAAAACATCTTATCCGAATTTTGGATTGAGGTACCGAGTGGGTGACCCACTCACCAACCGGAGATTAAAATCACCATTGCTTTTCAACAACCTAAACTTCTTTAACAAGGAATATAAATTAGATACCAGTAAATCCTTAGTGTACAGCGAGAAATTTGGGAGTCAGTTTTTAGGCCCTCCTACCCTCATCCCATTTAATGTAGCACTACAACAAAGGGAAGAAGAAGGAACAAGAGAGTTCTTGGCCGAAAAAGCAAAAGCACAAGACGGAGAGAGCGCAGTGAGTAACCGAGGGCAACTCATCCCTCCTATTGCTTTAAGCCCATTTTTTGATCGGCTATTTGGTGGAGATGAAATCAATATTCAAACCAGTGGCTTTGTCCAACTAGATTTTGGGGGCCAATTCCAAAGAGTAGACAACCCAGCGATCCCCATCAGACAACAGCGAACGGGCGGGTTCGAATTTGACCAAAACATTGAAATGAGCCTGCAAGGCACCATCGGATCCAAACTTAAAATTGGAGCCAACTTTGACAACAGCAACTCCTTCGATTTTGAGAACCAGCTTAAAGTAGAGTTCGGAGGATTAGAGTCTGACATTATCAAAACCATTGAACTGGGTGATGTAAGCTTACCAGTAGCCAACAGCCTGATCAGTGGTGCACAAAACCTTTTTGGTTTTAAAACCCAATTGCAATTCGGACGCTTATATGTTACGGCTTTAGCCGCTACCCAACGTGGCCAATCACAATCCATCGAAATTGAAGGGGGAATTCAGAGAAATGACTTTGAAATTAGGGCTTCAGACTATGATGAAAATAGACACTTCTTCTTAGGTCAGTTCTTTAGAGATAATTATGAAAACTGGCTACGAAGTATCCCTTCAGTCATCTCTGGTTTACAAGTCACAAGGGTTGAAGTTTATGTCCTCAACAGAACCAACAATACACAGACACTTAGAAATTTTGCGGCTTTCATGGATTTGGGGGAAGGCGACAGAATCTATAGAGAGAACAATGCATTTGTTGGAAATGGCGACCCCAACTCTCCTACAACTAATGCTGCCAACAGTCTTTATCAAAACCTGATAGCCGACCCTCGTTTGCGTCAAGCCGACCAACTGAGCTCTGTATTGGAAAATGAAAAAGGCTTGGAAAAAGCCCTCGATTTTGAAAGAGTAACAGGCGCTAGAAAACTTGATCCTTCGGAATATTATTTCAACAGCCAGCTTGGATTTATTTCACTCAGCAGGCAATTACAAAGTGATGAAGTATTGGCTGTTTCTTATGAGTACAATTATCAAGGAAGAAGGTTTAAAGTAGGTGAACTAACGGAAGACTATCAAAACAGACCTGAAAATCAGGCCATCTTCTTGAAGCTACTTCGCCCAAGTAAAATCAATACCCGAGTACCTACTTGGGATTTGATGATGAAGAATATTTATAACCTCAATGCTTCAAATATCAGCAAAGAAGCGTTTCAACTCAGGGTAATTTACCGTGATGACAAAACAGGAATCGATAACCCTAGCCTTCACGAAGGAGCCAATACGAAAGATATTCCACTCATCAGGATCTTTGGGTTGGACAAGCTTAACCAAAGCGGGGACCCACAGCCAGATGCCAATTTTGATTTTGTCGAAGACATTACCATCAACACTGAACGGGGTTACATGTTATTTCCAGTGCTCGAACCCTTTGGGCGAACGCTGGAGAATAAATTCGCTGCTGGAGAACAGTTTTTAGTAGATAAATATGTCTATGACACGCTTTATCGCACTACAAAATCAGATGCTGAATTGGTTTCTCGACTCAATAAGTTTTATATCAAAGGAAGTCTACAATCGGGATCCTCAAACGAAATTAACCTCAATGCTTTCCAAATAGCGCCTGGTAGTGTGCAGGTATCCGCTGGAAACACTCCACTCCAAGAGGGTTCGGACTTTACAGTGGATTACTCACTGGGGAAAGTGAATATCATTAACCCTTCCATTCTAAACTCAGGAAAGAAAATCAGGGTGAATTATGAAAAAGCCGACCTGTTTAATTTTCAGTCACGCACATTGGTAGGAACACGTTTGGACTATGTACTCAACCCGAAAACCAACTTTGGTTTTACCTTCCTTAACCTGAATGAGCGCCCACAACTGACAAGAGTGGGCATTGGTAATGAACCCGTGAACAACACCGTTTGGGGGCTCGATGTTAATTATAGCGATGAATCTCGTTTTCTTACCAAAATGGTGGATGCCCTACCTTTCATTGACACTAAAGCTCCTTCTACCATTACTTTTAGTGGCGAAATGGCACAGCTTATCCCAGGCACCTCTAATAAGGTGGATGGAGTGGGTACTTCTTATATTGACGATTTTGAATCTACGGTAACACCATTCAGTTTGAATAACCCGACAAGTTGGAAATTCGGAGCCACTCCTAAAACAGATGACAACAGGTTCGATAAAAGCAATGAAACAGCCGATCGACTTGGAGCCAACTATAAAAGGGCGAAAGTGGCTTGGTACACCATTGACAATGTGATCTACAGAAATACGGGAAGGTCGAGGCCGCAGAACATTACCGCAATAGACTTAGAGAATCACTATGTGCGTTCGGTCGGTCAGAATGAAGTAATTAAGAGAGATGCCCAACAGATTATTGTGAATGAGCCTTCTTTCGATTTGGCCTACTACCCATCAGAAAGAGGTATTTACAACTATAACCCAAACTTAACCTCAGAAGGTTTTCTACCCAACCCGAAGTCGAATTTTGGTGCTATTACCCGTGCCATTTCTAATGAGGTAGACTTTGATAAAACCAACATTGAATACATCGAATTCTGGATGATGGACCCTTTTATCAATTCAACCAACGGCACTCCAGGTAACCCAAGAGGATTTATTGACGATGGCATCAATGCTCCGAAAGCAAATACAACGGGTGGTAAGTTCATCCTGAACCTCGGTAGTATTTCTGAGGATTTAATGAAAGATGAGCGACATGCTTTTGAGCAAGGGCTTCCTGCCAATGGAGATCCAAGCATTGAAAACGTAGTAGAAAATGAATGGGGCCGTGTGACACGCCAGCCTTACTTAAACCCAGCCTTTGATAATTCAGGGGACGCTAGGGCCAATCAAGATGTAGGCTTAGATGGATTAAAATCTTCAGATGAACTTACCTTTTTCGCCAATTACCTGAGTTCGCTTAATGTGAATGGGGCCGCCAAGCAGCAAATTGAAGCCGATCCTTCGGGCGATAACTTTCAATACTACTTGGGAGACGATTTGGACGTAAAAGACGCCAAAGTACTAGAGCGATATAAAAACTTCAACGGACTGGAAGGTAATAGCCCTGTAAACAACGGAAGCCAACTTTACACCCCATCATCTACTAATTTACCCGACAACGAGGATTTGAATAGAGACAATACGCTAAACGACCTCGAAGAATATTACCAGTATGAGTTGAACTTAAAACCAGGACAGCTAGAAGTAGGCAAAAACAATATCGTAGACCAAGTTTCCAATGCTGTTGGAGAAAATGGAGATGTTGTCAATTGGTACCTTTTCAGAATCCCAGTAAGGAAACCCGATCGCGTTCAAGGAAATATCAATGGCTTTAAATCCATTCGTTATATGCGTACATACTTCACTGATTTTGAAGAGCCAGTGGTACTTAGGTTTGTTAATTTCAGATTGGTAGGAAGCCAGTGGAGAACATTCCAAGAGAGTCTATTCGAAAAGGGTTTGAATGAAATTCCAGAACCATCAGACCCTAATTTCACTGTTTCTGTAGTTGGAATTGAAGAAAATAGCCAAGGCAGTCAAGGCAGACCTCCGTATGTTTTACCTCCCGGTATTGAGCGCGATAGAGATAATACTTCTGCCGTAGAAAGAAGACGGAATGAGCAGTCGTTACAACTTTGCGTGGAAGACTTGAGAGATAAGGATGCACGAGCAGTATTCAAAAACGTGAGCCAAGACATGGTGAACTACGGAAGAATTAAAATGTTCCTTCACGCAGACAGCCCAGACAACAACCTTGCTCCAGGAGAAGTAACCGCCTTCCTAAGACTAGGTACTGACTTTACGGAAAACTACTATGAGATCGAAGTGCCTTTGACCATGACACCTTCGGGAATGCTCTCTCCACTCGATATTTGGCCCGAAGAAAACGAAATTGACTTGGCCTTCAGTAGTCTTTATGAAGTCAAGTCAAGACGAAATGCCAGTAACGCCAACCTAAGTTTACCTTATACCGAAATGGTAGATCGTTATAATGTTACGGTAGTTGGTCGACCAGATTTAAGTTCTGTTCAAACCCTAATGATTGGGGTTAGAAACCCAAGCTCTCCTGATTTGGAACCAAAGAGTTTCTGTATTTGGGCCAACGAACTTCGTGTCACAGATTTCGATTCAAAATCGGGTATTGCTGCCAATGCAAGGCTAGATGCCCAGTTGGCCGATTTCGGAAACGTTTCAGCATCAATAAGACATTCATCTATTGGCTTTGGTGGGATTTCAGATAAAATCTCTGAAAGAAATAGAGAAAACACGACACAGTACGACATCTCTACTAGCCTTAAACTAGGTGAGTTCTTTCCGGAAAATTGGGGCATCGAACTTCCTGCTTATTTCAGTTTTGAAAATTCGAGAGCAGTTCCACAATACGATCCTCTTGACCCTGATTTACCATTAGAAGATGTGCTAAACTCCTTTGAAACCAAGGAAGAAAGAGACTCCTATTTTGACAAGGTAGTGGATCAGTCAAAACGGAGGAGTTTCAACTTCTCTAATGTGCGAAAAAGAAGGGTGAATGCCGATGCTCCAAAGCGTATTTACGACATCGAAAACTTGAGTTTCACTTACGCCTACAATGAAATCACTAGGAGCAATATTAACACTGCCTCTTATGATTACAAAAACTACCGTGGAGCTGTTACTTACAGCTATCAACCGAAAGAATGGTTTATAGAGCCATTTAAGAACATTGGATTCTTAAGTTCAAAATGGCTTCAAATCATTAAAGACATCAATTTCAACCCGGTACCGAATTCCATTACGATCAATGGAAATGTAAACCGAAGCTTCCTCAAAACACAGCTAAGAAACTCCGACCTCAACACTGATGGAATAGATCCTTATTTTGAAAAGTCTTTCACCTTCGACAGAAGCTATGCCGTAAACTGGAACCTGACTAAAGCTTTGACATTGGATTACTTTGCCAACGTAAATGCCATTATTGATGAACCAGAGGGTGATATTAATACAGATATAAAAAAGGATTCTGTTTGGACCAACTTCAAAAACTTTGGAAGAATAAAGAATTACACGCACACGATCAATTCAAGCTATACCCTCCCCTTTGAAAAAATTCCGGTTACTAACTGGCTAAATTCTACTGTGAGTTATGCTTCTACCTACAATTGGAAAGCAGGCGCCATCGGCCAAGCCGATACCTTAGGTAATTACGCTGGCAACACCCGGGTAATCAAGCTGAATGGTAAGATTGATTTTCAGAAGATCTATAACAACATTGGGCTGCTAAAGAAAGTCAATTCGCCTACACGAAGTAGGGCGCGTCCAACTGGATTAGCGACAAACGATTCCACCAAACAAAAAAAGACCATTGATCAGATGCCAGCACTTAAGGCATTGCTCAGGGCGGTCATGATGGTAAGGAGCGCCACTTTTGATTACTCGGTGGCGCAAGGGACAGTTTTACCCGGGTATATGCCTGACGTCTTCCTTTTTGGGCTAGATGAAGATATGAAAAGCCCAAGTCTTGGTTTTATTGTAGGTAGTCAAGATGCAGCCATACGAACGCAGTTGGCCAGGGATGGACTGTATGCTCAAAGTACATTCCTGACCGCTCCATTTACCCAAGACAAAAACATGAGTTTCAACTACTCCACAGTATTAGAACCCTTTGGTGATTTCAGAGTGACGCTAACGGGCAGAAAAACGCATTCAGAAAACTATCAGGAGATATTTAGAAGAGACGATGTAGCGGGTGAATTCTTAAGCATCAACCCAAACCGAACGGGTACTTATATTGTGTCTTACAATATGTTCAAAACCGCTTTTGAAAAAGATGAGAGCAACGATGACTCTCCTCTATTTGCCAATTTTGAAACCTATAGAAATATCCTAAAATCAAGATTAGACCAATCTAATGATACAGGAAATTATGACGTCAACTCACAAGACGTAGTGATTCCTGCATTCTTAGCCGCCTATTCAGGCCAAAGCCCAGACGAAATCAAAACTTCAGCCTTCCCACGACTCCCTATTCCAGGCTGGGCCATGAACTACCGTGGGCTAACAAAGATTGATGCCATAAAAGAACTCTTCAGTACAGTCAGTATCAGCCATTCCTACAGCAGCCAGTACAGCGTGAGTAATTACATCAACTCAGCCCTATATACATCCAACCTCACTTTGGACAATCAACTGAACGATTACGGCTTGGCAGATCAGTTCAATGAAGACGGTAATTTGGTACCTATTTTTACTTCGCAACAAGTGGTACTTACAGAGAAATTCTCTCCGCTGATAGGAATAAACCTGAAGACTACGAACAGTTGGAATTTGGACGTCAATTACTCCAAAGAAAGAAACATTGCACTCAACCTGTCTAATATTCAAGTTACAGAACGGTCTGCAAATGATATCAGTGTAACGCTGGGCTACACCAAAGCTGGGGTTAAAATTCCATTCAGAATTAGAGGAAGAAAAGAAACCCTCCCTAACGAATTACGCTTTAACATGACCTTTAGCCTACGTGATAACAAAACCGTTCAGCGAAGAATTGGAGAATCAAGCATAGTTACAGAAGGGATCAAAATCTTCCAATTGAACCCAACATTGGAGTACAATGTGAGCGATGCGCTTCAAGTTGCCTTCTATTTTGAAAAGAATATAAACGAGCCAAGGGTGACCACGAGCTTCTTAAATGCTAGAACTGCCTTTGGTGGAAGAATTAGGTTCAGTTTGTCTCAATAAACACTTACTTTTCACAATATTCCGTTTATTTTTGATCGAATTTATTTTAGAGAAATGAACATACCAGAAAACTTATTGTATACCAAAGACCACGAGTGGATAAAGGTTGAAGGAAATGAAGCAACAGTTGGAG
>TARA_R110001599_G_scaffold53819_6_pt1 | contig 16770 bp, 10 predicted proteins | sample TARA_R110001599 | Tara Oceans TARA_R110001599 (sample SAMEA4398360) | marine metagenome | biome: Polar Biome; feature: [MES] marine water layer (ENVO:01000295) within the mesopelagic zone...; material: water (ENVO:00002006), including particulate matter (ENVO:01000060) such as...... | reverse complement strand
GGTACGGTATTAAACCTGCACGCGTGCTTGCTGTCAAGTCATGTTCAACATCCTGGGAAGTTCTCCTTGTAGCATTTAGACAGCCATGCTGTAATGACGGGCAGTTTTGCATCGGGGCAGCAAATAAAAATGAATTCCAGCCAGCGTATTTTATTGTGGATCGTCAGTGTTTTAGCGATAGTTGCAGCACTTTATTTTTTGTCGCCCTTATTGGATTCGTTCGACCCATCAGATAATCATGTTGTTAAAGAGTTTGATGACGATGACAATGAAGATGATGTGCAGAATCATCAGTTTGCGCTGTCGGTTGAGTTGACCGAAGCCGCACAGAAAATGGCCTCCATCGAAAGTCAGACGTTGATGGAAAGTTTCTATACTCCCGAAATACGAGCTATGGCAGTGGTTATACCGACCCGAGAGCTGCAATTAGCTCACTCGCGCTGCTCTGAAGCAAAAATGAACCTTCGTATGGCTAAGGTCAATGAACAGGGGATGAGTAAAGAGTTATCGCGTTTAAAAACGCTCAAGAAAGCAACTGGAAGTGTGGCTTCTAAAGAAGTGAACTATGCGCAAACTAATTTATCACTCGCTCAGACTGAATCTGAATTAAAACAGCAATTGTTAGAAAATTGCCACGCTGAAGTGCGCCAACAATGGCCTCAACCCATTGCCGACTGGGTTATTAACGGCGGGGAAGAGTTCAATCTGCTGATGTCGCGGGAACAGTCGATTATTAAAGTCACTTTGCCGCCCAAACAAAGCCTGAATCCAAACGTTGATACTGTGCGATGGCAACAACCCTACCAGCAAAATAATGTTGGTCAGGCGCAACGGCTTGCCGCTGCCATCAGTGTCGATCCGGTGTTAAGTGGCGAAACCTGGTTTTTCCTCAACAAATCATCTTCTTTGCAGGAAGGTGCAAAGTTACAAGTATGGGTGCCTACTGAGCAGGGTGCATTTTCAGCGGTGCTGATTCCTTATCAGTCAGTGATCTGGTACGCGGGCCAGCCATGGGCCTATTTACACATGGATGAAAAGCGTTTTCAGCGTATTTCGTTACTGAATGGCCATGACTCAGTAGAAGGTATGTATCTGCAGCAAGGATTCCATCCGGGCGACGCTGTTGTGACCTCAGGTGCTCAGACATTGTTATCTGAAGAATTCAAATGGCAAATTCATGATGAAGACGATGATGATGACTAGCCAAATCATCAGTACCTCCTTATTCGATAATTAACAGGAACACGGATGCTTTCTCATTTGGTTGCCTTTTCGGTTCGTGCCCGCGGTGTGGTACTGGCATTAGCGTTATTAATGTTGGGCTATGGTTCCTATCAGCTCTACAAAGCCAGTCTGGATGTGTTTCCAGAGTTTGCCCCAAAGCAGGTCATTATTCAGACCGAAGCGTCAGGATTTACCGCCGAGCAGGTGGAAACCCTGGTGACTCAGCCCATTGAAAACGCACTGGGTGGTCTTCCCGATGTGATGTTTGTGCGTTCAGCTTCGACGCCCGGACTGTCCGTTGTAATCATTACCTTTGAAGATCGAAGCGATATTTATCTTAACCGCCAGTTAGTCTCTGAGCGATTGATGCCTGCACAGGGACAATTACCGCATGGTGTTGGTCCCGCTTTAATGGTGCCTCTGGAATCCTCTTCCGGCACCATCATGACCATCGGGTTAACATCCGATCAGCAGAGCCTGATGCGGTTGCGGGAAATGGTGGACTGGACATTAACCCCCAGATTGCTTGCCGTAGACGGCGTAGCCGATATCAATGTGTTCGGTGGTGCAGAGAAGCAAATGCAGATCCAGCTCGATCCGCAAAAGCTGGCTTTATACCAGTTGTCACCAATGGATATAGTTACAGCCGCTCGGGAAGCTACTGTATTGCAAGGCAGCGGATTTATTGAAAACAGTAACCAGCGGATGATGCTGCAAGTGGTTGGCTTTCCAGTGAGTGCTGAAACAATGGCGAAAGTTGTGATTCGTCAGCAGGGGCAATCTGTGCTGCATCTGGGTGATGTGGCAACCATCGAATACGGCCCTGCACCCGCTATCGGTGGGGCCGCAATCAGTGGTGAACCTGGCATTGTATTGATGGTAATCGGTCAATACAAAGCCAATACACTGGCGGTAACCCAGGGCATTGAGACGGCATTGAATGAGTTCCGCGATGGCTTTGAAGTTGATGGCATTGAGTTGCATGCCGATTTATTTCGCCCGGCTAATTATATTCAAACCTCGCTGGCGAATATTCAACATCATCTACTGGTCGGTGGTGGTCTGGTACTTTTAGTGCTGTTTTTATTCCTGTTCAATTTACGCACGGCGATTATTTCGATGACAGCCATACCGTTGTCATTGTTTGCCGCGTTGATAGTGCTGCTGGAATTCGGTGTCAACATCAATATTATGGTGCTGGGGGGGTTGGCTATCGCGCTGGGTGAAGTGGTTGATGATGCGATTATTGATACCGAGAATATTTTCAGACGACTGCGTGAAAATGCTGCATTAAAAGAACCCCGCCCAGTTATTCAGATTGTTTATGAAGCCTCAATGGAAGTTCGTGGGTCGGTTGTTTATGCCAGCTTAATTGTAATGCTGGTGTTTGTGCCTTTATTAACTTTGGGCGGTGTGGCTGGAAGAATGTTTGAGCCATTAGGTCAGGCTTATATTCTGGCGATTCTGGCGTCGTTACTTGTGGCGTTAACGGTCACACCGGCTTTATGTCATGCGTTACTTAGTCGGATTGGGGTTACCCGAACTTCTGAGCCACCACTGATCCACTGGCTGCAAATCCTCTATGGCCGCGTCTTAAAAGTCACCTGTCAATTCCCCAAACTGATGATAATCAGCGTATTGATGTTGTGTATTGCTGGAGCCAGTTTATTGCCTTATTTCGGTGGACGTTTCCTGCCAGAGCTGCGTGAAGGCCATTACATTATTCATACAGCCAGTGTGCCCGGTACCTCGCTGGAGGAATCCTTGCGAATTGGCGGGTTGATTGAACAGCAGGTAGCTGCAATACCTGGGGTTCGAGCCACATCACAATGGGCGGGACGTGCAGAGCGCGGCGCCGATACATTTGGCACCCATTACAGTGAATATGAAGTGGACCTGGAGCCTCTTTCGGGGCCTGAGCAACAAGTTATTCTGGATGAAATTCGTGAAATTCTGGAAGCGTTTCCGGGCATCAGTTCTGAAGTAAACACCTTCCTGACCGAGCGGATTGATGAAACCATTTCCGGTTATACCTCGCCGGTGGTAGTCAATATATACGGCTATGATCTGGATGCACTTGATTATAAAGCGCGCGAAGTGGCTGAGGTGATGGCCGATATCGAGGGAGCCACAGATATACAGCTACGCGCTCCGCCGGGTGAACCCCAGCTGCAATTACGCATTAAACTCGAAGAATTACCACAATGGGGCCTTCAGCCCGCGACGGTGATGCAGAATATCAAAGCAGCATTTGATGGTATTCAGGTTGGGCAGATATCTGAGGGGAACCGTTTGTTTGATATTCGTGTGGTGTTGCCACCTGACTTGCGTGAACAGCCACATCAGATTCTGAGTATGCCATTACGTACTTTAGATAACAGGATGTTGACTCTGGGGGATGTCGCCGAGTTACAGCAGGTTTCCGGCAGACATGCGATTCTGCATCATGGGGCTCAGCGATTACAAACCATTACCTGTAATGTCACCGGACGGGATTTGCGTTCATTTTTCCAGGAACTGCAACAACGTGTACATGAGGATGTTCAGTTCGATGCTGATACCTATCCTGAGTTTACCGGTACAGCTGTAGCTGAGGCTGAATCACGTAAGGATCTGATGATTCATTCCATTCTGGTTGGACTTATTGTTCTCATTTTATTGTATATGGCACTGCGCAGTGTGCGTAACACCTGGCTAGTATTACTGAATTTACCCTTCTCGTTATTGGGTGGTGTGGTCGCAGCGTGGTTAACAGGTGGTGTGCTGTCGATTGGTTCGCTGGTGGGGTTTGTTACGCTGTTTGGAATTACTTTGCGAAATGCCATTATGCTGGTCTCACATTATCAACATCTGATTGAACATGAGGGTAAGGCCTGGGTGATGGAAACGGCTATTCAGGGAGCACTGGAGCGTCTTCCATCGATTATGATTACTGCATTGGTCACTGCATTGGCGATGTTGCCGATAGCAATTAATGCTGACAGTCCGGGACGCGAAATTATGGGGCCGATGGCGGCCATTATTATCGGCGGGCTGATTTCATCAACGTTGCTGACTTTACTGGTATTACCCAGCGTGATGTTGCGTTATGGCGAGTTTAACAAGCAACGACTCACTCAAACGGAAACCACCATGCAAAGGCAATAATGCCGAGCACTATCAGGATCAAGATTATTTCAACAATCATCAGCGACCGATAGCAAAGGTTTCTGTTGTATTGTTGCGTTGCTCAGCAAAAAATTGGTAAATCTGTTTGATTTCATCGCTGGAAAAGCGGATTAAAATCAGTTCCTGTCCGGGACGAATCAAGTCAGGATCATAGCCCATGGTGTGAGTATTGAAGTTATAAACGTAGCTGGTCGATACTTTATCATGCAGAATCTTGCCTAAAAATGAACTTAGTCCGGTTGGCAACGGTTCATCTGCATCAGCCGGAATCAGTACACTGACTTTTTGGTCTGAGCCATCTCGCTGCAGGCGGATTCCCTGTCGAAAATTGCGAATCAAGCCGGTCTGGATAATGCCCCAGAGGCCCTGAATATCTTCATCCGTTACCCGGTGCAGATAAAACAGACTGTCCTGCATTTCTTCTGAATCACTGTCAATTAAGTCGGCGATATCAAGCTTTTGTACACCACGGCTGATGGTCACAGAAATCTGCTGATCTTCTGGAATACCTGACTCGGCCAGCTCGCTTGCTTTAAGTTGTTTTACCTGTTTCTGCTTGCGAATTTGAGTTACTGGCGCCTGGTGATCGATATCTTCACGTTTTAACAACTCCACCAGCGGGGCGGTGATTGTCTCACCTTGTTCAGTCACGATGGTAATCGGCGCGATATGATCCTCTTCCTGAGTTTCCAATTCCTGCAATGTGGTATTTTCACGGGTCTCTTCGGTATAACGAAGGGTAACCGGAGTATCATCGCTAAGCGATTTGTCCTCCATCAGACTTTTTAATGTGGTGACACGTTGTTCGAGTTCTGGCAGAGCAATAATGCTGTCCGGGCGGACGAACATATCGTCATATTCATTGATAATGATCGTATCTGCATCAGAATTCGCCAGATTATCCACAAACGCTTCTGCTTCCTGTTCACGTATGGTTTCACTATCGGGCACTTCATCAGCGGAACGAATAATTTCCAGCGGTAAATCAGGTTCGATAACCTCTATCGGCGGGTCGACGGTTAGTTCACTACGATTAGGCGGCGCGTCACTCCATAACAGATAGCCAAACAGTAATAACACGATAACAGCAAGTATCGCCGCGATGATTGTGGAACCTGTACGGGCTCGATCCATTTGAAAACCGCCTCAGTGCATGTTTAATCAGTCCGAGAATAAGCTACCAAGTGTCGCCAGATCAAGTTCTCGACACCATGGCTTTTCAATGCATTCCGACATAGTGAGCGTTTTAAGCCATTCTTCTGCCTGCTGAGGGAGAATCTTATCTGAGGTTTGCAATAATTCCGAGAGACAACGACCAAGAACCGCTGCATCAATATCATCCATACAGACAGCCGCGATGACCGCAGAAACCACAGCCTTCAGATCCAGCTGTGCCAGTGCGATAGGAATATTTTTGATGACTACAGCATTTTCCGTCGGCTGTAACTCAAAGCCGAATGAGTTTAGTAATGTCTGTTGTTTTCCAACGCTGTTTAACTGTGCAGCACTGCAAGGGTGGCTGAGCGGCACCAGAATCGGCCGACTTTTCAAGGGGAGCTGTTTTAGCAGCTCGCTGAACTGTTGCCTGCGCGAGTTGGAGAAGGCTTTTGGAAGATCAAGCAGATAATGCTGTTGCTGAAAATGTATCAATACATATCGTTGGTGCAAAATCTGCAATAACTGAACAGTATCATTTGAACCCGTCTGGTTGATGGCTATCGGTTTTTGGACAGAATACTCTGGAGGCGCTGTGGCGAGTTCATGTCTTTGATAGGCCGAGGCCGTTTCTGCAACCCTGAGTGGATTTGTCGGGGAGGCAGTTTGTGCTGGCCCGGTGATTATTTGTTGCTGTAGTTGATCTTTTACCGCTCGATGTATCAAACCATGAATCAACCGGGTTTCGCGAAAGCGAACCTCATGTTTGGTTGGATGTACGTTCACATCCACCCGATCCAGTGGAATCGTCATATATAAAACATAGGCTGGATGACGGCCAGTCGGAATCAAATCGGCATAGGCCTGACGCACTATCTGACTAATCAGACGATCCCGTATTACCCGCCCATTAATAAAAAAGTATTGTTGATCAGCTTGGGGACGATGCGCCTCCACATGCCCCAACCAGCCTTTAATCGTGATGATGTCAAACTGTTGATCAATCTTTATGGCCTGCTTTACAAATGCCTGTCCACAGATTTTGCCAATTCTTGCCAATTGCTGAGACTCAGACTCGGCAATGGGAAGGTTGAGCTTTTGCTGGCCATTTAATTGACACTGAAAGCGTACATCGAAGCGGCTTAATGCCAGTCGCTGCATGGTGGTAAGGATTTGTTGCTGCTCGGTACGCGCACTGCGTAGAAACCGTCGGCGGGCGGGCAGATTAAAAAACAAATCTCGCACGGCCACAGTGGTGCCTTCTGGATGGGCAACGGGTTCCGGCTCTTCTTCCTCGTGATGAATCTGCCAGCCACATTCACTCTCGTGCTGCCGGGAAATCAAACTCAGATTAGAGACCGAGCTGATACTGGGTAAGGCTTCACCACGGAATCCCAGACTGGCTATCTGGCTCAGCTGATCACTGGAGGAAATTTTGCTCGTTGCATGTCGGCTTAACGCCAGACAGAGATCATCAGGATGAATACCTGAGCCGTTATCCCGAACCTGAATAAGCTGACTGCCTGAGCCCTCAATGGTGACATCAATTTCTGTTGCTGACGCATCCAGACTGTTTTCCACCAGTTCCTTAATGACAGAGGCAGGGCGTTCGATGACTTCGCCAGCCGCAATTTGGTTGGCAAGTTGTAGGGGCAGGGCATGAATACGTTTCGGCGTCAGCATCGACACAGTTTAACAGCTGCGAACAGCAAATCCGCAGTCAAAATCACTCAAGGAATTTTTAAAACGTCACCGACCATCAGTTTGCTGGTTTGCAGATTATTGGTGGATTTCAATTCAGACATATTGACTCGATAGCGTTGTGCAATCGTACTTAGGGTATCTCCGCTACTGACAATGTGTTGCTGGGGTTTAACCTGCTGGGTTATCGGGTTTCTCTGGAAATAACTGCGAATACCCGCCAGCATTGCCTGCGCCAGTTTGTTCTGATGGTTGACATCATTAAGCTTGCGCTCTTCTTCCGGGTTGGAAATAAACGCTGTTTCCACAAGCACTGAGGGAATGTCCGGTGATTTGAGTACTACGAAAGCGGCTGACTCGACCTGTTTTTTGTGTACCGGTCCTACTCGTTTCAAACCTCCCAGAACACTGTTACCTACTTCAAGACTGGCTTCAAGGCTGGCGGTCTGCGATAAATCGAGTAATACCGAGGCCAGCAGATCATCTTTATCTTCAAGACTGATACCACCTGCAAGGTCAGCAGCATTCTCACGGTCTGCCAGAATCTGAGCCGCCTCACTACTGGCGCCGCGTTGTGATAACACATAGACCGATGAGCCTTTCGCACTGGTCCTCTGGAAGGCATCAGCATGAATGGAAATAAACATATCCGCACCATTTTTTTTGGCTCGCTGAATACGCTGTCTAAGGGTAATGAATTCATCGCGTTCACGTGTCATAAATGCACGCATTCCCGGTTCGTTATCCACCAGTTTTGCCAGCCGACGGGAAATAGCCAGCACCACATCTTTTTCACGAGTGCCTTTTCTGCCAATCGCACCCGGATCACGACCACCATGGCCTGGATCGATTGCAATTACGATATCGCGACGGGGCAACATCGGTCGGTTACGCACCGTGGTGTTGGTAGCTGTTTGTTGCGGTGATGGGGGAGTATCAGCTTTTGTAATTTGAGCGGAAGCTTTTTCTTCTGCTTTATCAGTAGCCTTTTCTGGTGATTTTGACGATTTATTAGTGGCCAGAGCTGTGGCCGGTCCATGTTTTAAATCGACCAGAAGTCGATGCGAGTATTCACCTTCAGGCGCCAAAGTCTGAATCTCATAGTCCGTTTCCTGTTTAAGATCGAAAACCAGGCGATAAGTCTCCTGATCATGCTGGGCATGACGGATTTTCTCGACCACTGCACTGTTAAATGTCGGGGCAATTAATTTTTTGTTTACCTTGGCGGCTTTAAGATCGACAACTAACCGATGCGGATTTGTCAGTGTGAAGCTGGAATATTCCAGTGCTGTATCAAGATCCAGCACCACGCGGGTCAGGTTAGTATTTTGGGATATACGGATATTCTCAACCGAGGCGGCATGCGCATCGACCGTAAACATCAATAATATCAATCCCAATAACAAACGAGACATAGCAAGTTCCAACAAATTACACAGTGCTAGTTTGTGATTGAAGTAATAAAAAATCAAGACTTTTTTCTATATTTTTAATGAGATAGCGAATAAAGCTGAATTAGTTGTGAAGTTTGTCGCAGATATCAGAAGCGGCTTCGGAATAAGCCGTAAAAATGACTTCACGGCCGGAAGTCTGATATTTCAATGAGATAAGCAGGTCGGGTTCTGGTAAAACCCCTTTGCCTTGTTCCGGCCATTCGATTAACGATAGGGAACTGGCAGAAAAATAATCTTCTATTCCAAGATAGAGCAGTTCTTCCGGATCAGCGAGACGATATAGGTCAAAATGGTAAATATCCCGCGCATTGAGCTGATAATGCTCGACCAGAGTGTAAGTCGGGCTTTTAACTTTACCTGAATGGCCAAGAGCGTTGAGCAATCCCCGAACAAAAGTCGTTTTTCCCGCTCCCAGGTCACCTTTGAGGTGAATGCAGAATGCTGAATCGGGTAGTAAGGCCGCTAGTTTTGCAGCCAATTCCAGCGTAGCTTGTTCGTCTTTGAGCCAGAACATTAATAGATAAGGTTTGCTAGTCGACGCAGATGTGGCATCAAATCCATAGCCAGCGTGCCGCGTTCACCATCAAGTTCGGCTGCTTTATCCGCCGCCATCCCGTGAAGCGTTACTCCCACACAAGCAGCATCCATGATTGGAAAATGCTGGGCCAGCAGACCACCAATTACCCCTGCCAAAACATCACCCATACCGCCACTTCCCATTCCGGGATTACCCCAGGTAGAAAGGCGCGTGGGTGCTTCACCGTTGGAAATCAGTGTTCCTGATCCTTTAAGGACCACCACGCCACCATAACGTCTTTGCAGTTCATAAACTGCGGCAAAACGATCCGCCTGGATATCTTCTGAGCTGCAACCCAATAAACGGGCAGCTTCTCCCGGATGCGGGGTGAGCACCCAGTTATCATGATGTTGAGGATTTTTACTCAGCAGATTTAGTGCATCCGCATCCACAACCATCGGCAGGTTGGTTTCAATGGCTTTGAGTAATAATGCAATTGCCCATTCACTCTGGCCAAGACCGGGTCCAACCGACAGTGCATTTGCAGGATGCAGCAATTCTTCAAGCTCACTGGCACTTTCAACGCCATAACACATCAATTCAGGCCGGGCCAGATTAAGGATTGGGCCGTGGGCACTTCGGGTTGCAATGCTGGTTAAACCGGCACCTACACGAGCTCCTGCCTCAGCGGCAACTCGTGCTGCACCGGGCATACCATGATCGCCACCAATGATAAACAAATGGCCATATAAACCTTTATGACCTGTACGCTCGCGGGGCGCTAATCCAGCCGCATCGTTTTCCAGACTGACCCGACGCGCGATGGGGGTAAATACTTTATAGATAGCAGATGGGACTTTTAGCGAATCGAAGCAGACCTGGCCACAATAATTGGGGCCTTCGCCGGTAAATAGCCCTTTGTTCAGCCCCAGGAAGCTTAATGTGATTGTGGCATGAACAGCGGTTCCTAATGCGCGGCCGGTGTTCGCATGTAAACCGGAAGGAATATCCAGCGCTAAAACTGGTATTCGTTTTGTATGTTCATTGATAGCATTAACGGCTAAGGCATAGTCACCACTTACTTCACGATTGAGTCCAATACCCAAAAGTGCATCAACAATAACGTCTGTGGTGGGTAATTTTTCTTCAAACCGATGAATTTCAACACCGCTGGCAATAATTGCTTCACGGGCTGCAAGGGTTTCCTCGCTCATTTCTGTTTCATCGCCCACCTGAAAAATACTGACGCGATACTCTTCGGCTATTGCCTGTCTGGCCAGTTCAAAGCCATCACCACCATTATTCCCGGTACCGCAAACAACTAATATACGTTCAGCCTGGGGCCAATGACATTTAATGCAATCCAGCGCAGCCCTGCCTGCACGTGACATTAATTTTGCTGACGAAATATTATGTTGCTCTGTGACAATGCGTTCCAGTTCACGGGTTTGTTCAGCAGTGTAAAGTTCATGTGGCAAGGTCGACATAAAATAATATCCCGATGAAAAAATTCAGTTCACTATAATAGCCCGCATGGCCGATTCAAATACAGTGCAGTTATCCCGAGCGCTTTTAGAAGATATGCAGATCTGGGCGCGTTCATTAGGCTTTCAGCAGCTCGGGGTCAGTGATATTGACCTGTCAGCAGCAGAAGATCAATTGCAACAATGGTTAGCGCGCGGTTTTCACGGTGAGATGGAATTTATGCAACGTCATGGCAGTTTGCGAACCCATCCAGAAGAGCTAGTGCCCGGCACCATTCGCGTAATAACAGCCAGAATGGATTACTGGCCGGAAACCGCTACCGATGCATGGCAGGTGATAGGCGAGAGTGAATTGGGTTTTATCTCCCGTTATGCACTGGGGCGGGATTATCACAAACTGATACGTAAGCGTTTACTCCGGCTTTCAAAGCGGATTGAAGAGGCGGTTGGGGCAATGGGGTATCGAGTTTTTACTGACAGCGCTCCCGTGATGGAAAAAGCCCTGGCACAAAAATCCGGACTGGGCTGGATAGGCAAACATACCAATGTGTTAAACCGACAAAACGGTTCATATTTCTTTTTAGGCGAAATTTATACCGATCTGCCTTTACCCCTGACGGAACCGGTATCTGATCATTGTGGTTCTTGCACTGCCTGTATTGATATCTGTCCGACTCAGGCGATTGTTGCCCCCTACGAACTCGATGCCCGGCGCTGTATTTCGTACCTGACCATTGAGCTTCGCGGCAGTATTCCAGTGGAATTTCGACCTATGATGGGCAATAGGATATATGGCTGTGATGACTGCCAGCTGGTGTGTCCCTGGAACAAATTTGCTCAGATGACGACAGAATCAGCCTATCTGCCACGTGAAGGTCTTGATGCACCTCAGCTGGTGGAATTGTTTTCCTGGACCGAAGCAGAATTTCTGCAACGCCTGGAAGGCAGCCCAATCCGCCGCATTGGTTATGAATGCTGGCTGCGGAATATTGCTATTGCTCTGGGTAATGCCAAAACATCGCAAAAAATTGTGGCGGCATTAAAAGGCCGGCTTGAACATCCCTCAGAACTTGTACGTGAACATGTTCAATGGGCTTTGGAACAGCACATTAATCCGTCATAAAGCTGTCATTAACAATCGATAAAGTCCCGTGCCTGTATGTCTATTTAAACTGGAGCAGGTGTGAGATTAAGTGGGGTATCAAGATGGCTGGCAATATTTATGGCTGCTGGATTAATGATTGGCGTGCTGGCGGGTATATGGGGCTGGCAACAATTAGACAAGCCCTATCAGATTGCCCAGCAGTTCCAGCAATTTAAATCCCGATTTGATGTTGAAGTGCGGGTGTTGCTGGCCCGTTATCTCGCTTCTGGTGATGCCGATCTGCTTCAACAGGCTGAAACCCAGCTTGTTGAATTATCTGCCGTTGAACAGACCTGGCTCAATCAACAGGACAACCAGACGATTCAAACAGCCATTGCTGTACTTCAGGAAAAATTATTTGAAGTGCGTGAGGCTGGCAAACTGGCCGGTAATCCACAAGCGCTGCTGATTCAGAACGAGCGTGAACGAGATGGTGAGATTGGCCTTTTGATCGACTACGTTGAAAACAGTGAAGCGCAAGGACATCCCTATCAGCAATCTTTTACGGCACTACTGGCAGAATTAAGTCGTCAGCTGAATGATATTGGTCGCCTGCGGCAGCGGTATATCGAGTTGCAAACCAGCGATATTCAAACGGCGTTAGTTTCTGCGAACAATGCGTTTATCGCTAAGCTGGAACAATTAAATACCCTGCCAAAATTTGGCATTTATTCGGAAGTGAATACCGAAGCATTAATTCCCCAGGATCCGGAAGAACTAGGTCAACGTGGCATTGATTCATTATTATCACTGAGCGGGCGCTATGAAAAAGAATTAAGCAATACATTACAGTTTGATCAGCAGCTACAGCAAAAACGCGCGGCCTTAGGTGGCGAAATTTCTACATTTGCCGACACGCTGGATCATTTTCAGTTGAAAATAGAAGACATTAAACACTCCATCAGTCGGCAGGTGCAGTGGATCATGATGGGGGTCGTTAGCATTATTATCCTGACTATTTTGCTGTTCTATTTTTTACAGAAACGAATTATCCGTTTTCTGATTCAGCTGGAGCATTATTTCAGTCAGATGATTAAAGGTAACTTTCAACAGTCCCTGGTTTCGGAGTTGCCCTTTGTCGAATCGCGATCAGTTGAGCAATCGGCTCTGCAGCTGCAAAGTTATTTTGCTCAATTGATTGATAAGCTGAATCAGCAATCTCAAAATGTATTGTCTGCCAGTACAGATTTACAAACTGCATCAATGCAGGCGGTTAAGGTCAATCAACAACAGATTGCCGCCACCGAGGAAGTTTCGGCTGCGGTTACCGAGCTATCGTATTCCTTTAAAGAGGTTGCCCAAAGTGCCTCAAATGCAGCTGAATCGACAGAACAGGCTACACAGGCAACTGAGCAGGCCAGTCAACAATTAACCACTGCTGCCAATGCCAGTCATCAACTCGCTGAGGATTTGTTAGCATTTGAAAGCACGATGAATAAACTGGAACAACGTGGCAAGGATATCAGTCAGGTGCTGGTGGTGATTCAAAGCGTGGCTGAGCAAACTAATCTATTGGCCTTGAATGCGGCAATTGAGGCAGCAAGAGCCGGTGAGCATGGCAGAGGATTCAGTGTGGTAGCCGATGAAGTTCGACAACTGGCGACCCGTACCAAACAATCAACAGAAGAAATCCAGGCCATTATTGTCGATCTGTTGAATAGTAGCGGTGAAGCCGCTGCAACGGTTCGGACCCAAAGTCAGTTTGCGGAACAATGTGCTGAACAAGGTTTTAAAGCTAAAACAGCGATGACTCCGGTAATAAAGGCGGTGCAGAATATTCATCAAGTCAATGCTTCCATCGCCACAGCCACTCAGCAACAGACGGCCGTAGTGGACGATATCGCCAGAAGTACCGAGCAGATTAAACAACGCTCCGATACCGTGAATCAGCAAATCACGGGAATTGAACAGGCTGGGCAAAGTCTCAATCAAGTCAGCCAGAATCTGAATATACTGGTGGGGCAGCTAAAACACTAAACCGAGTCGTAATTTGTAGTTGGAATTTTTATGAACAACCATTTTGAGCCACTCCTGCAAAAGCAGTTGAGTCGACGTTCAGTGCTGCAATTCAGTTTAGGTGCAATGCTGGCATCAGCCATGCCATTATCTTCTGCGGCTACGATGCTTCACAATCATGCTCAATTACTTGGCTTTACGCCGATTCCGGCCGCTGATTTACTGGATGAAGTAATGGTACCGGAGGGCTATCGGGCTGAAGTGTTTTACCGTTGGGGTGATCCTATTTCGGATGGCCCGGCATTTAATATGGATGCCAGCAACAGTGCCGCTGATCAAATGCAACAAGCAGGTATGCACCATGATGCCTTGCAGTATTTTCCGCTGCCTAAAGGTTCAGATAACAATGATCATGGCCTGCTGGTAATGAATCATGAATATCTGGATCTGGATGTCATTCATACCGATGGCAGCCATACCCATTCACCGGAAACCTATACTGCCGATAAAGTTACCAAAGAGCAAAATGCTCACGGTGTGTCATTGATTGAAGTCAGGCAGGAAAATGGTGAGTGGCAAATTGTCCGGCCATCGACCTATGCCCGCCGGTTAACGGCTAACACACCAATGCAGATCAGCGGCCCGGCAGCAGGACATGCGTTGCTGAGAACCCAAACCGATCCTGAAGGCAAAAATGTATTGGGTACATTAAACAACTGCGCCAATGGTAAAACACCCTGGGGCACGTATCTGACCTGCGAAGAGAATTTTCATTATTACTTTGTAGCTGATCCCAACCAGCCAAGAGATGCTGATACAGAACGCCGTTGGCAGCGTTACAAATTAGGTTTCAGCTATTATGGCTGGCAGCAGTTCGATAAGCGTTTTGAGCTGGATAAAGAGCCTAATGAAGCCAATCGCTTTGGCTGGGTGGTTGAGTTTGATCCATATGATCCGCAAAGCATCCCAGTAAAACGTACAGCTCTCGGCCGCTTTGCACATGAAAATGTGGCTCATAAAGCCGGTAAGGATGGCCGGTTGGCATTTTATTCGGGTGATGATTCCAAATTTGAATACATCTATAAATTCATTACCCGCGATGCATGGGATGGCACCCTTGGGGCACAGCATGGACGTCTGTTGGATGAAGGCATTCTATATGTTGCCCGCTTTGAAGAGGATGGCAGCGCCCGTTGGTTGCCGCTGGTGTTTGGCGAGAATGGCTTAACTGCTGAAAATGGTTTTGTCGATCAAGCTGATGTGTTGATTCATGCCCGTGCAGCAGCAGATATAGTGGGCGCCACCAAAATGGATCGCCCTGAATGGATTACCGTGCATCCACACACCGATGATGTGTTTGTTTCGCTAACCAATAACAGCGATCGGGGTAGTGAAGACAAACCAAGCAAAGATGCAGCTAATCCGCGTAACCACAATCTTTTTGGTCATATCATTAAATTCAGCGAAGCTGATGCCACTTCCACTGAGTTTAGTTGGCAGGTATTTGTTTTGGGCGGCGAAGGAGAGGGTGAACAGTTCGCCAATCCCGATGGTTTATATATCGATGACCGCGGTGTGTTATGGATTCAGACCGATGTCAGTTCCAGTGTAATGAATGATGGGCGGTTTAAAGAATTCGGCAATAACCAGATGCTGGCAGCCGATCCTGCGACTGGCGAAATCCGCCGTTTTCTCACCGGTCCCGTTGGTTGTGAAGTCACTGGCGTAATCATGACACCCGATATGAAAACCATGTGGGTGAATATTCAGCATCCAGGTGAAATGTTAGATGTTCTGCAAAGACGTGGCATTAATAAGTCGCCCCAAAATCCTAACGCGGCAAGTAACTGGCCCGATCATTACCCAAATGGCCGTCCCCGTTCTGCAACGGTGCTTATTACTAAAGATGATGGTGGTGTGATTGGGACTTGATAATTGGTAATTAACCACAGAGACACAGAGGGCATAGAGATTAATAAATAATGTAGGTCGGGTTAATGAAACGTAATCCGACACAAAAAAAATGATTGTTGGGCTTCGTGCCTCAGCGCCAACCTACGAATTTTTTATATTAACAACTTTGCTTCTCAATTAATCTGCGTAATCTGCGGATTAATATCTATTAAACCTCTGTGCCCTCTGTGCCCTCTGTGCCCTCTGTGCCTCTGTGGTTATATTTAAAAAATCTGCGGATCAAATCATGGTAGTTTTGGCTGAGAATAAGTTTTGATTAATATTTCAGGCAATTCATAGCCATTTGAGGCCCTAAATGTTTTCATCCTTGACGTTCAACATGATCGCTTTTGGCATCGCTGCTCTGGTCATCATTCTCGCTGGCAGTCGGTTGGCAAAATTGGCAGATGAACTGGCTGATCGGACTGGCATGGGGGAAGCACTGTTTGGAGTATTGCTGCTGGCGGGAGTAACTTCGTTACCCGATTTTGCAGCGACTTTAAGTGCCGCAATGGATTCACGGCCTGATTTAGCCATGAGTAATGTTATGGGTAGCATGGCAGTGAATCTGGTATTTCTTGGCATTGCAGACATCGTTTATCGCAAAGCCAATCTGGAACATGCCGCTGCTTCCCCTGTGAACCTGATGTTGGCAGGCTTGTTGATCGTTTTACTAACCCTGCCGTTACTGGCGATCGTCACACCTTCGGTTTCCTTCTGGGGTGTGCATCCGGTTACACCGGTGATCGTCGTCGCCTATCTGTTTGGTTTGCACTTGGTTCACCAGACGCAGTCAAGACCCATGTGGTTTCCCCGATCAACCCGCCAGACAGTTCCGGATAAACCTGAAAAACAACATCATGGTAGCCTGGCGGCGACATGGCTTGGGTTTATTGCCCTGGCTTTGGTGACCTGCATCGCGGGGTGGATGGTAATGGAATCAGCCAAAGGTATTGCTGATCATACTGGCCTTTCTGACACTTTGGTGGGTGGCTTGTTTACTGCCCTGGCGAC
>TARA_R110001599_G_scaffold57724_2_pt1 | contig 16796 bp, 9 predicted proteins | sample TARA_R110001599 | Tara Oceans TARA_R110001599 (sample SAMEA4398360) | marine metagenome | biome: Polar Biome; feature: [MES] marine water layer (ENVO:01000295) within the mesopelagic zone...; material: water (ENVO:00002006), including particulate matter (ENVO:01000060) such as...... | reverse complement strand
TGCGCAGGACGAAGCGCAAGAAGTTGAAGCCTTCGACGATAACGTGATCATCGTGACGGCAACCCGCCGTGCCGAAGACGTTCAGGACATTCCGATTGCCGTGACCGCGGTCAGCCCGGCTCAGCTCGAGCAGCAGGGCGTTGTCAACGTTCAGAATATCGGCAGCGTCTCGTCAAGCTTCTCGACCTCCAACGCGCAAACGGCGTCCGGAACGGTTGTTCTGCGTATTCGCGGTGTCGGTACGACGTCCAATAACATCGGCTTTGAATCCGCTGTCGGTATCTTTGTCGACGGTGCCTATCAGTCCCGTCCCGGCGTTGCGCTTGGCGAATTTGTCGACGTTGAACGCGTCGAGGTCCTCCGCGGCCCGCAGGGTACATTGTTCGGACGCAACACCTCGGCAGGCGCCCTGAACATCACCAACGTACGGCCTGACCTCAACGATTTCGGTGGTTTCGTAAACGCGACCTATGGCAATTTCGACCATATGAGCCTCCAGGGCGCGATCAACGCTCCCCTGATCGAGGATACTCTGGCGCTGCGCGTAACCGGTGCATACCGGAAGCGAGACGGCTATGTTGATATCATCGACAGCGCCGGCAACAGCGTAGGTGATTCCAACGACACCGATCAATATCTGCTTCGCGGCCAGCTCGGCTTCGAAACGCCTGGCGGCATCAGCGGTCGTCTGATTGCAGACTATTCGAAGAGCACTGCAAGCTGCTGTGCGGCAATCGAGGTCCTGCAATCTCCGGTTGAAACAGCTGGTCTCTTTGGCGCTGTAGGCCTCGGTGCCCGCGGCGGCATGGCCGCTCCCGATGTTGCAGTGAGCCCGTTTGATACGGTCACCATGCAGCGCGCTGCGGATAACCGGATTGCAACCTCGGATCAGAGAGCCGACCCGTCCAATGATCAATGGGGTGTGACCGGCGAAATCGAATTTCCGATCGGCGACAGCGCCGACCTGATCTATATCGGTTCCTATCGCGAATTCCGGGCGGAAGAAGCCTATGATTCGGATTTCTCCGGACTGGACGTTTTCAATGTTCTTCCCGATAGCGATACCGCGATCAACACCATGACCCACGAATTGCGTTTGCAAGGCGAAGCCTTCGGCGGCGCACTCGAATGGCTGGTCGGTGGTTATTATTCCGACGAGGATATTACGCAGTCCGTCAACTTTGGTCTGGGCACTGACTATGACCGTCTTGTCGGAGCCCTGCTGGCAGCCGGTACCGGCGGCGCATCGTTGAACCCGGCGAGCCCCCTGTTTGCAGGTGCGACACCTTTGCAGACATTGACCGGTGTCGATCCGTCTACCGTGCGCACCACCAATGCCTACACGCAAAGCAGCAAAAGCTGGTCTATCTTCACGCACAACACTCTGGAAGTGGCCGAGGGTCTGAAGCTGACAGTTGGTCTGCGCTATTCGGATGAAAGCAAAGACGGTTCCTTCTCACAGCCATCGGTCAACAATAATCTCTGCCCCGCGACATTGGGCCAGATTTTTGCCGGAAACCTCCCAGGAGGTCCGGGCAGCCCGCTTACCAACTCCTATTTTGGACTGGGTTGCTTTGCCTTTGTCGCGCCAGCAATCGGAACGGATGCGAATCCATTCCCGCTGCCCCGACCATTCACCAGCAAGTTTAGCGATGAAGAGCTGATCTACACCGGTAAAGTGAGCTATGAATTTGCTTCGCCCGTGACGGTTTATGCCAGCTTCACGCACGGCTATAAATCGGGTGGTTTCAACCTTGATTCCACGGCCGCATCCGGTGGCGCTGATCCGCGCTTCGCTTCGGAAGAAGTCGATGCCTATGAAGTTGGCCTGAAAGCTAAATTCCTGGACAATGCGGTGACCTTGAATGTTGCGGGTTTCCATGAGGAATTCACAAACTTCCAGGTTCTGGAATTCACTGGTGCCCAGTTCACGACCTTCAACGTTCCGCTTGCGAAATCGACCGGTGTTGAAATCGAAACTGTGATTCGTCCGAGCGATAATCTGACGGTTAACGGCGGATTGACTTACACCAACGCCAGATATCCGGATAATTGTGCTGGCACGCAGACTTCGAACAATGTTCTCAGCCTGTGCGGAAATTCGCTGACCAACGCTCCGAAATGGGTGGGCATCATGGGGGCTACCTATGATCGCGATATTGGTGACAGCCTGAATTTCTTCATCAACGGTCAGTTGCGGATGGAAAGCGATCGTCGCACGTCGACGCAAGCCTTTGATCCGGCGGATCTGACGACGCGGACGCCAGTGCCATTTGATGTTCAGGATGGCAACATCAAGATCAACATGCGTGCCGGTCTCGGTGATATCGACGGTGCATGGGGTGTTGAAGCCTGGGTTACCAACCTGACCAACGAAATCACGCGCGGTGTTACGTTTAACACAGTGCTGCGTTCCGGCTCACGCTCGGCCTTCATTCAGGAGCCACGCATGTTCGGTCTGACGCTTCGCGGCAAATTCTAGGTCCGAATGAAATGCGGCGGCAAATAGTCGCCAGATGAACAGGGGCCGGTTTTTCCGGCCCCTTTTTATTGCGTGGCACAGCCATCGGTGCGAAAGACTGATGCCATGAAAAACTTTATCTTCCAGACCGTCCCTGTGCTTCATTTTGGCGAAGGCTGTCTTGCCGAATTGCCCGGCCAGATCGCCGCCCTGCGTGCGTCCCGCCCGATGATTGTTACCGACAAGGGGATCGTCGGCGCAGGCCTGGTCGCTCCGGTTGAAGGGACCTTGCGGGAAGCCGGTCTCGATGTCGCTATATTCGATGCGGTTGTCGCCGACCCGCCGGAGGCGATCGTCCTGCAGGCGATCGAAGCGGCCAAAACGGCAGGCGCGGATATTGTCATCGGACTGGGTGGCGGCAGCTCGCTCGATACCGCCAAGGTGGTTGCGGCGCTGGCCGTGGATGGCGCGCAACCGCTCGCCGATATTTACGGCATCGGCTTGCTCGAGCGCAAGGGCCTGCCGACCATCCTGATCCCGACCACCTCCGGCACCGGATCGGAAGTCACCGCCATATCGATCCTGACCACCGGCGAAACCACCAAGGCGGGCATCATCTCGCCGCATCTCTTTGCCGATGTCGCGCTGCTCGACCCGGCGCTGACGACCGGGCTCCCCGCCAGCGTCACCGCCGCCACCGGTATCGACGCGATGGTCCATGCGGTCGAATCCTATACCAGCCGCAACGGCAAGAATCCGGTCTCCGACATGCTCGCGATCGAGGCGCTGAAGCTGCTCACCGCGAATATAGAGACTGCCTGTTCCGACGGAAAAAACATGCAGGCGCGCGAAGCGATGCTGCGCGGTTCGATGCTCGCCGGACAGGCTTTTGCCAATTCGCCCGTCGGCGCGATCCACGCGCTCGCCTATCCGCTCGGCGGCATCTATCATATCCCGCACGGCCTCTCCAACGCGCTGGTCATGCCCTATGTTATGCAGTTCAATCTCGAGGCCGCCGCCCCGCTCTATGCCGAGCTCGCCGATGCCCTCGACCTGCCGCGCGGCAGCGAGAACAGCAGCGAAGCGCGGGCGCAGCAGCTGATCGACTATCTCGAGGCGCTGGCGGTCAAGGTGAAGGCACCACGCAGGTTGCGCGAAATCGGCATCGCACAGGACGCCACCACCGAACTGGCCGAAGCGGCGATGCTGCAGGGCCGGCTGCTGGACAATAATCCCCGAGAGGTGACGCTGGCCGACGCGCAGAGGATCTACGATGCCGCCTGGTAAGAGCCCCAGGGCCGAACCGCCGCGGCGCGAGGCCTATCGCACCGGCTCTGCGATTACCACGCGCTGGAACGACAATGATCCTTATGGCCACGTCAACAACGCAATCTATTATTTCTGGTTCGATACCGCGGTAAACCGCTATCTGGTCGAGCAGGGCGCGCTCGACATCACCGGCGGCGCGACCATCGGTCTGGTGGTCAACACCAGCTGCGACTATTTCGCGCCGATAGCCTTTCCCGACGAGGTGATGGCGCGGATTCGCGTCGACCGGCTTGGCAACAGCAGCGTCACCTATGGCGTCGGCCTGTTTCGCGGTGACGAGGATGTGGCCTCGGCGGCCGGCAGCTTCACCCATGTCTATGTCGACCGCGAAAGCCGGCGACCGGTTTCGCTGCCATCTCCCTTGCGTTCCGCGCTGGAAGCGATAGAGGTTTAATCAGACGATTAAATCGCTAGGAGAGAGACATGCTACGCCCCTTTGAAAATGAAGAGCGGCGCCAGTTCCGCGAAACCTGCCGCCGTTTTGCCGAAACCGAATTGCAGCCCTTTGCCAACGAGTGGGACGAAGCCGGGGAAATTCCCTGGGAAATGCACGAGAAAGTCGGCGCGCTTGGCGTCTGGGGCTTCGGCGTTGACGAAAAATATGGCGGCCTCGGCATGGACGATATCTTCATGCGCGCGGCCTGGGGCGAGGAAGCGGCGCGGGCGCATAATGGCGGCACTCTGGCAGCCCTCGGCGGGCGCAGTATCTCGATCGGCCCGATCCACAAGCTCGCCTCGCAGGACATCAAGGACCGCATCCTCAAGGATATCGTGCTCGGCAAAAAGGGCTCCAGCCTCGGCATCACCGAACCGGGTGGTGGATCGGACGTCGCCAATATGCAGACCACCGCGCGGCAGGATGGCAATCACTGGGTGATCAACGGCGCCAAGACCTTCATCACCGGCGGCATGACCGCCGACCATTATGTCATCGGCGCGCGCACCGGGGGCGAAGGACTGAACGGCATTTCGCTGTTTCTGGTCGACGCCGATGCCGAGGGCTTCTCGCGCACCGCGCTCGACAAGAAAATGGGCTGGTGGGCGTCGGACCAGGCCTCGCTCTATTTCGACGAAGTCCGCGTTCCGGCGGAAAATATGCTCGGCGAGGAAGGGCGCGGCTTCATCCAGATCATGCACAATTTCAACCACGAACGGCTCGGCATGGTCGCCCAGTCGCTCGGCATGATGCGGGTGCTGCTCGAATATGCGATCGACTATGCGCAGCAGCGCGAGACCTTCGGCAAGCCGCTGATCCGGCATCAGGTGATCCGCCACAAGATCGCCGAAATGTCCGCCCGCGTCGACCGGCTCGACGCCTGGCTGAACCAGATCTGCTGGCTCGCCGACCAGGGCGAAATGCCGGTCGCGCAAATCTGCAAGGCCAAGTTCAGCGCCACCAAGGATCTCGAATATTGCGCCAGCGAGGCGATGCAGATTCTCGGCGGCGCCGGCTATCTGCGCGGCAATCCGGTCGAGCGTTTCTACCGCGAGGTCAAGGTGATGGCGATCGGCGGCGGCTCGGAAGAAATCATGCGCGATCTCGCCGTCCGGCAAATGGGCCTCTGATCCCGCTTGCCATTTCCGGCTTGCGGGCGATAAGCAGAGCGTCTTGCAATCCGTTCGTGCTGAGCCTGTCGAAGCACCGGGACTGCAACAGCATCATGCTGATGGAATAATTTATGCCCGATCTGATATCCGCCGAAAGCCAATCCGAAAACGCCCCGATCCTGCTGCCGGCGGGTTCGGTGCTCTTCGGTCTGCTCACATTCGCGATGATGGACGTCGCGATGAAAAGCCTGTCGATCGAGCTGGGTGCCTATAATGCCATTCTCTGGCGGGTGCTGCTCGCGCTTGTGGTTGTGTCCTTGGTCTTCTTCGCCCGCCGCCCGAGAATGCCGGGCAAGGCCGCCCGCAAGATCCATCTGCAACGCGGCATCATCATCGTCTTCATGTCCTATCTGTTCTTCTGGGGCCTGGCACGGGTGCCGCTGGCCGAAGCCATCGCATTGTCCTTCATCGCGCCGATCATCGCGCTCTATCTCGCCGCCGTGTTCCTCGGCGAGACGATCCACCGCAACGCCATCTACGCGTCCGCGCTCGGCTTTGCCGGCGTGCTGGTGATCGCATGGGGCAGGGCGAGCGGTACATTTGAAAAAGAGGCGCTGCTCGGCATCGGCGCGATCCTGGTATCCGCGGTGCTCTATGCCGGCAATCTGGTGATCCAGCGCCAGCAGGCCCTGCTCGCCGGTCCGATCGAGATCAGCTTTGCGCAAAATCTCGTCGTCGGCACGTCCTTCCTGCTGCTCGCGCCGTTTTTCGCGGTGGTCCCCGAGGTGGAGATGCTGCCGCTGATCGGCGCTGCCGCCCTGTTCTCGATCATCTCGGCCATGTTCATCGCCTGGGGCTATGCCCGCGCCGAGGCGCAGAATCTGATCAACCTCGAATATAGCGCCTTCATCTGGGCGGCGATTTTCGGCTGGCTGTTCTTCCGCGAGCCGATCACGCTGACCACCGTGGCCGGTGCGCTGATGATCGTCATCGGATGCATATTTGCAACCCGCCGCGACCGCAAAGTCGCGCATATCGAAACCACCGCGGTCTGATCGCGATGGCGCTGCGGATCGGCAACCGGCAGGCGCGCTGGCTCTGGCTGCAGGCACAGGGGCTGGCGGAGACACCGACCGGACCGCTCGACCTGCAGGATACGATCCGCCGCCTCGGCTATGTCCAGCTCGACACGATCCAGAATGTCACCCGCGCCCACCATCATATCCTGTGGAGCCGCAACCAGAATTATCGCGAACCGATGCTCGACAGGTTGCTGGGCGAGGACCGGGCGGTGTTCGAACATTTCACCCACGACGCTTCGGTCCTGCCGATGGAATTTTACCCGATGTGGCAGCGCCAGTTCCGGCGGCTGGGAGAGAAGGTGGCGGGCTATGCCTCGTTCAAAAAAGCGGTTGCAGAGATCGGCGGCGAAGAGATAAAGGCGCGGATCGCGGCAGAGGGGCCGCTGTCGACACAGGCCTTTGATACGAAGGTTACCGGCAAGAAACAGATGTGGGACCGTCCGCCGCACAAGAGGGTGATGGACCAGCTCTGGTATGCCGGCGAACTGGCGACCTCCCACCGGCTCAACTTCACTAAATATTATGACCTCAGCGAGCGGGTGATCCCGTCGCATCATCGCGAGGCTGACCATGACGACGAAGGGCAGATCGATTGGCTGTGCTGCAACGCCCTCGACCGGCTGGCCTTCGGCTCGCTAGGCGAAATCCAGCGGTTCTGGGACGCGGTGAATGCGAAGGAAACGCGGCTGTGGGCAGATTCGGCCAAGGACGCAGTCGCGGTCGAGTTGGAAAACCATGAGGGCCAGTGGCTCAAGGCCCTGGCACCGCCCGATATCGAGACCCGTCTGGCAAATCTGTCCCGACCAACCACGCGCCTGCGTATCATCAATCCGTTCGATCCGGTCGTCCGCGACCGCAACCGCCTGCTGACCCTGTTCGGCTTCCACTATCGCAACGAAATGTTCGTGCCCGCGATTAGGCGGCAATGGGGCTATTATGTCTATCCGATCCTAGAGGGTGACCGCTTTGTCGGCCGGATGGAGATCAAGGCGGACCGGGCGGCAAGCCATTTGCGCGTCACGCAATATTGGCCCGAGCCGGCAGCACGCCGGTCCGCCGCCCGCCACGACAGGCTGAGCGCGGAACTGGCGCGGCTGGCCCGCCTGATCGGGGTCGGGCAAGTGTTATGGGATTGTGATCGGCTGTGACGCGCGGCCAGGCCTTATTTGACGATGCCGCGAAAGCGCAGTTCACCGGATGCGCCGGGGGCGATCGGGGACGTCAGGACCCAGCGGATATGGGTGACATCGGACGCGACCGCCGGGCGGCTGGTCTGCACCGGAGCAGCCGTTTCGCCAGATTCTTCGGTGGCAGTCGCCACCGTTTCCGTGACGGTCAGTTCGGATAATTTGCCGAAATTCTTGCCGCCATCGACCGAGACCAGGGCCCAGTCTTCGACCACTTCTGTCAGGGCGACCGCAGCGTGGACGGGATTGTTGACAACAAATCCTGTCACCGCATTCTGGCCGGTATTGCGATAGGCGTTGACGAACAGCAATTTGTCGCCGGGAATGACTTTGACGGTCGCGGGATCAAGCAGCTTGGTCACCGTTTCGCCGGATGCAGTCGTTTCGATCCGTTCGACCATTATCGTGCTGTCAATTTTTACGTCGGCCCGCGGATCGGTTGCGGCCGCCTGGACCGAGGCCGAAAGCGGGGTCGCATGTGCAACCTGAGATACGGTCATACCAGCCAGCAACACGCTGGTCACCATCGCCGCTTCGATCAAAATAATACGCATATCAGACATTTTTAACGATCCTGTTGAACATTTGCCGACCCGTCAAGTGCGACCGGTCCCTATTCACCGGAAAATATGGCCCATGTTGGTTAACGAAAGATTAAAGTCGATCATCAAAATGGCGACACAAGGACAGCGTTACGGAGTATCCCGCAAAATGAATAGCTTGGCGAAAAGCCGTTCTTATTCATTGGCGTCCGGATTATCCAAGGCTAAAGAGACTGCAATGGGTCTGATCGCTTATCGTAGCTGCTTCGGTATGCTTGTTGTTCTGCTGATGGGTTCGCCCGTTCGGCCGATCTACGCTCAAACCGCCGACCCGGTGGTCTCCGCTCCCGACGATCAGGGGGAATTTGACGAACCGCTCGACCCGGATCAGGAGCTGACCGAATTCCCGGATTTCGGCGTCGAATGGCCGGATCTCGAGCAAGTCGCCGAACCGGTGTTCGAGGAAAGCGAAGACGACAGCGAACCTGCGCTGGCGGAAAATGACGAAGCCGATGATCAGACGCTCCAGACGGCATCGGAAGAACTGGCCGCCGATGCCCCGCTGAACGTCTACCGTCCGACCGACGCGCTGGCCGAAACCGCTTACCGGATCTCCTTTGACGGCCTGCCCGAGGCGATCGGCGAAGCGTTCATGACCCGCTTCAACATATTGTCGGTCCTCGAACAATATCGCGGTGACGAAGCCAATTTCGCCCAGATCCGGCGGAGGGTGCAAAGTGACGAAGAGCTGGTCGAGCGCCTGCTCCGGATCGAAGGCTATTATGACGCTGTCGTGCAAAGCCGCTTTGAAGCAGATGGCGACGAACGGCTGAAGGTCATCATCAACGTGCAGGCGGGGCCGCAATATCAGCTCGACGAGATCGCCTTGCCCGGTCTGGAAAGCGCGCTTGTCCCCGATCCGGAAAATTTCCGCGAAAGCTTTGGCCTGGAGTCGGGAGAGGTCATCAACAGCGACCGGATCATGGATGCCAAGGGCCGGCTCGATCTGGCGATGGCAGAAAATGGCTATCCGTTTGCTGAAACCGCAGAACCGGAACTGGAAATCGACCATGCCGAACGGCTCGGTGATCTCGATATAAAGGTCACGCCCGGCGGCAAATATAACTTCGGTTCGATTGTCATGGACCGGACCGACCTGTTCGGTCCCGATCATGTCCAGATGATTGCCCGCTTTGATCCCGGTGATGTCTATCAGGCGTCCGATGTCGAGGACCTGCGGCGCGCCCTGATCGCGACCGGACTGATCTCGACGGTCTCGATCGACCCGGTTGTTACAGAAGACCCGGCCGCGGTTGATATCGCCGTCAATGTAACCCCGGCACCGCTGCGCACGATAGCCGGCGAGCTGGGCTATGGCACCGGCGAAGGCGCGCGCGCCGCGGCCAGCTGGGAGCATCGCAATTTCTTTCCGCCCGAAGGGCTGATCCGCTTCTCCGGCGTGCTCGGGACCCAGGAACAATCGGGCAGCATCGCCTACCGCCGCAGCAATTACCGGCGCCGTGACAATATATTGAACGGGCGCACCGCATTGAGCGTTGTCGATCGGCCGGCGTTCAAGGCCCAGACCTTCTCGGTCGCTGCAAATATCGAGCGGCTCAGCAATCTGATCTACCAGAAGCGCTGGAGCTGGTCGGCGGGTATCGAGTTGCTTGCATCGCGCGAAACCGATGTCACCGGACCCGCTGACGCCACTGGCAGGGAAACGTTTTTCATTGGATCATTGCCGGGGCTGGTCACCTATGACGCCAGCGACGACCTGCTCGACCCTACCAGCGGCTTTCGCCTTTCCGCACGCGTCGCTCCCGAAGCCTCGCTGCAGAATGGCAGCTTCTTCTATGTCCGCAGCCAGGTTGACGGCAGCGCCTACTTCCCGGTCTCGGATAAGATAGTGCTTGCCGGCCGCGCGCGGCTGGGATCGATTGTCGGCGCCGGCAACAACCGCATCGCCCCTTCGCGCCGTCTCTATTCCGGCGGCGGCGGTTCGGTGCGCGGCTATGGCTACCAGAGCATCGGACCGCGCGATGCCAATAATGATCCTGTGGGCGGCCGTTCGCTGGTGGAATTTTCGCTCGAAGCACGCGTCCGCACCGGTTTCCTTGGTGGCAATCTCGGCATTGTTCCCTTCATCGATGCGGGCAATGTCTACACCAGCAGCACCCCGGATGTTTCCGGCATGCGCTACGGCGCCGGTCTCGGGATGCGCTATTACAGCGATTTCGGGCCGATCCGGATCGACGTCGGCACGCCGATCAATCCCCAGCCCGGCGACTCTCCGGTCGCGGTCTATGTCTCGCTCGGGCAGGCATTCTAGATGGCCGAAAGCCCCGACAAGCCGCGCTCCAAACTGGTGACATGGCGCTGGCCCATGCGCAGTCTGGTGGCTTTGGCGGTACTGCTCATCCTCGGGCTGATCGGGGCCGCGATCTGGCTGGACAGCGATTCCGGCCATCGCTTCATCATCAGGCAGGTCGAGGCCCAGGCACCGGAAAACGGCCTGCGTATCCGCATCGACGATATCGAAGGGTCGATCTACGCAGGTGCACAGGTTCAGGGTCTGGAGCTTGCCGACCCCAAGGGGCGGTTCTTCCATGCCGGTACGGTTGCGGTCGAGTGGAACCCGCTCGCCTGGATATTCAACGAACTCAACATCTCCGAAGCGGTCATTACCAGGGCGAAGCTCGATCGCCTGCCGGAACTGATCGACAGCGGGGAAGACCAGCCGTTGCTGCCGAATTTTGACATATTCATCGGGGCTTTTCGGGCGGACAATCTGGAACTCGGGCCCGCGATCACAGGCTCCCGCCAATTTGCCGACCTGTCCGGCTCGGCCGACATCAGGGCCGGTCGGGCGATGGTGCTGCTGGACGCTGCGACGACGCGCAGCGGTGACAAGATATTGCTCGCCCTGAATGCCGAACCGGATCGGGAAAAGCTCGATATCGACGCAGAGATAATCGCGCCCGCTGGCGGGGTTCTAGCGGGAATGCTGGGCCTCGAGCAGGACCTGTCCGTCACCCTGGAAGGGGACGGCAGCTGGCGCAAATGGGATGGAGAGTTCAAGGCGCTGATCAACGGCGAGCCGGCGGCCCAGGTCACTCTCGAGGCCAGGGAAGGCCTGTTCGCTTATGATGGCCAGCTGACCGCATCGATGCTGCCCGACGGGGTCGCGCAGAAGCTGGCCGCACCCAATCTGGTGCTGAATGGCACCGCCAGTGTCGAAAATCGTCTGGTCGCGCTCGATCTCGAGGCCCGTTCCGCCGCCTTGTCCTTCACCGCCAAGGGCGGAATTGACCTCGGGCGCAACAGCCTTGATGCGATGCGGCTCGAGACCAGGCTGATCGATCCATCCGCGCTGGCGGCCAATTTGAAGGCGCAGGATTTCGAGCTCAAGGCACTGCTCAACGGAAAATTCTCCGAACTGCGCTATCAATATCTGCTGACCGCGCCGCAACTGGCCTTGGGCAAGACCCTGCTGACCAATGTCCGGGGCGAGGGTGAAGGACAGCGCGATGCCGGCGGCTGGAGCATTCCGGTGGAGCTGTCTGTCGCCAAGCTGATCGGCAACGGCGAATTGCTCCAGCAATTGCTCTCGGGCTTCAACGCCAAAGCCTTGCTGCGCTATGAAAACGACCTGTTGTTTGCCGAGCGCGCCCGTGTCGCGACCAACGTCGCAAACGGCACATTGGATCTCGAACTGCGACCGTCGACCGGCGATTTCTCGGTCGATATCGATGCCAATGCTCCCGGCTTTGCCGTGCGAGGGGTCGGGGTGGCCGATATTGTCGCCAGCATCAATCTCGGTCCGGCTTCCTCGGGACTATCGGTCGACGGTCAGGTCAACGCCAGGCTGCGTCGTTTCGATATCGGCTTTCTGCGGGAGTTGGCGGGTGGCTTGCCCGAATTGCAGACCGGTCTGGCTCTCGGCCCGGACGGATTGCTGCGGTTCACCGATCTTGTCGTCAAGGCTCCGGAAATTTCGTTCAGGGGTTCCGGCAAACAGACCGGAGCGGCGACTTTCGCCTTTCAGGGGTCCGGCAGGCAAGATACCTACGGTCGTTTCGATCTCAAGCTCGACGGCGCGCTCGACCGGCCCAGGGTGGCGCTGCTGTTAGACAGCCCGCTGCCCGCACTCGGTCTGTCTGCGGTCAGCCTGCAACTTACCCCGGCGACCGCCGGTTTCGCCTATATCGCAACCGGTGGATCGACACTGGGGCCGTTCAGCAGCAATGGCATGATCGTGACCGCAACGGGTCAGGATACCGCGGTCCGGGTCGATCGCCTGCTGGTATCCGACACGCTGGCGACCGGGACGATCAGGCCGACCGCCCAGGGTCTGGCCGGAAGGCTCGCGATCAGCGGCGGCGGCGTCAACGGCGATGTGGTTTTCCGTCCGGGCAGTGACCGGCAATTGATTCGCGCCAATCTCAAGGCCGAAAATGCCCGCTTCGACGGCAATCCGCCGATTTTCATCCGCACAGGCGTGCTGGATGCCGATATCGTGCTCATCGACGGCAAGTCGAATATCGACGCCACGCTGCGGGCGCAGGGCATCAGCCGCGGCGAACTGATGGTCGGTCGCATCGCCGCCAATGCCAAGCTGGTCAACGGAAGCGGTAGCGCGACATTCACGGTGGCCGGCACCCGCGGCAGCACGTTTGAATTCCAGGCGAAAGCCGACATCACCCCGGATCGCTATCAGCTGACCGGCAGCGGCCAGTTCGAAGGCCGCGTCCTGCGCTTGACCCAAAAGCTCGACCTCCGGCGGTCGGGCGACGGCTGGACGATGGCCCCGACCACGATCAGCTACGGCAGCGGCAGCGCCCGCATGTCCGGACGATGGGCGACGGGGAATTCCAATCTGGTGATGGCCCTGACCAAAATGCCTTTGTCTCTGGTCGATATTGCCTATCCCGATCTCGGGCTGGGCGGCACGGTCAACGGTACGGTAAAGCTGACCCAGTCGCGCTCGCAGGTCCCGGTCGGCGAAGCCAAATTGACCGTGAAGGGCCTGACCCGATCCGGCCTGATCCTGACCTCCGCTCCGGTGGACCTGGGTCTCAATATCGCCATTTCGCAGCGCAATGCTGCGGCACGGGGGATCATCAAGTCTCCTGAGGGTAAAACCATCGGCCGGTTCCAGGGACGGGTCACCGGCCTGGGCGGAGGACGTTGGCAGGACGAACTGATGCGCAAACCGCTGTTCGCCCAGGCCCGGTTCAGCGGCGGCGCAGAAAGCCTGTGGCGGCTTACTGGCGTGGAAACCTTTGACCTCACCGGACCGGTGTCGGCGAGCGCGGATGTCAGCGGCAGCCTCGCCAACCCGCAGATCGAGGGTCTGGTCCGGACCAGCAACGCGCGGCTGGAAAGCCCATTGACCGGCACCGTCGTCTCCAACATCAAGACGGTTGGCCGCTTTGACGGTTCGCGTCTGGTGCTGCCCAAATTGACCGGTGTCACAAGCGGTGGCGGAACCGTCAGCGGCAGTGGCAGCTTCAACTTCGCGGTCGAACCGGACGAAGGCATCGGGATCGTGATGGACATCAATGCCCAGCAGGCAGCGTTGATCGCGCGGGATGATTTTGCCGCCACTGTGACCGGTCCGATCAAGATACGCAGTTCGGCGGATGGTGGCCTGATCTCGGGCGATGTCACTCTCAATCGCAGCTTCTTCCGCTTTGGTCAGGCGAGCGCGACCGCGAGCCTGCCCGACATCAAGACCCGCGAGATCAATCGCCGGGCCGACGAACGGCCGGTACAGGTGCGGAGCCGGCCATGGCGCTTTGACCTGACGGCGGATGCCCCCAACCGCTTGCGGGTCGAAGGGCTCGGTCTCGACAGCGAATGGGGTGCCAATCTCAAAATCACCGGGCCGGTGGATAATTTCATCATGGTCGGCGACGCCAATCTGATCCGCGGGAATTATACGTTTGCCGGCCGTCGCTTCCGGCTCGAGCGCGGACGGATCCGCTTTGTCGGCAACCAGCCGGTCAATCCGATACTGGATATCGAGGCGGAGGCCAATCTGACCGGGCTGAACGCCACGATCAATGTCACCGGCACCGGCAACCAGCCCGAAATCGCCTTTACCAGCATCCCGGCTCTGCCCCAGGACGAGTTGCTGTCACGCGTCCTGTTCGGTGCGTCGATTGCTGATCTGTCGGCACCCGAGGCAGTCCAGCTGGCGGCGGCGGTGGCCTCGCTCAACAGCGGTGGCGGCCTCGATCCGATCAACCAGTTGCGCAAGGCAGTGGGTCTCGATCGTCTGCGGATATTGCCGTCCGATACCGACACCGGTTCGGGCACCTCGATCGCGGCCGGCAAATATATCACCCGCCGCGTCTATGTGGAGCTGATCACCGACGGCAAGGGCTATAGCGCCACCCAGCTGGAATTCCAGATCACCCGCTGGCTGTCGATCCTGTCAACCATCTCGACCCTCGGCCGCCAGAGCGCCAACGTGCGGATCAGCAAGGACTATTAAAGACAGGGCTGATGGAGCCCGAGCGCGAAAGCGCGGCGGGCAGGCATGGCTACTGCCCCAGCGCTGACAGCTATTCTCCCTGCTTTGCACGCACTTCACTGTAGCAGCACTCGAGATATTCCTTGTCCATCTCCCCGATTGAAGGCAAGTTGAGACCGACATTCCGGAAAATGCCGGATGATCAGGGGCGTCCAGCAGTTGCTTCGGCTTCGAAGCTGGGGCTACCGACAGGGAGAGAGAGATTGACTGAAGCCACCATGGCGCCTTCATCCGTCCACAAACCGTCGCTCTGGACAAAATTGGCTTATGGTTTCGGGACCGTGGCTTATGGCACCAAGGATGCCGGTCTCAAATATTTCCTGCTGCTGTTCTATTCCCAGGTGGTCGGGATGGATTCCCGTCTCGTCAGTCTCGCGATATTGGTCGCACTGGTCTTCGATGCGATCAGCGACCCGATAGTCGGCTACTGGTCAGACAATTTCCGGTCCAGATGGGGCCGAAGACATCCGTTCATGTACGCCGCCGCCCTCCCGGTCGCCGTCAGCTATTATTTCATCTGGACACCGCCCGAAGGCTGGAGCGACGAGGCCCTGTTCGGATATGTCCTGGTCCTGGCCATCACAATTCGCACCTTCATCACCTGCTACGAAACGCCCAGCACCGCGCTGGCGCCGGAGCTGACCGATGATTATGACGAGCGCAGCAGCATTTTGAGCTTTCGCGGTTTCTTTGGCTGGGTCGGCGGCAATGCCATGACGGTCATCGCGTTCACGGTCATTTTCCCGGCCTTTGTCACGGTTGCGATTCCCGACGGGCAGTTCAATCCGGATGCTTATGCTTTTTATGGCCTGATGGGATCCGTAGCCATTTTCTGCGCGATCATGATTTCGGCCTTGGGTACGCATCACTATATTCCCAAACTGAGGCAAGCGCCGCCAAAGCGGGAAATGACGCTCAGGATGATCTTCAAGGAAATCTATCAAACCGTCGCCAGCGGTTCCTTTTTCGCACTTTTCTCTGCCTCGCTAATAGCCTTTAGCGCCAGTGGTTTTGCTGCAGGCCTGTCGTTCTATTTCTCCATCTATTTCTGGGGATTTACCTCCGCACAGATCGGCTTGATCACGCTAGGGGTGTTTTTGGCGGCGGTTATCGGAGGTTCGCTGGCACCATTTGTGACACGAAAACTGGGCAAGAAACGCGGGGCTCTCACCGTTGGTCTGGTTGCCTTTATCGGATTGCCGCTACCGATCTTCCTCCGGCTGATTGACGTGTTGCCGGAAAATGGGACTCCAGAGATCTTCTGGATAATAGCGGTCGCCAATACGCTCGATGTCGGCCTGATCATCTGTTACCAGATACTCGCGATGTCCATGATGGCCGACCTGGTGGAACAAGGTGAAGCAAAAACGGGAAACCGATCGGAAGGCCTGTTTTTTTCGGCCTATACATTCATGCGCAAATTTGGCGAAGGCTTTGGCGTTGTGATTGCCGGATTTGTTCTATCAGCAGTTGGTGTAGCGGCCGGAGCCACGCAGGGTCAGCTGTCGGACAGCACATTGTGGAATCTGGGAGCGGTCTATGTGCCGGTCATATTGGGGCTTTTCCTTACGGTTCTCGTAATCATCAGCTTTTACAAGGTCGACCGGGCCAGGCATGAAGAGACGGTAAGGGATCTGGCGGCACGGAAAGTCGCGTCATCATAAGCGGGGCGCAACGGCCTTTTCCCGATCCCGCTTGAGGGCCTGCGCCGACATTCTCTTCACCAGTGGGCCACCGGCTCCCCAATAAAAAGCCCGGAGCAATCGCTTGCTCCGGGCTTCCTGTTTCCAGTCTGATCGGAAGGATCAGCTCGAATAATACATGTCGAACTCGACCGGGCTCGGTGTGGTTTCCCAACGGCTGACTTCTTCCCATTTCAGTTCGGCATAGGCATCGATCTGGTCCTTGGTGAACACGTCGCCCTTGAGCAGGAACTCGTAGTCTGCTTCCAGCGCTTCCAGTGCTTCGCGGAGCGAACCGCAAACCGTTGGCACTTCGGCCAGCTCTGCCGGTGGCAGATCATAGAGATTCTTGTCCATGGCTTCACCCGGGTGGATCTTGTTCTCGATGCCGTCGAGACCCGCCATCAGCAGGGCTGCTGACGAG
>TARA_R110001599_G_scaffold7203_1_pt1 | contig 16798 bp, 25 predicted proteins | sample TARA_R110001599 | Tara Oceans TARA_R110001599 (sample SAMEA4398360) | marine metagenome | biome: Polar Biome; feature: [MES] marine water layer (ENVO:01000295) within the mesopelagic zone...; material: water (ENVO:00002006), including particulate matter (ENVO:01000060) such as...... | reverse complement strand
CAGGACAGATGAAGAAGTTTCCTAAAGCTGCCAAGAATCCTAACTCAAGATTAAGGCAAGCTCGAAAAAGATGGAGATGTTAGAAAGCTATGGAATTAGATGCTAGGTTACTTATTACTTTAGGAGGTATGCTTATAAGTGTGATCACAAGTTTTATTGTGACTCGTCAAAAATGTTTGGAGCTAGAAGATAATAGTAAAACTATGCAGAGAAACATTGGGGAGTTATTTGATAATTTAGAAAAGAATAATATATCAACACAGGTATCAGCTAATAAGATTAATGTATTAACAGCTATTCTTTCTCCTGAAAATAGAGAACAGCTTCACCGTAGTTTAGAGAGAATGAAAACAGAAATTGAATATCTTCAAAAAAATTGTGACAAAATTATGGCTATGCACAACGGTAAACATCCGACTGTACCTGAAGACAAGGAGTAAATTAGCACTTGGCTCTGTAAGGCTCTAGGAAGCTCACTGATAAGTTTAGGTATCTTTTTGGTAGGTGAGTAGCTGAGACATTCCTTAACCCTACTCAGTGGTCCTTATATGAAGAAAAATTTAGAACATTCTAGTCAAATTTACATTTACCTACGATCTTATCTACTTCTTCCTTACCGAGTACCTGTAAACAAGAAATAATCATAGTGGTAAGCTCTTCTCTTCCTGCCCTGTTGTTATCGTCTGCAACATTGCCTCTTACTCTAGACAATAACTCTAATGCTTTGATGGCACTGTTCGTATGTCCTTCTGCTTTAGCATATGCATACTGATCTTCAATCTCCGATATAACATCCACACTAGTTTTCATTTCTCTAGATAGTTCTTCTATCCGTTCCATCACCTCTGCTTCTTGAAGCAAACGATAACCTTGGTTATATGCTGATCGTGTAGAGTAACCAGCAGATTTAGCTGCTTCTGTAGCATTGTGATTTAGTACATATGACTGTGCAAACTTTTCTTGTTTTTCATTCAACATAATATTGTATAATCCCATTACCTAAAATTGCTAATGATACTGTATTGATTACAAGCAAGGCTCTGTCATGCCATATTATGGCAACCACTAACCATCCTGCTAGTCCAATAAAATGAAACATTAAATTATAAGGAAAGATATTATTAGAGGATAAAAGAACACCTACTATTATAAACATAGAAGCTACCCATTTAGTATACCAACAAACTGTATGGGTAGGAGTTATTTTGTTTATCATTACTGCCTCACAAAACTAATGAGTGACTGAGGAATCATCAAAGCTGTAGTACAAGTTCCTGTAAACTGTAACTCTTTAATTAAACTATCTTGTGGTGGATAAATTAAAGCATAGTCTTCAAACTTATATGAGTCAATAAATGTTTTATGATTTACTACTCCCTTTTCTATTCCTTCAAAATCATCTAGACAAATAACAGCATCATCTTCTAGGATAGATACTAAATCATCCACGTCTTCAGCAGGTATCCTACCATCTATATTCACTAAATTAAATTTAATATCTGTCTCTTGTCGAAGATACTTAAACATATCCGTACTTACTCCATGATATTGAATAATTTTACATTGAGTATTATTTATTAATTCAATGTCATTATTAAAGTCACACGTATGTATCTTACTTCCTTTTTTATTTAAACCATAAGCCATAGATAAAGTAGACTTTCCTATATAAGTTCCTACTTCTAAAATATTTGTAGGTTGTAGAAACCTAGTCAAACAATATAAAGTATAACTTGTAAAGGGAGATATTGATCCTGTTGGATTCTGTGCTTTCTCAGTTAGTGTTTCAAGCTGTCTCATAATTTTAAATAAAATATGTTTCTCTTCAGACCAGCTAGATGATTCTGAAAATATTTTATTCCAAAAACATTTAGAAAATTCTTTAGTTCCTATCTTAACTTTGTTCATGCCGGTACACAAATACGTAGTCATTAACACATTGATTAACACACATCATATTTAATTCTTTCTCCAGATAGTTTGCAATGTCTTGAGGCTCAGTTCCAAATCTTTTGCATGTGCTTTTAATTTCTATATTAAGAACAGGCTTAGTCCTTAAAAAAGTTTCTTTAGCTCCTTTAAGAAAAGGTAACTCATACCCTTCAATGTCTACTTTCATATAATCAATAACAGGAATATTAAAAGAATCTAACCGTTCTAATTTTATTTTATGTCCAGTAGGAGAAGTGTTTAGACTACGAGGAAGAATGGCAGCGGTGCCGGTATTCCCGTCCTCTTCGTAGTCTATATAAACTTCTTTGCCTGAGATATTTCCCAGACCTACTTCAAAAATTTCTACCTTGTTATGATCTTTAATATTTTTACGAAGACATTCTAGATGTAAGGGGAGAGGTTCAAAGCATATAACCTTGTCAAATTTTTGCTCAAGATCAATAGTCCATGTTCCTACGTGAGCACCTATATCTAAAGCTACCCCAAACTTAGGGACAAACGAAAGACTTTTATCTCTTTGTTTTTGTTGGTAAGTATGTTGTCCTTTTCCTATATTTTTAAGATAAAGAGGAAAGTGATTATCATTGTCGGGGAGATAAATGTTATATAGTTTTTTCATTCCAATTACCTTTACTTATCGGGACATACTGTTCCTTGCTACTCCCTTGGCTTTTTCATATGATCGGGCTGCTCCCAATCCTAGCAATGCCATGACAAGCCCCGTAAGTTCTTCAGTGCCTAGCTCTGGTAGTGTTACGACAGGATACCAGACGGCTAATGCCCATGCTCCCATAGGTGCTAGTATATACTGCCAAGCCAAAGCAAAGGCACATATCCACATGATAGCTGGTCTTGCCCCAGCTACAAAAATAGAATCATGTTTGGCTTGTTCCATATTTGTCTGTGCCTGAAGGGTATCTAGATTAATTAACTGTGATCGAAGCTCTGCATCAAGTTTAGTTTTTAAATCTTTGTCCTCTACAAATTTATCAAGGACTTTGCCCGCTACTCCAATAACACTCTCTGCAATTCCTAGCATGTTACTCTCCTATTCCTAGTATTTCTTGATAAGGTTTTAGTCTATTAACAGCTGCTTGTTTCCACAAGGCAGCAACCAACGTACCTTCTCCGTGAAAATTAATACGAAGATCAACATCTTCTTTTTCAAAAGTTTTTTCACAGTCTTGTGCCATCGCCAACAACTCACCTGTTGTCCAAAAATATTTGTCCTTGTCATCAAAAGATTCTGAATCTCCTACGCCAACCTTTAGATATTTTCTTTTCCCTTCTGGTGTAAGCTCTTCTTCATTTTCAGGCTGATCAACAGAACAATCATAACCAAACAATTCAAACTTTCTAAATCCTATTGTGTGCATAATACTAATGGCTCTCATAGCTGCACAGGTTCCACCTGTAATAAGCATAGCACCTTCTTCAATCCCTAAACTTTCTGATACTTTAATATGTTTACCTATTACCTGATCGTTAATATCATCTTGTAAAGTTTGTGTAAAGGCATGCCATCCAATAATATTTTTTGTTCTCTTTTTTAGAAACCTAACAATAGAAGGGTCTGTCATGGAGGCTGGAAAGAAAATTGTTTTATCATCAATATTTTTAAACAACTCTTTACGTTTAACTCCGTGTGTACTGACACCGTTAATTGATCTGGGATCAAGAACAATACAGCCCCACGGTTGTATTCCATTTTCTAAAAGTTTAGGATAACTATGTTTGACACAAACAACTTTAGTATTTTCAGGGTCTTTTTCTACAATACTTTTAACCTTATCCCAATCAGTCGAGTCACCACCAGAAATAAGAACAGCCGTTTCATCGTGAGCTTGTGCCCTCTTGACCCATCTCTTTACCAGTCTAGTATTTTTCTTAACATTATTTTGAATGGTTTCTTTTGGAACACAGTCTACAGGCTGTACTACAATAGGAACTTTACGTAATTCTGAACCACCAGATACTTTGATATTTTCTGGAGTAGCAGCAGGAAGAAGCTCACCTTTTTTCCTATCTCCCTTTTGATGTTCCATAAGAGAACCAAGAGGAAACATATCAAAAGCTTGTTGACCTTTAGTCTTACTTACTAGCTCTTCTACATGACCTGTCCAATCTTTAAACTTTAAACCATGAGCTTTGTAAATAGTAATAAGACGTTCAAAGATAAATCCATCATGCCATTCTCTATAATTAATAACCTCACCTGATAGGTAAGCTCCCAAAAAATCACCAAGGAAATCGATTGTAGTTTGATGATTAAGATTCATTCCGATAAAAGAAGTTTCACTATAGCTCATATGTTTACGTCCAAGATGGACAAGGCTTACTGAATCATCTAAACAATCTTGGAAATTTTTCATTGTAACTGGTTGCGTAGTTATAGTATCAGCATCCAACCACACCAACCAGTCAGGATTTTTTTCAGAAGATCGTTGTGTGAAAGCACACTCACCAATAGCAAATACTTTATGGCAAAATTTAAGGGCATCCATTTGGTAACTATAAGTAGTCTTACCACCCATAGTACCATCATACTCTTTGTGGATTTCTTTAAAATCACGTAGCTCTTCTAGTTCATTTAAATAACGGTATTCAATATTACTAGATTCGGGAGGGTTAAATTCCATTAAATCAAAATCATGGTAATAAGCTTTTAGTTTAATATCTTTCGACCAGTATTTATCTACTGACTCAATCATTTCTTTGCCGTATCTGTGCCACCCCTCTTCTGAAAAAGATGTGACTACTGTAACCTTACCGGACATATGTTTTCTCCCATTTAATTTTTCTTTCTTTACCTAGAGATTCTTCTACAGATATTTGATCTGAAAGCTGTTGCCACTCTAAAGCATACTTAGCATCACTTATTTGTTTTGGTTTCCATCCTTCAAACCAAGGGCCACCTCTAGTAAAATGTACATTCTTTGCTTCTATATAGTCAGGTGAATGTCCGTCTAACCAATTCCATTCTTCAGGAAGCATTCCAATTTGTTCATCCTTCAACCATTGAAAGTTATGTAACCACCATCCATCCTTAGTATTAATATCATCTAGCGTTAATGTCTTATGGGCCGGATGGCTACAGTCCCATAGCATAAAACTTGACCAGTTTTTCCTAGAGTACTTAACCTGTTCTTGATCATCCATCTTTTTAGTATCGTCAGGATTATAGTTATGGTGAACACAATACATAGCCTTACGTTCGGTATTCATAGAAAAGTCTGATGAATTCGGATAGTCAAATACAGAAGCTATATCAGAACGGATTAACATATCACAATCCATAAAGATTGAATAGCCAGAATGTCTAGATAGAAAAGGTACAAGAAATCTAGTAAAGCTAAAATCTGTAGAGAAGGGTCTTCCATCCAAGACATCTTTCTTCTGTCCATTAGTAACAGTGTAATGCCTTCTATAAAAATTTATAGCTCTCATCTGTCCTTCTTTAATAGGGATTATATTAATTGGTATAGTGCAATAATCTAAAATAGATTCAACTAAAACATCATAAGCTTTCTGTTCTCGTTGATCCCAACCAATAAATACATTAGGAAACTCATTCATTTATTGTTGCCTCATATGCTGTTCCAATTTCTTGAAAATTTATAGGGGTATCTTTAAAAATTTTTAACCATCCCTTTCTATTGCTAAAAAATTCTACACAACTACACTCATTCAGCATAGCATAATCTCTTAAAGATTTAACTAACGGCATCTTCCAATCCAAAAGATTATTATTTTTTGCTCCCATATATCCCCAGAATAAACTTTTCTTATCAGGGTATTCAATAACATTAGTGCAATAAGCTGCTTCAATAATATTATTATTTCTGTAAACCCATGCTTGCAATAGATTATTGTCTAGTTTATAACGAACTAACTCTAGAGAATCTCTTCCTTTACCTTGATTGTTTATAACTTTATTAAACAGAGGGGATATATCAGACCAAAAGAAAGGAATGATCTCGGTGTCTAGCTTAATAAATTTAGTCATCAATATCCCCTTGTTCTTTGTTCTGTAATTATTTTACCTGTATAGGAATGTTCTTTGGTTTTAATTCTTCAGGTAAAACGTGTTTAATTTCAATAACCAGTAGCCCATTCTTTAGTATTGCACTCTCCACTGTATGGTGAGGAGAAAGAATAAAACCTTTACTAAAATTTTTAGATGAGATACCTTGATGATACATGCTGTCAGGTTTAGCAGCACTCCACCTACCTGTTATGGTAAGCTTAGAATTTTCCACAGAGACAGAAATGTTTTTGCTTTCCCATCCTGCAAGAGCAAGTTCAATTGTATAGTTTTTATTCTGTTCATTAATGTTGTGAGGAGGATAAGAATTATCTTCATATGCTATGTTAGTCATGGCTTGTACTAGCTCACCCATTCCTAACATTCTATCTCTATTCCATTTTGCCATCATAGTATATACTCCCTTTCAGCGAGTTGTAAGAGGCCCAAGAACGGCACCTCAGTGATTATGTGTTATAGCACAGTTACTTTAATAAGTCAACTGTTTATTTGGCACTCTCGGCAGGACTCGAACCTGCAACCTACAGATTAGAAGTCTGTTGCTCTATCCATTGAGCTACGAGAGTTAAACACCACACACTCCTCCCGTACCTGCTATCTCACAGATGTCATGTGTCTGGATGTTCTCTTCAAACTCTTCACCAAGCTTCTCAACAGCTTCCTTGTAAGGTACTACAGTTAGAGGTTGACCTCCCCGACTACCATCAGGGTAGCAGGTAAATCCTCTAAGCCTGTGTGCATACTTAGCAAGAGTGTTAGCAAAAGGAACAACAAGGTCTTCGTTGTTTTCTTTTGATCCCCAAGAAGGAAGATTAATAGTACTAGAGATAGACATATCGACGTACTCTTGAATGTTTGCTTGGAAAGAAAGCCTACGTTCATAGTCTGTAGCTAAGTCGATAGCTGATTCAATATTGTCAGGGTTTGTATCGTATAGATCAATCATCTCTTGTGCAGCACTATCTACTACGTATTGGTAATGCCACCTACGGTTCTTGAGATAACGTCTCTTGTAAGCTACAGCAAAGATAGGCTCAACCCCTGTAGATGTACCAGCAATAATTCCGATTGTACCTGTTGGTGCTACAGCACGTTTAGCTACAGGACGAGAGATGCCTAGATGATCGGCAAAACTATCACTAACTTTATCTGATTCAGATTCATAAACTTTAAGCCAACGATGCATCTCTTCGGTTGTTTCGTAACGACTGCCTCGCTGGATCAACCACTCATGTAGACCCATCAAACCTAAACCCAAACGTCTATTCTTTGCTCTTACTTTATAAACCTTATCATAAGGTAACTGAGCACGTAGAGTACCGCAGATTAAAAACTTAGTAGCTAATCCTACAATGTCTTTAAGCTGATTAATGCCATCAATCCTAGCGAAATTAAGACTGCCCAAGTTACAAACATCGGAGTCATCGCCCCCATCCCTAGCATTATGGTTGTTAGCCGTAACTTCCGTACAAGCATTTCGTAGAGTTTCATTTTCTTGATCAAAGAAATTAAAACTAAATCCCGGTTCTGCCGTGGAAAGGGCTTGTCTAACATTCTGCTTAAAAGTAGACCCAACATCTCCTGTCTCCCAATAGTTAAGCAACCACTCTGTATCATAATTAACAGAGACATTAGTCATGTCAAGTGGAGCTGGAAAATTAAAATCATCTTGCTTAACATCAAACAAACTCTGTCCGGTATTACCTATAGGCATATCCTTCCAGTTCTTTGATAAAAGAAACTTATCTATATCCTCGTGTTTCCAATTAAGACTGGCATAAATAGCAGACCTACGACTACCACCCTGCATGACCCTTCGGCCAATTTCGTTGATCATCTGCATCTTAGGTAGTGGACCACTGGAGATACCTCCTGTGCCGCCCAAGCTTTTACCTTCTGGCCGGTACACAGAATAGTCAGCACCAATGCCACCCCCTGTCATAAGGCAGCTTTCTGCTTTCCAAGAAAGGTTAGCCCAATCTTCTCTTGTGTCTTCCTCACAATCAAGAAGATAACAATTATTAAAAAACTTTTTATCTCTACCTGCATAATAAAGATACCTACCTCCCGGCAGGAAACGTAGTTCGGCTATGTGATTTGTTAGTTCTGTTTTCTCTGATGGTGTCAACCTATCTTCACAAACGTCTTCAACAAGAGTAGCAGCAAGTTCATACATAGTCTCTGCATTTTCATGTGCATACTTTGTATAGAATATATCTTCAGAAAACTTTGTTCTGAATTGTGGATTCTTATTAGATTTAAACATTCAATTCCCCTATGGCTTTTCGTCGTATACTAACTCAAGGATTAACTCTGCATAGTGTATTACTTTTCTAATGTCCGCTGATCCTTCTCCTTTCTTCCTATGTCTAGTTGTATATTTTATAATGTTACCTTCAAAGAAGTCAAGATTATTTTGATAGATATAATCTACGGGTTGGATGCCACTATCTTTATAATGATCACCTCCTATTTGTTTGTCTCTGGCTCCCGAGAACTGAGGAAATTTCACATCTTCTTCTTTCATTCTTCTACCTATATAGTTGTAAAAAGATTCTCTTAACAAAGGATTCTTATCCACCATTTCTTTTAATTCCTATGATGTAGGTAATAATTAATTTGTTTACGTATAGATTCTTTATCTGTAGATTCTAATATACGTAAAGCACACTTCCTAACTTTAGGAGCTTTCACTCCTGCATAATCACACACCTCTTCAAAGTTAGCAATGACAGACACAACACTTGAAAAGAACCAAGCCATAGCTTCTTCTCTATGTTCATTAGGGTATAAAGATTCTTTTGAAATGTCAAGTAAGGCTTGCATTATTACAGCATTAAACAATTCGAGTTGAGGTCCACCATCTTTAATAGGTGGTATATCCAACTCGAATTGTTCGTCGTTACTTATAAATTGAAATAAACTTTTCGGCATCGATCACTACTAAAGGCTTATGCTTGTTTCGTTTTACAAATAAGATCGGCTCGTACTTTCCACAATTTTCTTGTGCTTGTTTGTAGGATGTCCATATGTTTAACCTCTCTTGATTTTTACATTCTATAGAAAATGGGAACTTCTGCCGTGCTGCCTGTGCCATTATTAAATCTTCGCCAGAAGCTCCCATACTCCTACTTTCTATATCCTCTGCACTGATAGAAAGTAAGTCTATTAACTTATCACGAACCCACTGCTGAAGTTTTCTTCCTTTAGCTTTGGCACTCTGGGTTTTCATGTGATCTCCTCAACTGCAGGAGTATTAATAACCTTTGTAAGATACACCGGACCATTTGCATAATTGAATACACGAAGGCCACTACCACTATTAGAATCGGACCAGCAATCATGCTTGTAAGAACAAAACCTACAACCAATAGATAGTTGAGTGTTTCCTGACTTACCAAACGGTACGGTGTCGTAACATCTTTCGGGTGGCTCTTCACTCTCCAAGGATTGTTTAATGTTTTTAATCTTTGTGGTGACATTATCCATCTCCATCTGATGTAAGGGTAGTAGAGTAAGCTTACCACTTTGTTTATCAATAACTAAAAAAGCAGCTTCGGTGTCTCCTTCAGCTTTAGCATAGGCTGAGAGTTGGCTTATGTAACCAAACGGATCATCGTTTTCTAATGTTCCTTGTTCAAACTTTTTAAAAGCATAAGCTGAAGCACTCTTAATATCCACAGTTACTCCATCAATTCTACAATCCTTATGTCCTGTTATACCTCCGATAGTAACTTTCTTTTGTGTCTCTGTTACAGTGTGACCGGCAGCATACGATAAAAATAAAAGAAGTTCTTCTAGAATATTACCGTATAGAAATTTAATGTAGTCACTACCTGATGGCTCAGAACTTTTAGGATAGTTCTTTAATTCATACCATACTTGTCTCCTTGGTTTTCCTATGTTGGAGGGTCTAAGTCTCGGCTCTTGTTTATACTCCTCAAATCTTTCTAAACATAGTTTAGCTATGTTACGTCCCATGCTACGAGCAGCTTTCCCCAACTGATCTTTTGATCTTTGGGGTCCAATATCATAATCAAAAAGATTATAGATATCTGTTACAATGTCATTTAAATTTTTCATAGGGAATGGGGGTAGGCTACAGAAGAACCTACCCCCGTATCCTTAGTTAGTAGGGAACGGAATGTCAGAGCCTTCAGTAGAAGTATAGCCACCCTCTACTGCCTCAAAGTCTCCTTCAGCCATATACTCTACCAAGTCTACCACTTGAACAGCAATAAGATCAGCACTAACACCGCTCCTATTACCGTAGCTCCAAGAATATGGACGATATTTAACATTCACTAGCGAGCCATTACCGATAAGGGTATTATGCATGGGGGAATTATCGGCATCGACTACCTTCGGAGCATCGTTAGTACCTCCATCTTTACGGAGGAGTTTACGTTTAACCGTAACAAAATCTCCACGTTCATCACCTTTATTTTTAAGAGCCAACCCATCTTCTTCTACCATAGCACGGGTTTCATCAGACAAATTGCAGACATTAATCTCCCAGCAGTGGGGATCAAAGGTGGTGTTAGGGCTAACAACAGCAGCCCAATAAGCAGTTCCAGAAATGATTCGATTTTTGATTTGATCAGCCATTTGAAATGACTCCTTTCATTTGTTGAAGCATAAGTATATCAGAGATATTCTATAGTGTCAAGAACTTTAATGTGTCTCAGCCCATGTTTTCCCTACTTTAAATTCGGAATCCAATGGACATTTCAAATCATAAACTTGTTCTACTTTTTTAATACTCTCCTTTGTAATTTTTCCAAACTGTTCTATATCTTTCTTGCTTACTTCAAACTGATACTCATCGTGTATACTAGCTACAAGTTTAGCATCAAGACCTTGTGCATTTATTTCTTTAATCATTTGTACTAACCATTGTTTACACACAACAGCACCGGCCCCTTGGATTAAACTGTTTACCACTGAATAAGACTGACGGACATGAAGTAATCTACCATCAAGTCCCTTAATAATCTTATTATGTCCAGCAAGTTCAGTTAGATTGTTACGTAATGCTTTTAACTTAGGCATATTGTTAAGGAACCTATCTATAAGAACTTGTCCTTCCTTAGATGAGCCACCAACTATACTACCTATTTTTGCTGGACCTGCACCGTAACATAATGCATAAATAAATGTTTTGGCCTGATCTCGATTTGTAAGTCCAGCCATCTTCATGTTAGCTGTATGTACATCTCCTTCTAAAATCTCTTGTGTAAATTTTGAATCGTTCATGTAGTGGGCTAATCCTCTAAGCTCTAAACCGGAGGCATCTGTACCTACAAGCTGGTGTGTATTCTCATTCTCTACTCTCCAGCATGTTCTACATTCCTCTCCATACGGAGACGATGATGCAGGAACTTGAGCCATATTAGGTGAGGTGTGTGCCATTCTTCCTGTGATGGTACGTAGGGTGAGCACCCTCCCATGTACTCTGCCGTCATCCTGTACAGCTTCTATCCATGAAGATACTTGAGCATATCTTTTCTGAAGTACTAAGTACTTAGAAATTAATTGTGCTTCAGGAATATCTATACCGGATAGAACAGCTTCATCTACAATCACATGACCTTTATCTGTTTTCTTTGTAGGTTTCCAACCTAACTCTATAAGTCGTTCACCTATTTGTTTACGTGAACCGGGGTTAAAGGGAGTAACGATATCTCTTAAAGGTTTACCAGATGTTTTATGAGTACGTCCTGTAACGACAGCAGCAGGAAAAACTTCTTGTAGTTGGTTATGTATAGAATCAGCCTGATCAGCTAACCTTGCTACAAACATACTGGCATATGGTATATCTAAATAGAATCCTGTCCTTTCCTGTTCATCAATTAGATTTCTAACTTTATGTTCAAGCTCTACACTTTGTTTAGAAAATCCTTTTGATTCTGATTTAAGATGTTTATATAGTTTATAAGTTATATTTACGTCTTGTTTACAATAGTCTAACATAGCAGGAGTATAATAATCAAAGCTATCTACTCCTCCCTTTGGCATCTTAAATCGTTCACCCCATGCTGCTAACGAATGTCCTCCGTCACGCACGGGATTAAACAATTGAGATAGTATAAGTGTGTCAGTAATTTTGTTAGGCATAATGTTAGCATTGCATGTTTTGTTCAGTGCTACTGCATCAAACGACATTCCATTATGCATAATAAATTCTGACACACCTTGGGCAAAAGTAGAAAACTTTGTTATACACTCGTCTCCTATGAAAATGTGAGGTTGTTTTTTATCTATGTCATAAGCTACAATACAGTGTACCTTAGACATAGTATCTAACAACCCATCAGTTTCAATGTCGAGAATGCATTTCATAGATTCACCATCGTTGCTTTTTCAACAGGCACTATATAAAAGTATTCACCTTTAGGTACAAACCTATTAGGAACTTCCTCTAAAGAACAATCCTTTACTGTTTCACCATCAATTTTCCAAGCTTTGGTAAAAGATTTATTTAAGTAAAGGAATGTTAGAATCTTTCCTTCTTTTTCAGCTTGCTCTAAAAGTTTTCTTTTACGTTCTGGTACACGTACATTGCACCAGTTAGAAGGCCATTCTTTATCCCATACTAATTTAACTTCAGCCTCTGTTAGATACTCCTTTCCCTTGTAAGTGCTTTCAATATCAGCAGTAAATTTTTCTTTAGTCGAAGTAATCGTATGTCCAGAATCTGTTAAATATTTTTTAACAGCTTTGATAGACAAGTCATTAACTTCATTATAAAGTTTACGATCAAACGGTTTACGTTTACCCATTAAAATGGTGCCTCCTCTTCTTCTTCAGAAGATTCAAAAGGGTTGCTAATCTCTGTCATTCTACCAGACTCTTGATCATAAAACAAGTAGGTAGCTATACCAACATCACCAGTATATCGATTTTTAAGCACACGTACAACAGTTGTATTGGCTGCTGTTGGATCGTCATCCTGTTGGTTTCTCTCCAAAGCTAGTACTCCATCACTCAGATGGGCTATGCTTTGACTACCCCTGAGATGACCTAGTGATACCTCTTGACCATCCTCATGTCCTTTGTCACCAGATGTACGTCGAAGATGGGACACAAGTAGTAAACCTATCTGACATTCCTCTACAAGACTACGGAGCTTGGTCATTAGAATATCAATAGACTTACGTTCATCTCCACCTTCCTGTCCAGAGACAAGAATACTAAGGTGGTCTAGAAATATCCACCTACAGTCTAATGCTTTAGCCATATACCTAATACGATTTAGTATCTCGTCGTTAGATATAGAACCAAAGTGATCAAAAGCAAAGAACCTACCAGTTCCAATGGTTGCATTTTCCCACTCCTTTAGTTTATCTTTAGATAGAGTATCTCGTACCTCTTTAATATACAGTCTTTTATTAGCCTCTACTGACATAATATTAAAGGCCGTATTACGTATGCTTTCCTCAAGGGCAAGCACTCCGATATTATCCTTAGAACTTTTCATAACATGGTGCATAAGTTCTCTAATCATAGAAGACTTACCCATACCAGACCCAGAGGTTACGGTTAAAAGCTCACCTGTTCTCATACCATAAATCTTTTCATTGAGTCCTACCCAAGGAAAAGGAACAGTCTCACAGTAGTTTTCGTCATATAAACTATCCCCTAATTTGCCAAGGTTAGTAATACCTGCCGGTGTATATTCTTCTGCATCCCACCAGAGCTTAGTAAACTGTTCCCTGTTGCCAGCTTTAAGGTAATCACTGGCATCTTTAAAGTGTGTAAGCTTAACGATCTTGCACTTGTTAGGTTCAAACAGTTGAGCAACCTTATCCGCTGCCTCTCGTCCAGATTTATCATTGTCGAAACACAACACTACGTTGTCAAATTTATTTAAATAATCTAAACTTTTCTGACAATCTTTGTAGGCTGACGATGCTGACTTGACCGAAACACTAGGCCACTTACTACCAAACATTTGATAACAAGCCATAGCATCTAGTTCACCCTCACATACAGTAATAAACTTACCTCGTTGGCCGAAAGCTTTCTGTCCAAACAAAGTGCATGATTGCATCTGTCCTTCAGACCTAAAGGTTTTATTAGCTACAGTACGCACCTTGTTACCTAAGTGAGAACCTTGAGCATCATGGTACGGGTAAATGTGTTGGAATACCTGCCCATTATTGTGGGTTACATTTACACCATAAGTCTTGCAGGTATCTAAAGTAATCTTACGATCATCTAAGGCAGACAAGCTGCCTTTTGTCATACTGTTGGATATAACGGTACGTATTGGTGAGCTATCTTCCATTTCATTTCCTTTCGTTAATGTCTCACACACAAAGCAATAGGTATTACCTGACTCATATAAAGCTACACCATCAGACGATCCACAATCCTCACAAGGAAGATGCTTAACAAACTTATCGTCGTTCTCTTGCATCATAAGCTAACCTTTCTAATTTGTAAATCTATTTACACCCTATAGAGTACATAAGTACTCATTCTATAGGGTATAAATAGTAAACATCATCGGGATTATAACCAAGGTGATTGGTTAAGTTATACCTATCTTCAATAAAAGACTCAGCTTCTTCTTTAGAATTAAAATCCCATGTTCTTTCTTGAAGATCATCTGAAAGTTTAACCTTCCATCTTTGGTTCATTTTCTTTTTCCTTGCATGTTAAAGCTTCCCATGAATAAGGAAAGGAAGCTTGGCAAATTACATCCCATTTCCTAGCTACGTCCTGTATTTCTTGTTGAGCATGGTTATTACTTCGTAAGTTATAAGCTCTAGCCCAAGCATACAGAGACCCTGTAACATAATAACTAGTATACATAGATTGTGGTAGTACCATTCTAGCTTGTTCGGGACATACTCCTTTACCCAATAAATATTTATAGGTCCACAAACATTTCTTTATAGCATGATGGTACTCGTCAACCATAGGAGGAGGTCTATCTCCTACTGGATTTATATCTACATGGTTTGTTCCACTACCTTGCTTTGCATTGTCAGCTTTTTCTCTCCATGCATCCGGGTAAAAAAACTCTGGATCATCAGAGACATACCGTCTAGATACCTCGTTATAACTAAAACCTATGGTATGTTTAAATCTCTGACGAGCAACAAAGATAGGTACGGTTTCCCGTAGGGTTAAAGTACAATGAGTGAACGGTGTAAAGTGTTGATGTTTAGCTAAATATTTTATAAGTTTTTCATCAGCGTGGGTTAAAATATTTTCAACGGGACCAGCATGAGGAAGTATGTCCCATTTGCTTTCTTTATCAAAGCTTACTCTTGCTGAATTAACAACAGTTAAATCTGTACCCATACTGTCTACAAATTCTACGTTCAACTACTTTGCTCCTCTTCTAAAGAAATTAAACTATCTACAAAAAATTCCTTATCAGCCATTATCTCATCTGTCTCTTGCTTAGCAAACCGTTTAGACTCTTTATAATCGTAGCCTTCACGTTGATATTCCTTTACCAACCCTCTATAGATACTCTTACGATCTCTTTGCCACAAATGTTTACTCATTTTTATCTCCGTAAAAGATATGATTACCTATCTGCATTAAGATTTTAAAATCTTTATTCCAATAAGGATTAACATATGTTGCATGATAATGCAATGATGTCTCTAATCCTTGTATCCTACCTCCATGCATTACAAAATAAGCCACCTCTTCAGAAGATGCAATAGCATCTAAATCTATCATTGTTTCCGGCTTGCCATCACAATAATAAGAAAAGGCACACTTATGTCTAACAGGATTACCATTCTTGTACCTTCCCTCATGTACCACATCACATATAGTGTTAGGATATTTAGAATGCTTTACTCTGTTTAATACTACGGTAGCTACAGCTAACTGGCCGCTAAAATTTTCTCCTCTTGCTTCAAAATATAAAGCCTCAATCAAACAGGTTGCCTCTTCAATATAGCTTTGAGCTTTACTTTTAGTATCCTGCAAGACTAAACTTAGAATAATGAGTGTAAAAATTAAAAATTTCATATAAGTATTCCTATTATTGTGATGCCAAGCAAGAGAGCAGCTTCAAAAAGAACTGTTATTAATAATATATCAAGCATTTAATTTTCCTCTCACATATTCCTCTAATAAATCTTCCAAAGAAGATAGCTTATCTTCTAAATAAGAAATCTTTTCTAACAGTTCCCTATTACGTTTGTACTGGAGATAAAGTTGGGATGACAATTGTTTAATTTCTTTTTTATATGTTTCTTCTAGTGTTGTTAGTAAGTCCATTATCTACTCCATTTCCACACCGAAATCATCTGTAAATCCAAAATCTTTAAACTCTTCAAGCATTTGAATAGTATCTTCGATATCTTCACATGCTTTTATCATAGAGTCTAAAGCTATAGCAACCCGAAGGGGATCAACTCGACCCCCTTCGTTAGAGGAATGTTGCATGTCAGCACGTAGTCGTTTGACTTCGTTAAGAAGTCCTAAATATCTAGCTTCAGACATAAGATTTCACCAATTTTTCCGAAGATACAAACTCATCCCAAACATCTGAGGATAGCCACTTACCAACCTGCTCCTGTCGTTTAAGAAGAGACAGGTCATCACCTCGTTTGGTCAAAGGGAACCGTTCTGAATTGTGAGAGGCATATGCTGTAAGGGCAGAAGAGAGAGCAAACACATTGCCACCACGTACATCAGCTTCGTCAGTAAATTGAGCCAGCAGCCGATCACTCAAGATATTTTTACGTTTTCTCTGATCAGGTGCTTTAGTTAGTTTATCAAGTAATTGTTTAACTTTTACTGTGGATACTTGAGTATCTGCCC
>TARA_R110001599_G_scaffold318720_1_pt1 | contig 16844 bp, 18 predicted proteins | sample TARA_R110001599 | Tara Oceans TARA_R110001599 (sample SAMEA4398360) | marine metagenome | biome: Polar Biome; feature: [MES] marine water layer (ENVO:01000295) within the mesopelagic zone...; material: water (ENVO:00002006), including particulate matter (ENVO:01000060) such... | reverse complement strand
GCATAGCTTTTCGAGATGTGATTGGCTTCGAGTATATTCAAGGTTTTGTGGTTTTGTGAATACTTTAATTTAATCGGTACTACGCACCTTTAAATGTAACACAATATTAAAATTCAAATCCTAAATATAGTCAAGAACCTGCTGAGCGGAAGATGTTGTCGATTTGTGGATTTTCGGGGCTTCGGCCTTTTAGTTTTTGGCAAAAACCACATTCCCCATAGAGAGGTCGATATTGAATGTCAGAAGGTTTGGAGAATCCTCTTTGTAAGAAGGGTTCACATATACGTTCTCGCGAATGGACACAAAGTTACTTGGCATTTTAAGCTTCCTGAAGGAAGTATCTTTAATGCGGATCATCATTGGCATTTCCTCGGCAGGAAGATTGACGGTAAGGCTGCCAGCCCCAACGCGTGCCCAGATCTCGCTGGCTAGCTCCGGACTTTCGTCAAAATTCATCGTCAATGTTCCAAAGCCTACTTCGGCAATTACCGTTCTAGCCCTTGCCATATCAAGCCGATCAATTTCTACATCGCCCAAATCCACGTTCACCATAAAGGTGTCCATCTCAATCAGGTTTTCCATTTTGGAATGGTAACCTACTTTAACATGTGCGTTGCCCGAAGTAATCTTCACGTTTTCCACCGCAATGTTCGACAAGTCTATGTATGCTTTCCCTACCCCGTAATTCAAATCGAGGTTATAGGGTTTGAAGTGGGACAAGTAAATGTTCCAGTAGTTTTTTGTGTCTGTGGACTTCCTTCCAAAAATCTTTGTGAGTTTGCTTGTGAAGCCTTCTTTTCCGCTGTCATTTAAGTTGAGCCAAGCATTAAGCTCGTTCCCTTCCACTTGTTGGCCAAATTCAGGAGTTATATACTCTTCCTCACACAAGCCCATTATACTAATAGGAGTGTCACCATTTCTGGTGCGGATTTCACAAGTGCCCGAACTGGCTTTAAGATAGAAATTGATTTTCTCGCAGGAGATATCATCCTGCACTGCAAAATGGGTTTTTGTTTGTCCCCACACATCCACGTCTGCAATTCCAATACTTACAATTGCCAGCAATATTACCCTATACATGGACTTGAATACGAGTTGTGGAGAATAGGGTTGCAAAATAAAAAATTACTGATTTTCAATACAAATAAAAAAGGAGTCGGTTTGCACCAACTCCTCAAATATAAACTTGTATTTTAAATCTGTCTAGAAAAACTCTTTTACCTTTTCAAAAAAGCCTTTTTCGCCTTTTTCAGGGTTAGGCCTCATGTTATCCGACTTGCTCAGTTTCTCAAGCATATCGCGCTCTTCTGAGGTCAGCTTTTTAGGCGTCCATACATTCAAATGAATCAGCTGATCGCCTTTTCCGTAACCATTCAGGTCTTTAATTCCTTTTCCTCTTAAGCGAAGAATTTTTCCGCTTTGAGTTCCTGGATCAATCTTGATGCGCACTTTACCATCAATAGTCGGCACTTCAATACTAGTACCCAAAGCTGCTTCTGTAAAACTGATATAGAGATCGAACAACACATTGTTGCCGTCTCTTTTTAGCTCTTCATGTTCCTTTTCTTCGATGACAATTAACAAGTCGCCAGCAATGCCACCACCAGGTGCCATATTACCTTTACCCGACATTGAAAGTTGCATTCCTTCGGCTACACCTGCTGGTATTTTGATTGGAATGATTTCTTCCTTCATTTCCAAACCAGTACTATCAACTCCCGGAGGACGTTGATCGATGGTTTTACCACTACCATGACAAGTAGCGCAAGTACTGGCCGAAACCATTTGCCCTAACATGGTATTCACCACTTTCTTTTGTTGGCCAGAGCCACCACAGGTAGTACAGGTTTTAAATGTAACTCCGCTGGCACTTACCAAACGGTTCACTTTTATTTTCTTTTCAACACCATCGGCAATTTCAACCAGCGTAAGCTTAAGCTTTATGCGCAAGTTTGAACCTTTGCGTTGACGACCTCGGCCTCCGCCTCCTCCACCAAAAAAGCTTTCGAAAGGACTACCTCCTCCACCTCCACCTCCAAAGATGTCTCCGAATTGAGAGAAGATGTCGTCCATGTTCATGCCGCCACCCTGACCGCTTGCACCAGCGCGCATGCCATCATGTCCGAAACGATCGTATTGCGCACGCTTGTCTGCGTTGCTCAATATCTCATAAGCCTCGGCAGCTTCCTTAAACATGTCCTCTGCTTCAGGATTATCTGGATTCTTATCGGGATGGTATTTAATCGCCATTTTACGATATGCTTTTTTCAGCTCATCGTCCGATGCCGTTTTACTTACCCCTAGTATGTCGTAGTAGTCTCTTTTTGCCATCTTATGCTCCTATCACCACTTTTGCGAAACGAACCACTTTCTCTCCCAAGAAGTATCCCTTTTCAACAGTGTCTATTATCTTTCCTTTCAGCTTATCATCATCCACAGGGAATTGAGTAACGGCTTCGTGAAGTTCTGGATCGAAATCCGTTCCTTTTTCCGTTTTCATCAATTTAAGCCCTTTGGCTTCAAGTGTTTTAAGCAATTTCTTTTGAATCAGCTCAAAACCTTCTTTGATCACTTCAATATCTTCTTGCTTTTGATTGGCTTGTTGGGCCCTTTCAAAATCATCTATTGTAGGAATCAAATCAGCCATTAAACCTTGTGAAGCTGTTTTAATCAAATCAATCTTCTCTTTGGCATTTCTTCGTCTGAAGTTCTCAAACTCAGAATAAAGCCTTAAGTACTTGTCTTTTGCTTCAGCAACCTCAATTGTAAGTTTCTCCTCAGCAGTCAATTCCAACTCCACTTCTATTTCCTCGTTCTGCGCTTCAGCAGACTCATTCGTCTCTGCCTCTTCAGTAGCAACATTATCCATTACCACTTCTTCGTTCTCTTGCGCTTCTTTTTTCTTCTTCATCGATTCTTTATCAGTTTTCAAAAATGCCGAAAACATATCTTTCATTCTCGCCATTTTACCTCCTTAAAAACAGACGCTCGGCTACAATTATATTGCCAAGCGTTGTTTTGTGTCATTCTGACATAAGATGTAAAAGGGAATGAGCTTAATGTCAGCTTTCCAATTAAGATTTAGCAGGATTCAGTTTGCTCCAAAGCAGATCTTTCAGCTCTTGTAAACCCATTTGAGCGACAGATGAAATAAACAATGTAGGCAGGGTTGTAGGCAACAAGGCCTTCATCTCCTCAATCATTTGTTCATCCAACATATCGGTTTTAGAAATGGCCAAAACGCGTTCTTTGTCCAAAAGCTCAGGGTTGTATTTGGTTAACTCTCCTAAAAGGATTTCGTATTCCTTGGCCACATCATCGGCATCGGCTGGTACTAAAAACAACAGCAGAGAATTGCGCTCAATATGACGCAAAAACCTCAAGCCCAAACCTTTTCCGTCTGCGGCTCCTTCTATGATTCCGGGAATATCGGCCATTACAAATGACCGATGGTCACGGTAAGATACCACGCCCAAATTAGGTACGAGTGTGGTAAATGGATAGTCAGCAATTTCTGGTTTAGCAGCCGAAAGCACAGAAAGCAAAGTTGATTTACCCGCATTTGGAAAACCTACCAAGCCTACATCCGCCAAAAGCTTAAGCTCAAGCACGAAAATGGTGTCCAAACCTGCTTCGCCTGGTTGGGCATAGCGTGGTGTTTGGTTGGTAGACGTATTAAAGTGCTGGTTTCCCAAGCCACCTCTACCGCCCTTGGCGAGTATAATTTCTTCGTTGTGTTCAGTGATTTCGCAAACAATCTCATTGGTTTCTGCATCACGTGCAATTGTACCTAATGGCACCTCCAAAACAATGTCTTTTCCATCGGCCCCCGTACTTCCATGCCCAGAACCGCCTTCACCATTACTTGCGAAAACGTGTTTCTGATATCTAAGGTGAAGCAAGGTCCAAAGGTTTGTGCTCCCCCTTAAGATGATATGACCACCACGGCCGCCATCACCACCATCGGGACCACCCTTGGGTACGTGCTTTTCTCTACGCATGTGTACAGCGCCTGCGCCTCCATTGCCCGATCGGCAATAAAGTCTGACGTGATCGATAAAATTGGAACTGGCCATAGTACGTATTTAATGTGTGTTCAATTTAAAGAATAGTTTAAACCCAACTCACGGTATTTATGAAAACAAAAAAGATGATCAACTCGAAAGTGACCATCTTCAAATTACTAATTTTTACCGTGAAGATTAAGCGTATTGCTTATCAATTGTCTTTTCGATCTGTCCGAAAATTGAATCAATAGAGCCTACTCCGTTAACCTTACAGATTTTATTTTGTTTTGCGTAGAACTCAGCAACAGGTACTGTTTTGTTGTTGTACTCCTGAATTCTCACATTAATTTTCTCTTCGTTTTGATCGTCTGCTCGGTCTGAGGTTTTACCTCTTTCCAACAGGCGTTTCTTCAACTCTTCAACCGGCACTTCAAGCATTACCATGCAAGAAATGGAAGTATCGTATTTCGTTAAAAGCTCATCTAAAGCCACTGCTTGCGCTACAGTTCTTGGAAAACCATCGAAAATAAAACCTGGAGCAGATTTAAATTCCTTCACGGTTTCTCCTACCATACCGATGACCACTTCATCTGGAACAAGCTTACCGTTGTCCATAAAGCCTTGTGCTTTTTTGCCCAACTCGGTGCCTTCTCCTAAATGCTTTCTGAATAAATCTCCGGTGGAAATGTGCTTCAGCCCGTACTTTTTAATGATGTTTTCGCTTTGTGTACCTTTCCCCGCTCCTGGAGGGCCGAATAAAACTATATTAACCATTTACAGAATTAGATTTTGAGGCTTCAAATATAGTGAAGGAATTTTTTAGGCTTCCTTCAATTGATAAATATCTTTGAGATTTCGGCCATGGCCGTTGTAATCGAGGCCGTAACCTACTACAAATTTTTCAGGGATCTCAAACCCCACATAGTCCAGTTTCAGGTCTTTTTCAAGCTTTTCGGGCTTCAACAATAAGGTTGCTACCCGAATAGATTTTGGCCCTCTTTCCTGAAAAAATTTAATTACCTCGTCCATTGTCAAACCTGAGTCAACAATGTCTTCGAGCAAAATTAGATGCCTTCCGAATACATTTTCTTGCAGCCCGAGTACTTGTTTTACATTCCCAGTACTCTCCATTCCTTTGTAGGATGCCATTCGGATGAAAGCTATTTCTGAAGGCACATTTACGGCCTTCATCAAGTCACTGGCAAACATAAATGAGCCATTCAAAATACCAATGAACAACGGATTCTTGCTCGCGTATTCCTCGTTAATGTCTTGGGCAATTTCAGCGATGCGTTGCTGAATTTTGGTTTCGTCTAAATAAACCTCAAACTCCTTGTCTCGAACTTTGATCGTTTCCACAGGTAATAAATTTTGGCGCAAGTTAGCAATTACAATCGCTCCATCAGCACTTTGTACAAAGCAATCATGCAAGCGATGTCGTGTTTGTGCACTTTCTCGTCTGGGCTATGTACATGATCTTCGGGTGCACCAACAAAACACCAATCGAACGGATAGGGCGAAAGCTGAAGTTCTCGCCCATCGCTAGAGCCAGCGCCTTCTACTTCAAGCTGAAAATCAATGCCGGATTCCTCGGCAATTTTAATGATTTTCTGAATATAGCTTCTGCGCGGAATATTTCTGTCGCGCATTGAAATGGCTACGCCTTGGCCATGTGGAACGCCTTCAGTTACCCAAGTAATATCTGAAATCAAGGCTTGTTTTACTCCCCACTGCTCATACATGTGTTTGGCCAAATAGGGCACTGCTCCTCCTCCGTGCTCTTCCCAACAACCAAAAGCAATTACTCCGTCTTCTAAGGTCTCAGCTACTTTTAATGCATTGAACACCCCTAAACGGTTGTCCATATAGCAAGACTGAATGTATTCATCATTTTCACGGAAATCGCACTTAAAAACCAGTTCTGTTCCTCGATCAATACCTCTTGGGAATTTGTAATAGAGGTTCCCCTCGTCTTCGAATAATTCACACTCAATCGGCCCCATTGCATCTTCTCCTACCAATTTATATCCGGTTTCGGCTTTTGGCCCGCCAATGGCCACCAACTGATCGTTGTAGCGTACGGTAAAGCCAATGCTGTCCATATGGGCGAAAATTGCGGTACGTGGTGTGCCGAACTTGAGCATTACGCAATCTTGGAATTCATCACCGAAAATTACTTCCGGTTTGGTCTTCCATTTAGGAGCATTGACCTCCACGTAATTTAAGATGAACTCTTTCATGGCAACTTCGTTTCCAGAAGGCGCATGAATTTGGCAAAGGGTTTTAAGCAGTTTGAAATCCATAAGTGAGAATTTGGCCAAAATTAAGTTGGTCTTTTGTCTTAGCCTAGCATTGTCATGCAAATTCACCTTTCAACCGATATTGTTTAAACGAGTGAATGTTTCCTTTAAATTTGCAGGAATTTGAAAATTGAATGAGAGTACTCAATACATCAAACAGCATTGCCAACACTTATTTGGCCGAACTCAGGAATGTTGAGGTGCAAAACGATCGGTTGCGCTTCAGAACAAACCTGCAGCGATTGGGTACTTTGATGGCCTATGAAATTTCAAAAACACTCCATTTTGAGGAGCAAAAAATTCAAACCCCACTGGCCATCACTTCTGAACAGACCATAAGCGACTCAATCGTATTGGTGTCGATTTTACGTGCTGCGGTGCCATTTATGAATGGTTTTTTGGATGTTTTTGATCGTGCCGAAGCTGGTTTTATTGGTGCCTGGCGAAAAGAAGAAACCAAAGAGGTAGAAGTGGCGTTGGAGTATTCTGCTGCCCCAAACTTGGACGGAAAAACACTGATTTTAATAGATCCGATGTTAGCAACTGGTAAATCGCTGGTGGCCAGTTTGAATCAGATTCTGAAAAACGGTAAACCAGCCAGCATTCATTTGGCTTCAGTAATTGCCGCACCAGAGGGAATTGAATACCTAGAAAAGAACATCGAGGTCGAGCATCAGTTATGGACATGGGCGGTAGACGAAAAATTAAACGATAAATCATACATAGTGCCCGGTTTGGGCGATGCGGGTGATCTTTCATTCGGGTCAAAACTTTAATTCATGCCTTTAAATACTATTCTAATTCTGGTTTTGGGTTTAGTTACGCTTATTGTAGGCGGTGAAATCCTTGTGAAAGGGGCATCCAAATTAGCCCTTCGTTTTAACGTAAGTAGCTTGGTGGTTGGGCTTACTGTGGTTGCCTTTGGCACCTCGGCACCAGAGCTTTTAGTCAGCTTGAATTCAGCACTGAAAGGCGCTCCCGATTTTGCTTTGGGCAATGTAATTGGCTCTAATATTTCCAACTTGGCATTGGTGCTTGGTACTGCAGCCCTTTTCGGTTTTATTCCCATAAAAAAAGAAAGCGCTAGGAGAGATTGGCCTGTCACTTTAGGCTCTTCTTTACTCTTATACATTTTCGCCTACAACGGCATGATTTCCAGCATTGAGGGCACAATCCTAGTGATATTATTGGTGATCTATTTAGGCTCACTACTTTACACTACCCGTAAGGAACAAATAAGACTTGATGTTGAAGCGCCCAAAGACAAGCTAGAGAAACAGGGGATTACTAAAGATATTTTGCAGGTGAGTTTAGGTATTGTCTGCCTCTATTTTGGTGCCGACTGGTTTATAGGAGGTGCTGAAGAAATTGCCGTAGATTTAGGCGTTTCCCAGCGCGTTATTGGGCTTACAGTATTGGCCTTGGGCACAAGTTTACCTGAGCTTTTCACTTCTGTAATTGCGGCTCGAAAAGGAGAAACCGACCTTGCCTTAGGAAATTTATTGGGCTCAAATATTTTCAATGTACTTTCCATAATAGGGATTACAAGCATTATTAAGCCGCTTTCGGTAAACATGGATATTCTCCATACCGATTTCCCGTGGATGATCGGGATCACATTACTCATCCTTCCATTAATGATCTTCCGTAAAAGACTAGGAACGCCTTCGGGAATTATCCTGATCGCATTGTATCTTTTATATGTGTTTTTCTTATTGAAGTAATGTTAGAAAAGGCCCTTACCTATTTTGGGATTTACTTATTGGCTTGTCTCAAGTCTATTTTTCCGCCTCTGATGGGGCCAGCGGCTGGTATGAGCCCATTGGAAATTATTATCATTACCATGGCTGGCTTAATGACCAGCGTAATACTCTTTTCATTTTTGGGAGAGAAAATCAAAAAAAATATTTCACCCATTTTCATTAAAAAGAAAGGTAAGTTCTCACCTCAGAGCCGTAGAATGGTAAGGATCTGGACGAAATACGGGATTATCGGCACCTGCTTTCTTACCCCTGTAATTCTATCTCCGGTGGGTGGTTCTCTTTTGGTGTCAACTGTAGGTGCTCCCCGCAAACAGGTCTTTTTCTATATGTTTATTTTCGGGCTGTTTTGGTCAGTTGTCTGGACATTCTCAGTGGACTGGCTGATTAATTTGGGCTTGGTTGGTTGGAGGTGATAATGAAGACGGTTTCGTCTTGCGAGACCTGCCCGTCATTGCGAGAAAACTTTCTTGCGTTAGCAAAGAAAGGTGACGAAGCAATCTTTGGCATTACTTAACTGGACGAAGAGATTGCTTCACACAAACACCATCACTCCGAAAAACTTTAACGGGTTCGCAATGACGGTCAATTTGAATTTATCGACTTGAAATAGGTTGACAGCTTTAACATTTACTCCCCCTCATCAGGTAACATCTCAATGTCCTGAATCAATACTTTTTTAGAGATGGCTTGGCCGGTGAGCGTGGCGGCTAACCCACCCATAGCGGTTTCTTTGTAGCGGGTTTCCATACTTTGCCCTACTTCACCCATGGCTTCAACGCATTCGTCCACTGGAATTACTGCACTTACATTGGCCAGCGCTATTTGTGCCGAACTATTGGCAATAGCGGCTGCACTTGCGTTTCGTACTACACAAGGCACTTCCACCAAACCAGCAACAGGGTCACAAATTAAACCCAACATGCACTGAATGGTAATGGCCACCGCATTAAAAACTTGATCGATTGAGCCTCCTAAGCAATACACAATGGCACCAGACGCCATGGCTGCAGCACTACCTGTTTCCGCTTGGCAACCACCTACCGCACCAGCAATGGATGCTCGCTTTTCCATAATCAACGCAATACCTGCGCTTACTAAAAGTCCTTCATGAATTTTACGGTCAGGTACATCGTGTAATTCTTGGAAGGTGACTAGAACACCTGGTATAATGCCCGAAGCGCCCGCGGTAGGAGCTGCTACAACGCGTCCCATGCATGAGTTCACTTCTTTTGCAGCAAGTGCACGAGAAATTAGCACTTGAAATTCTTTACTCAAAACGGTTACAGGATGATTGAACACTTTCTTCGCTCCGTTATTGATCATCCCCGATCGAGAAGTCATATCTTCGGTGAGTCCCGTTTGCACGGCTTCTTTCATCACCGTATAAGCGTTTTCCAAACCTGCCCAAATAAATTCTTCAGTACGTTGCTTTTGTTGCACCTCGTATTCAATTACGGGTTCAAAAAGCTTCATGTCGTTGGCCTCACAATAGGACTTCCAACCTTTAAAATCATCGAAAAGAAAGCTCATAACGGTATACCTTTTTTGCAAAGCTAAGGGAATTTAAGCAAAGGATGGAATAAGTCTTGACTAAGCTAAAATGGCACTCATTTGTGCTTCTCCAGAAACTCTCTAAAGGTCAATCGATAAGTTTGACTCACAGGGAGATACTCATTGTTGATTCTCACTTTGTCGCTTGCCACCACCTCAATATGCTGGGTATTGATAATATAGGATTGGTGAATTCTTACAAAAGCCTTTTGAACAAGGTCTTGCTCCAAATCTCTCATGTTCATCAGACTCATAATCTTTCGGTTTTTGGTGATAAACATCACATAGTCCTTTTGGCCTTTAATATAGAGAATGTCGTTCAGTTTTACTTTCACCAAATCTCGTCCATCCTTCACAAACAGGAAGTCGTCTTGGGGTGAATTGTTGGTTGAAATGGTAGGTTTTTCAATTGGAAAAGAAGTGAATGCCTTGTTGACCGCCTTTAAAAAACGAGGGAAATCGAAAGGCTTGAGCAGATAGTCGATGGCATCCAATTCGAAACCATCAATAGCATACTCGGCAAAAGCGGTGGTGAAAATGACTTTAGGCCGATTTCCAAGCGTTTTCAGTAAATCAATTCCGCTAATGCCCGGCATTTTGATGTCCAAGAAAATTAAGTCCGCTTGATTGTGGTTGAGGAAGGAAAGTGCATCCATCCCATTGGAGAAATCGCCCAAAACAGAAAGTTGTGGAACTCTGCTGCAATAGTCCAGCAGCAGTTTGCGAGCGAAAGGCTCATCATCAATAATTACGCAACGGATTTTCACGGCAAGTCTAAACTAAGTGAAATACTGAATTTTTCCTTTTCTGGTCGAATTTCTAAGTGGTGCTGATGGGGGTAGCTCAACACCAACCGCCTTTCTAAATTCTTCAAACCAAAACCCGAAGGCGCATCTTTTTCTTTCTGTGCAGGACTCACACTATTTTGAACCTCAAAAATCAGTTGTTTAGGAGTAGAAGAAAGCTTCACCTTGATCCAATTTTCAGTTTGTTGGTCGCTGATGCCGTGCTTGAAAGCGTTTTCTACAAATGGGATGAAAATTAAGGGTGTAATTTCTATTTGTTCATCCACCTCACTTGTGTCAAAACTGAGTTCAAAACGATTATTGAGCCTAATACCTTCCAGTGCCAAATAGTCTTTGATATAGTTGATTTCCTTAGATAGCGCTACTTTAGGCTTGTTGGAATCATAAATCATGTACCGCATAATGTTGGACAACTTTACGATCACCTCAGTGGCCTGATCACTTTTGATTTGTGTCAAGTAACTTAGGTTATGAAGCGTATTGAACAGGAAATGGGGGTTGATTTGTGCTTTCAGATAATTGAGCTCAGCCGTTAATTTCTGATTTTCCAGTTCTCGTTTTTTGTTCTCCAATTCAAACCAGTCTACCGCAAACTTGATCAGCCCTGTGAAAATCATAAAGCTCATTTCATCCCAGAGTGTACTTACAAATCTTGCCCAGCCGAAAGTCTCATAATAATCGGAAGGCGGGTATTTGATCAACACAGCATTTTCAGCCAATACTTGGAAGAACATTACCACAGCAATGACCAAGACCAATTTGAGCAAGTATTTCTTGATGTTCTTACTTCTGAGCAGATCGGGAAGAATGAAAAAATAATGGGTGTAACTCAGAATAATGTGAAAGGACATCGGCAAAGCGATCCTCACAAAGGCCGCTTCTGCAGGCATAAAAACCGTGAAGTCGTAGAATTTATAGCTGAAGAAAAGCAGCCAAAAGCTGAAGTTCAGCCAGAAAATCCGATTCCTTAAAAAGTTGGGTTTCATTAGCCCTAAAGTATCTATTTTCAGCGGTCTTGAGAAGGATAGCATCAACTCTCGATCAAATAATCGATGATTGGTAGGTTTTAATCTACATCTCGGCTTCGACTACCTTAAAAGTACATATTGTCGACTTTTGCATGCAGAGGATATATTCATTCATCCTTTTAAAAATAAAAATGGGTCTTTAGCATCCATGAAAAAGACAAAACACATCATAGTCATCATCTCCATGATTTGCTCATGGCAATTAAATGCTCAAGTCGTTGATACCATACGTGTAGGTGATCATTTTAAGAATATAGATCAATTGGAAATGGGCACAACTAAGGACATTATTTTTACGGAAATGGCCGGAGTAGTCCGCTCCGTAAGCTTGAAAACTAAATCCACTGAAAAAGTAAACATTAACGGCATTGACTACTTGGCCTTTAGGCATAGCTGGACTACAGGAAGCCCAGAGACTTCTGGTGACTTTTACTATCTCTGCGAACCAGAAACGCTAAGGCCAGTTCAGCATATACGGAACACCAAGCAAAATGGAAAAGAAGCTTTTAGCTTTCAGGGAATGAAGATTCTAGGGCTGGATTCGGCAACAGACAACACAATGAAGGACTTTAGCCTAGACTTGACTGAGCCAACTTATAACTGGGAAATCGACTTAGAGACCTATTCATTGCTCCCTATGAAAATGGGCTATGAGGCAGTCATGAATTTCTATCATCCCGGAGGAACGGCACCAGGTTTCTACCATCTAAAAATTATTGGTTCTGAAAAACTAATGTTACCCGATGGCAGAGATATGGATTGTTGGGTTTTATTTACCGATTATGGTGGTACACAGCCCACAAAATTTTGGTACACTAAAACGAATCAAAATTTTATAAAAATGGAAGGGAAATATAAGCAACTGACAATTCGGAAAGAGCGGATATTTTAGAACGAACAATTCCTATCTTTGCGGCATGGAATTGAAGAACGATCTGATTTTACGTGCTGCCAGAGGCGAAAAGACTGAAAGAACTCCAGTATGGTTAATGCGCCAGGCAGGCAGAATTTTACCTGAATATCGTGCGGTTAGAAATAGCCTTAGTGGATTTATTGAGTTGGTAAAAAACCCCGACTTAGCGGCCGAGGTGACTATACAGCCAGTAGATATTTTAGGCGTAGATGCAGCCATTATTTTCTCCGACATCCTCGTAATTCCAGAAGCCATGGGCTTGCCTTACGAAATGATCGAAAAGAAAGGGCCTTGGTTTCCAAACACCATAAAGTCTGAGGCAGACTTGAAAAACATCAGAATTGCCGATTCTTCTTCCGACTTGGCTTATGTTATTGATGCCATTAAAGTAACCAAAAGAGAGTTGGCGGGCCGCGTGCCTTTGATCGGTTTTGCAGGTGCACCATGGACTATTTTCTGCTATATGGTAGAAGGCCACGGAAGTAAGACATTCTCCAATGCCCGAAAAATGCTGTACACTCAACCTGCCTTGGCCGAAAAGCTAATGCAGATGATTACCGATAGCACCATCACTTACTTGAAAGCGCAAATTGAAGCAGGTGCCGACATTGTTCAAGTATTCGATTCATGGGCAGGTATTTTACCCGCAGATCAATACGAACAGTTCTCGATGAAATATATCCGTCAGATTTGTTCGGCCATTACCGAAGTGCCCGTAACCGCTTTTGCTAAGGGAGCTTATTTCGCAAGAGAATCTATGGCCACTTTAGATTGTGAAACTATTGGGCTGGATTGGAACATGGACATCAAAGAAACTCGTGCGCTAATTGGCCCAAATAAAACTTTGCAAGGGAATCTTGACCCTTGTGCACTCTACGGTTCTAATGCTGATGTTGAAGCAGCCACTAAAAAGATGCTTGATGCCTTTGGTACAGACCGTCATATTGCCAATTTAGGGCATGGTGTTTACCCAGATATCGATCCTGAGAAGGTGAAAGTATTTGTAAATACGGTGAAGGAATATAGCACAGAAATGAGGAAGTAATTTCCTCATTTTTTATTCTTCAATACGAAACATACAATCAGCTTCTGGTAAGAGTATTATTTTTTCATATATTCACAATTCAAAACAATAGTGAAATGAGAATATATAAATCATACTCACTTCTACTGCTATTTCTTCTTTTTACGGCTTGCAGTCAAAAGCAAATCGAAGAAGTAACTACAACGGAAGAGATCAAGGTAAATACCCTTGGTGCTGAAAACACCTCTTTAGAAGCAGCAGGTTTCGATATTGAATACCTGTCCATTGTTCTACCTGACTCCATTTATACGGGCGTAATCGATAACCTCAAAAGTTTTGGAGACTACATTTTTCTTCACAACTCCACACAAACCAAGACCATTACCATCACTGACTTAAAAGGAAACTTTGTAGGACAACTTAACCGTATAGGACAAGGCCCCGAAGAGTATTCTTACATAGAAGCTTTCACTTATGATGAGAAGAAAAAGGAGCTCATTATATATGATAGAAATCTACGGAGGCTAAGCACATATAGTGTCCCCAGCTTAGATTTTGTGAGCTCCAAAAGAATAGACAAATATATAATGAACATGGAATCGATCGATTCGGACCTATTCATGATGGTAAGCGAGGAGCAGGTAGATGATTTTAACTATGAGGGGGTCCTTCTGGTCAATAGTAAGGGTGAATTGGTGTCGAAAATGGATATTGATGCGAATATCGCTTCTATGGAAATTTCTTATCCCAATACGGTAAGTATTATCAATGGAGATGTTTACTACTCACATCCTCATCAGATCACCACGGTATACAGAATTACTAAAGATGGCCCGGAGGAAGCATTCAAAATCAATTTTGGAGATAATGGAATTCCGGAAAAATACTGGGGAAGGACGGAAGCAAATGAATTTGGAGCTGCATTAGAAGAAGGCAATAAAGCTACCTGGGTTCAGCATTTCACTTTAAATAATAATACCGCTGCATTTTGGTACATGTACATAGCGCCCGACAACAAACAACTAGCGGTCTATAACCGCAAAACAAAGGAAGTTAAATCGTATGAGCAGTTTATGATTGAAGGCACTGAGGTGGCACTGCCATACCCTACAGGAACCATAAACGACAAATTTGTGAGCATTATCTATAGCGATGAAATCCAACCAGAAGATGTTAAAGGAAACCCAACACTCTTCAAAGCTATTTCTGAAAACAACACAGAACAAGGCCTCACATTCATCGTCTACAAACCGAAAAAATAGCGTATTAAGGATTTCTTATTGAATCTATAAACTCCGCTAATTCCTTTCTGCTCACCAACCGATTGAAGAATTGTCTTTGCTCAGTCTTGGGGTGCATTAATAGAAGGGCAGGTAAAGTGCCTGTCCATTGCTTCTCTATTTCAGAATAGAAGGTTGAGTTTAGATGCTCCACAAAATAAAGTTGTTCGAGGATTTCAGATTTATCAGCTCTTTTTAAAGCCTTTTCTCGCCTGTCCATTTCTTCTACATTGACAAAATGGAGGTTCAGTTCGCAATTACATTCTTGCTCGAACTTCTGTAGAAGCTTCATTTCCTTAATACATGGGGCACACCAACTGGCCCAAAAACTAAAGGCGTACACTTCATTTGGCTTTTCGGCTAAAATCTTGTCAATACTAGAAGGGCTGAAATACCGCACTTCTTCCGTTTGGCCTTGCGCTCCAAGGGCAAAAGACAAAGTACAGACAATCAAAATCAAGCGCATAAAAGAATTTGGTTATATAAATGACCAATCGGGTCAATTGACCTTCAAGTTATTCATTATGGTCAGATTGTTTTCTTTAGATTTATATGAAATCATATATGGATGACATTTAATAAGTTAATTCTGATTGGCTTATGCTGGATTGGGGCATTGACTCCCTTGAAAGCACAGACCTGTTGCACGGGCGGCATTCCGTTAACGGGGGCCATCAACCTAAACCCAAGCGCTCAAGGAATTAGGGCAGGTTTGACCTATGATGTCAATCGACTTTCTGATTTTGTACAAGGCGAAAGGGTTTTGAACAACAGCTTTTTAAAAAGGAAAACTAGTTCAGCCATTACTCAGGTAGATTTCTTTATGAGAGATAGTATTGGTTTTTCTGTGCTTATCCCATACTCCTATTTATCTGAAGAAAACACGCAAACCAAGACCACCTACAAAGCCAGCGGACTTGGAGATATCTCCGTTTGGGCAAACAAATTATTGCTGAACAGTCAGCGTTCAACGCTGGCCGTGGCGGTAGGTATAAAACTACCGACTGGCGAAACCAACATCAAAGACGAAAGCGGCAATTTTGATTTACCTATTTCATTACAACCAGGCACAGGATCTATTGATTTTATGCTGGCGAGTTTCTTTCAGTCGACCTTTAAATTCCGGCCTTCATTAAGCTATTCGGCTACAGGCGTTTTTAAAGTAAATACTGTTGGAAAACGGTATGATGCCCATCCTGAATACCGTTACTCTAATGAGCTTGATTTTTACTTGGGGCTTTCTGAACAGGTTTTATTGCTGAATCAGTTGGTTACTCCTCAGGTGCAATTGCGTTGGAATCACTTTGGAGAACACATCCAAAACAGAGATGAAAACCCTAATACAGGAGGCTCGTGGCTCTATTTAGGCACTGGTTTCTCTTGGGCTTCTACCCAGAAACTGAGTTTGAGCTTTCGTGGCCAATGGCCCATCTTAAGAACTGTGAACGGCTTTCAACTGACCACCACAGATAGGTTTTCGTTGTCAGCATTTTATAGTTTCATTAAATGAGGCTGCAATAATTCAAAAGATGTAACCCAAACGTCAAATTGTTACTCACCATTTTTCTAAATTTATAGGTATAGATACATTAGAATGTTAGGAAAGCAGAGCACATACATTTCAATAATTTTCTTGAACTCCCTTCTTTGGGCTTGTGGAGGAAATGATGCTCCTGAACCCTCAGGGCCAATAGATGGGCCAACCACAAACAATAGTTATATCATTTCTGATACTTTTGAAGGAGAGAATTACATGGTTGTGGCATCTGGAGAGCAAGGCTTTATTGGTGCTTTTAAAGCAGAGCTTTCTGATGGAACACCTGTTCAGCTTAGCGAATTACCCCAGGCTTGGCCCACTGTACTCTTAGACGAAACAGGCACAGCATACGACTTCCTCGGTAAAGCCATTTCTGGGGAAAGGGAAGGTGAAAAGCTCGTTTCAATGAATACCCAACTGGGCTATTATTTCAGTTTGAACGCCTATTACCCTTCGGTTATTTACCCGAACCAAGTTATTGAAAGACCTATAGTAGACAAGAGCACTTCAGCATGGAGTATTGATCCTAGCTTTGTGTTCAGGGCTACTTTCCCCGATGCCATTCAGGCATTGAACAGCCCTGCATTTGTCTCGGTGGACTTCAAGGATGCAATTGATGAGAATTTTTTTCTTGA
>TARA_R110001599_G_scaffold67732_1_pt1 | contig 16852 bp, 10 predicted proteins | sample TARA_R110001599 | Tara Oceans TARA_R110001599 (sample SAMEA4398360) | marine metagenome | biome: Polar Biome; feature: [MES] marine water layer (ENVO:01000295) within the mesopelagic zone...; material: water (ENVO:00002006), including particulate matter (ENVO:01000060) such as...... | reverse complement strand
GTAAACACGGGACAGGCTATTACGAATCCTATTACATAATCCGGGTTTATTCAAACATGATGTTATCGACATGAATGGTTCCTGTGGCCAATGCACATATAATTAGTTTTGTTTTCAATTGATTAGGGAGTTCGGAAATAGGGATTTGAAACGTTTTCCAATTTTCAGTAAGGTGGACTCTTTTGGAGATTCCCTCTCCTAATAACAACAAAACATCCATCGCTTCTTTTTCCGGAGTTCTCAGAGACACCTTCAAATAATCTGCCTTACCTTTTTTCAATAGAAATTCTTTCGAGCTTATTTCATAACCCTTTCGGCTATTAAAACTTGCAAAGTGGGTTCCCTCAATCGCATCCTGGCTTGACACAATAGTAAAATGCTCTTTACCAAAGGTCCCTTGAGCATCCTCAATGCGAAAAGCATCAAACCAAAGCCTACCATGGCTTTCAACTTCATCTGAAACTTCCATTGCTAAGGCTACTTCTACAAAATGCGATTGGGCAGGTATCTGGTAAGGCAATTTCAGTTCCCTCCATTTAAATGTTCCTCTAACTTTTAGATTTTTTTCAACGCAATCGATGACATTACCTTTGGAGTCCTTAAAAGTGATTTGCATACCTGCTTTTTCAATTCCGGCCAATTCTTCCCCATGCATCCAAACTGAAAAAACAGATGAGGTCTCTGGGATTATAGAAATTTCAGAATGGGACTTCCAGAATATTTTCCTGCTAGCACCTTTCCCTGCATCCCTGTCTGCGTAAAGTAACATGGAGGATCTACCGGAATAGGACCTACCCGAATAATCAGAATTGGCCATTACCTTCCAGTCGTATGCTGCATGTAAATGATCGTTGCCCTGATTATCAGACACCCAAAACTGCTCAAAATCATCCGCATTCAAGCCTATAGGACTATTTTTACCCGGAAGCCAATCATCCCTACCAGACCATGCCGGTAAAATGTCCCAAAACCAATGGCTGTTTGCTTCTTCAAAACCTCCGTGTGGCATTTTCTGGTGAAAAATATACTCCAAAAAACCTCCTTCAGGTTTCGGAATAGTAAGCACTTGTTTTCTATCCTGTTCTACTAGCCTCCAATTCCCTAAGGCTTCCCAAATGTCGGGTTGATAAACTTCATGTATCAGAATACCATCAGCCCCTAACTGTTGAAAATAGTGCATTTGCTTTGGGATGTATTCCAAAAGGTGACTCAAAGAATGCTCATCCCTAACTTTCCAAAACACAGTAGAGAGCATGTAGGCATAAAATTTCATCCCATTATTTGAAGTTTCCTGTCTAATTTCCCGAAACTTCTCTATTGCACCGTCTTCAAACCAGGCATAAGTTTCGCCTCTGGTATTGGACATCACCAAGCCATCAGCGACCTTATTATCAACCATGGACTTCCAATCCAAAAAGATGTTTTTACCGGAAGGTTGTAAATACCCACTAAGTGTTGCACCAGCAATGGAGGATATATTGTAGGCATCTAGGGTTCTATTGGCTTCCTTTAGAAAATCAATAATGAAATCACCATGTATTTTAGCCACCTTTTCTCTATCCGGGGTAGCTATCAAAATATCAACCCCGTAATTTTCCTCGTATTTTTCTACAATTGGTGAATTATAAGCAGCATAGGTATTTCGGGGAACCTCAGTCATGTTTCTTGGTGTATGACTGGATTTTGTACAAAAAAACATTTGATCAACTTCATATTCAGCAAGGTCCCTAACCCTACCAAGCATGTAATCTCTAACTTCCTTGTGTGCGTAACTTGGAAAAGCATTGTAAATAATGGTATCCTTTTGAGATTGTGGGGTGAACTCCGGATGACTAATGAAAAATTGGTCATAACTTGATTCAAACAAATCGAAATGAACACCAACCCTTAATCCTGCCTTATGACCTTCCTCTACCAGCACCCTTAAAGGGTCAAAGTCTTCACCAAATGCATCGAGCCTTTCCCGATACACAGTTCCATGATCGATTCGGGCATTGATTACTCCCTTATTGTTTATTCTTAAATTAATTTGATCGATATTCTTTTCCTTAGCCAACTGCACAAATTGCTTTATTTCAGCAGGCCCCATGACATAAATATTATAATCCCAGGTTAAAATTATAGGGAATGTGTCCTCCTTTTCGGAATAGTTCAGTCCACTCAAATCTCCCACATCCAAAGCTTTTACCAAAGGAGAGATGAATAGCACAATTGATATCCCTATCAAGATTGTTTTTACCAAGCCAAAACAATTTCTAAATTTCATTTTTTAGATTATTTGAATAAGGATTGAAAATGATGTTATCCGGGATGATAAATATTTAACCACATAATTTATAATAACCAATCTATACCCTACTAATATCCTTTCATTCTGTCAAAAAAGCCTTAATCAAAGGGTTGTTGTACACTTTCCAGTTTGAGGTACTGTGGCCACCCTCGACCAGCTTTAGCTTTACAGCTCCGCCCAATGCATTGACCTCTCTTTTTAATTTCAGCGAATGGTTCTTATAAGGTACTGCCTGATCTTTCTTACCATGAAAAATCAACATGGGTACATTTATTAATTTTTCAGGGAAATTTGCGGGATTGATATCATCAAAATCTTCTTTTGATTGCCAAATAAAATTTGAAGACTTTCTTTGCGAATAAGCCTGTTCTAAATCATAGACAGAAAAAGTGCCAATAACCCGGTCAATTTTCTCCGGGTATTCGGCTATCATTCTAAACATTTGAAGCCCTCCAGCTGAAGTGCCCCATAAAACCCATTTTTCTTTAACCCTATAATTTGAGCTTATGTACCGGTATACCTTCATCAAATTTTCCAGCCCTTGGTCTGTTCCCCAGGTTTCATTTCCATTAGAGAGGACAACAAATAGATAGCCATTATCGATGGCCATATTTTTTTGGTGCACATAAAAGGGCACGCTTTGATCATTTTCAGAAGCATAACTCATCGCATTCCTACCGTTTCCATGGATTGCCATTAAAACCGAAAATGGGGCTTCATTCACTTTTTCATTCCTATCAGGTAAGGCGATGTAAACCTTTCGATTAGAAATCTCGATTACAGTATCTTTCGGAAATGTAATTGCATAGGAATTGGTGTAATTTATAAAAATTAGAATGCAGATCACCCAGTGCAATGGACGAGACAATTGAAGCAAGTTTCTGATTACCAACATTGATCTTTTTGATTTAGGCTATTATTTCCCGCTTTTCTATCCATTTTTAGAAATGTTTGTATTTAAATATACAAGTAGCCCCCTTTATGGTAGGAATTTTAACAGTTGCATCCATAGCTAAGAGAAATTTCATCAGGTTTTAAAATACTGATTAGGCTGATTCCAATGAATTTTGGCTACCCATACACTACCATCGCTTCCATAATTTTCCACCTCTAGATTTGAGCCAGGAGTTTTTATCTTTCCTGAAAACTGCATCCACTCCGCCACTGTCACCCAGGTTTCGTTAGGGCTTACATTTGTCACACCAAAATTCCCCAGTCTGGCGCCTCTTTCTTCAACAATAACCCGCTCTGAATCCCGGATTACACAAAGCTTTTCCGGGTCTACCTGAGCCATAAATAAGGGCGCACGGTGGCGAAAGACATGGTCATTGTCTGCCCCCTTTCTGGTATAAACGAGAAACAAGCCTTCACTGTGAGTAACCCAATGTTGTTGGGTATTGTAATTGCCCAAGTTTGTTCCATCGTCAAATTTCCAGGAAACAATTGGTTCGAAATTCAAACCATCCTGACCTTTGCATACATATCCATTGTGATCGTTACGCATGGTTAGGTAATACTTGCCATTGAACTTTGTCAAGGAGGGCTCCTGTAAACCTCGGGAATTGTCTTCAATACTAATTTCCTGACCATGCCTTTGGTAATTGAGGTTTTCTCCATCAAAACTACACCGCAAAACAGCTATACGATCAGATCGCTTGCTCCCTTTCGGATGGGGATTAAAATAGATAGGCAATAAAATGCTCCCATCGCTTTCATCATACCTTTGTACTGAACCTGCTCCCGCAAAATAAAACTGCTCCCCACCAGGCATTTGGAGCTTCTTCCAATTGCCCCATTTGTCCTTTTTCTCATCGTATACAGCATAGGAGGTATGTCTTGGACGAGGAACCATAACCTTCCATTCAGGAGTGTAAACCACCGTGTGGCCTATGCCTAATAGTTTTCTAGAGGAAGAATGAAAAGCGGGCCAAAAATCGCTGGCTGCTACAGGATGTTCTTTTCCCTCAATTGTTTCGAAGCGAGGGTTTAACGGAGGTAATGCTTTAGGCTCAGAATAGGACTTCCCTAAATCATCCGTTTGAAATCCGTACATACCCTTGAATACATCACTTCCTGAAATATCATGGGTATTCATCGTAAACAAGACCTTTGGTTTGCCTTTTTTCCCTGCACCAGGAATTATCCCTGCGCGAGGATGAACCCAGCAGTTTTTACCATCATATAATTTGGTCGGTATATCATGTTTAAGCTGGTATTTCAATTTTCTTTTATTTCTGAAAGTTTGAAAATTCAGTCCTCCAAGTCCAGGAATAACCATCAGAGAAATACCCTTTGAAACAAAAGATTTTAAGAATTGCCTACGCCTTATCATAACATTCAATTAACTCTAAATTCTTTATGAAAAATTGATTCCCAAATGTTTAAATTCATCTTTAATTTCAGTCAATCGCTTACGGAATAAACTTAAATCACTCGAATAGGTAATAAGCATTGCTCCCATGTCCAATAATTTCTTGGCATGTTCAGATGAAAAAGCAGGTGTACCCCACAATTTACCGGCACTCTTGGCTGAATCAGCAACTTTTTCCACCGCATCCCAATATCTAGAATCATTGAACTTCCCAGCGAATCCACCTTGAAGACTAAAGTCTCCCGGGCCAAAGAAAAGCAAGTCGACTCCTTCTACTTCTGCGATATCCTGTGCAGCAGCAAGTCCCTCCTGATCCTCAATTTGAATCACCAAAAAGGTTCCTTTATTGGAGGTTACCAGGTATTCTGACAATGGTGTTAAACCATAATGGGCATCCGGACCTGCGGCATCCAATCCTCTCTCTCCCATCGGAGGAAATTTAATGCTTTTCACTGCAAGCTTTGCCTCCTTTACCGTACGGCATCTCGGATACATGATCCCATTGGCTCCTGCTTCCATCAACCTGGCCATTTGGTTGTATTCACCATTTCCTGGTCTTATCATAAGATCGGACGAACCAACCCTTGCTGCCCTCATCAACCCATTAACCGTTTCTATAGAATGAGAGTGGTGCTCCATGTCAACCCAGATAACATCCATCCCCATTAAACTGGTAAGTTCGAAAACGGAAGGATCCGTTAAATGAAGCGTTATTCCCAAAACCGGTTGACCTGCTTCCCACTTCGCTAAACATTTGCTACTATTCATATCTTTTATTCTTTTTTATTAATCAAACTAATAGTACAGGCGGAAATAGCTCCTGCAAAAAAGGAGAAGGGTAAAACCCAAAGCACCGTAATTCCCAACACACCATAAAATGAAATTGCTACAGCAACAATAATGGCCACTATGCCCCCCAGAAATGTCCCTCTTTCAGTGGCAAAAGGAACAAACAGCGCCATAAAAAACAATACAAACAAAGGTGCCACAAAAAGGTGGGTCACCTTAATCACAATATCAAACAAGTTCCCTTGTACACTGCCTACAAAAAAGCTCAATCCGATTACAATTAATCCAGTTAAGTAGGAAAGGATTTTAATCTGTTGCAATGAGCCTTTGAAGGAAACTTCTTTTTTTCTTTTAAAAAATCGATTGAAAATATCTTCAGAAATCACCGTTGAGACGGAGTTTAAGCCTGAAGAAAGGCTTGACATGGCTGCAGCAAGCAGACCTGCAATCACCAAGCCTGATATCCCTACCGGTAATCCTAACAATATAAACCTTGGAAACAAGGTGTCTGACTGTTCACTAAAGGATTGGCCATCGGCTAAAAAATGTTGGTTCTTAGAGAAAAAGGCAAACATTGCAAGCCCCAAAAGACCTAGAAGACATTTAGCCAATAAATTGGTGTACAAGGAAACTTTTAAAGATTTCCTGGCTGCCTTAATGTCTCTGGTGGACAAATACCTTTGAATGGCCATTTGGTCGGAACCTGTGGTACAAATATACCAGGCAAATAACATCACAACTGCATTCCCTATGGTGGTCCTTTCCTGGGTATCAAAACCAAATTGAATAGGCTTCCAGTAGGCCGGCCATTCCGTAGGTATCCATGAACTTACCGATCCAAAATGTATACTTACAATCAAAATACTCAGAAAAGCTCCTCCCAAGAACACTACTGTTTGAACTACATCGGTTACCACAACTGCTTTTAAGCCACCCATTGAAGTATAAACAATGGTTATAACCATTAATAAAATGCTGACCAAAGGGACATAGCTTGGGTCTATAGGAACTACCGTAAGAAAAGTGACATCAATGGTGACATAAATAATAGTAGCCATCCAAAGGAACCGTAAGGAAAGGAACATAAAGATGGCCAACATCCTGATGCTTAAACCCAGTTTCAATTCCAATATTTCATAGGCACTCGTCACTTTCATTGCCATTATTCTAGGGATCAACCACCAGCCCGCAACAAAATAAACGATTGGAAAGCCTAACATTCCAGCGAAAATTACCGGCCCATATTTGATCATTTCTCCCGGGTAGGACAAATAACTCACCGTACTAAGTAAAGTGGCAAAGAGTGATATGCCAATAGACACGGAATTCATCTTCCTTCCTCCCAATAAATAGTCCTCCTTGGTCTTATTGACCTTTGAGTAGAAATATCCTATGCCCAACATCAAGGCCCCATACAAGGAAATGACGAGCCAGTCAATCCATGAAAGTGTAGCCTCCACCCTTCGTTCAATCCGCAGCAAGGCATAGGCAGCCGTAACTTTTAAATCAATAAGTTGATTATAGGAGGGGTTATCCTTGTCAGGGTTTAAATTGGCCATTTTCTCCAGTAAATCCAGATCAAGATTACTCCCTTTCTCGCCCAAGGTATAGGCATATTCTCTTTGATAAATTAGATTGTCCTTGCCCGCATTTGACAAAAGATTCTTTAGCTTTTCCATCCTAGGAACTGATAAAGAATCCTTCGGAACTGTAATCCAACTTAGAGAAGTCAAATAGACCTGAAAATCAGAAATTTCAGGTTGACTTAATGCCAAATCAGTTAATTGATCCCAATCTGAGGTACTGATCCCTTTTATCTTTCTTAATGCATAAGCAGCCAACTTTCTAGCCCTATCAGAATGTTCCTCCCCTTTTAAAATTTCCATCAAATCCGCTATGCTTTGCTTTTTTCTGAATTCGGATGAATAGGCATGGGCCCATGTGCTAAAAACATGTAAAATTTCATCATTTGTCTGTATCTCGATATTGGGAGATATTTCAAGCTTCGCCAGTGCTTCCACCGCATGAATCCTATCTTGTGAAAGGCTGTCCTGATAGACTGTCCTTATTTTATCTATCCAAACCTTTTTAAAATCATCATTCCCTCCAGATTGGGCCAACACCCTCCATATTCCAATTCTATAATAAGGTTCATTGCCAAATTTTAATTCTTCTTTTTTAAAAACACTATCTACGCCTGTCTGATAGTCAAGTGCCAATAGGTACTCTGCTGCATGAATTTTTTCCCACTTCAAATCACTGTACAAAACCGAATGGAGTTGTTCGATGGCATGTTCTCTTAATTCTGAAGAAAGCTCTCCTTGGGAATTTGTCTGGTCACTACATGAAATAAGAGGTGAAACAAAAAAAATAAATCCGTAAAGTAAGTTTCTCATATTTTTTATTTTATGCGGCAATTGTAGTTGGGATTAACCAGTAATAAACTAGGTGGTGAAATCACTTAACACAAAATATTCAATGCCATTTGGAGATTACAATTTAGCCCTGCTAATTTGAAACCTCCAAATGGCCTGATGAATCATCCTTTCAACCCCTCTCAATAAAAATCGGAACAGGCATCAAGAATCCTTCTGTTTTATTGAAAACCAGGATTTTGGGTAATAATTGGACTGGTTTGAATTACTCTTGAAGGAATTGGGTAAAGGTATTTCTCCTTGGTTACATTCCCATCAAGTCCATATTCCATCAAAAAATTCTTCATTACGGATAAACCCTGATCCGTTCTAACCAAATCGTGCCATCTCTGATGTTCAAAGGCAAATTCAAATCTTCTCTCATTCAATACCCAGTTTCTAAAAGATGCTTGATCAGGTACATCATTGGCTGCTTTAGGATCCAAACCGGCTCTTTCTCGTACTTGGTTTAAAATTTCAAAAGCTTTTCCATTTGGAGTATAAGCAATCTCATTTAGTACTTCTGCATACATCATGAGTACATCTGTGTACCGAATGACAGGCCAATTTATATCCCAGTTATTCTGTGGACCGGAATTCCCTGAAACAAACTTTTTAGAAAAGGGAGTATAAAACATCACCCCATCGTTTTGAAGCCACTGCATTTGAACGGTGTGGGCAAGCCTTACATCACCCTCTTCAAAACTATTAATGAAATCCTGAGAGACAATTGGGCTTAGTGGAGATCCACCTGAGGATACGCCTAAAACAGGGTCGTTTCGGTCAATATTATTGGCCGCTTGAATTCTAGGAATAGGATTACCTTCCCCTTGAGCATCTGAATTAAATTGAACCCAAAAAACGTACTGTTTGCCATTGTCATTGGAAATATTGAACACATCTGAATACTCAGGGAAAAATTCAAATTCACCTGAGTTAATAACCTCCTCAAGTAAACCTTTTGCTTTCTCCCATTCACCCGAATTCAAAGGATACCCACTCTTGGTTAAATACACTTTACCCAAAAGGGCTTTTGCAGCCAAAGAGGTAATCCTTCCTACATCCTGTGATGAGTAAGTCTGAGGTAAAGCGGCGGCCGCCTCTTCTAAGTCCGTAATGATGGTTGCATAAACTTCCTCAACAGAATTCCGCTCATATTGAAGTGATTCTGTAATAGACAATGGCTTGGTAACAATAGGAACTCCTCCAAAATACCTTACCAAATCAAAATAAAACAGCGCCCTTATCACTTTGGCTTCTGCCTTCATTTGTGCCTTTACCTGCTCATTATCAAAACTCACCCCTTCAATCTTTTCAAGAAAAATATTACAGCGGTATATTGCCTCAAATAATTCTGACCAAGCAGGGTAAAGCTGTGTGTTCTCAGGTGATTCGTTAAAATGAATAATTGAGTGAAAATTATACAAGAGCGATTGCTGAAAGGTGTTGTCTGAGCGTTGCTCTTTCATCAACATGGCAAAGACACTTGTTTGCGTGGATTGAAGTCCATCGTAAACGCCCATCAAAGCTTGGTTTAATTCTTGTTCACTATTATAAAACCCTTCCACACTTCTATTAGAAATAGGCGCCAGGTTGAGAAAATCTTCTGAACATGAGAAAAGAAATGCCAGGGAAATGAATGCATATTTATATATAAATTTCATATTTCTTAACTTTTAAAATGTAATGTTTAAACCCAAAACAAGCGATTTGGCCAATGGATAAGTATTAGTAGCATCAATACCAGGAACCAACAGGCTGTTGTTCCTTACCCCCGTTTGCGGGTTACCAAAATAGTTGTCTTTGGTGAATACATTTTCAGCACTTAAATAAACCCTTAATCCTGAGATTGCACCTCTAAAATTCCCTAAGAAAACATCCGGTGCATTATAACCTAATGAAACATTTCTAATTCTCCAGAAACTGCCATCAAATAGCCAAAACGTTGAAGGAGTAGTCAAGTTTGATGTAACTGCGGCCCTAGGCGTTTTACCATCTCCCGGGTTTTCAGTAGAAACATACCTGTCTCTCCAATACCCTAGTACATTTCCTACATGGGAACGTCCTGCTCCACCTTGACTTTCATTAAGCAAATGGTTTCCTGATTCTCCGTAAGCCATGATACTTAAATCGAAGTTTTTATATTGTATGGTTTGGGTCAAGCCCCAGGTAAAATCAGGTTGGTTTTTCCCAACTATTTGTTTGTCATCATCGGTAATTATACCATCCTCGTTGGTGTCTACATATTTCAAATCACCCACATTTTGGGTTTTCGATTTAGGACTAGAATTCAATTCTTCTTCAGTCATGAAAACTCCAGCAACAGGAATTAGGAAGTAACTTCCAATTGGAGATCCTATTTGAGTGATCGTTACAGAAGTCCCTCGGGCAAATCCGGGAATGGGTGCTCCTTCTGGACCTAATTCCAAGACCTTATTCCTATTGAAGGATAAATTCCCATCTATTCTCCATGAAAAATCACTGGTATTGATAACCCTGGCTCCCAGTTCAAACTCTAACCCTTTGTTTTCTACCTTCCCTATATTTTGTAAGGTGCTGCTAAATCCTGAAATAACTGGAATTGGTACATTTAAGAGTAAATCACGGGTTACGCTTCTATAGACATCCACACCTAAGGTGAATCTGTTTTCCAGAAAGCCAATGTCAACACCTAAATTTAAAGTGTTATTTTTTTCCCAGCTTAGCTCAGGATTACTAAACGATGAGGGGCTCAAACCTCCTACAAGGCTACCCGTTCCATCACCCAAGACATAATTTGTTTGCGAAAGAGACCCTATGTATCCATAGTTAGGAATATTGTAATTGCCTGTAGCTCCATAACTGGCCCTTAATTTCAAATTATTCAGTGCGTTGGCATTTTGCATGAAATTTTCTTCCGATACTCTCCATCCCATAGACACAGATGGAAACCAACCCCATTTGTTATTGCCTCCAAACCTGGAAGACCCATCTCTTCGGATACTTGCTGTAACCAAATAGCGGTCATTTAAGCTGTAAGTAGCACGAGAAAAATAGGACAAAAGGCTGTGTTCACTGGCTGTGGACTGAGCGGCAATAAGTTCTGTACCCGCATTTAGCGTTTTGACCAAGTCATCCGGAAATCCCCTTACTTCACTAAAAGTATTTTCATTACGGAACTTCTGAGCGGAAAACCCGGCTATTGCAGTAAAATCATGGTTGTCATTTCCAATGGAATAACTCAACAATGTTTCATTCAGTAAATTGGTATTTAATGAAGTAGCAGCTTGGGCGAAGCTACCATTGTCTCTATTGACATTATTGGTCTTGTAAAAACTATTGTTACCACTTGCGTAATCCGCAGAGGTAGCGTTTCTTAAGCTTAGGTTTTTCATGATTTCCACCTCGGCATAAAAGCTTCCTATAGTTCGGAATCTTTTGGTTTTATCATCCGTTTCTTCCAACCAAGCCAATGGATTAACCAGAATATCTGTCCTTGTATAGGGTTCTCCACCAGTATTTACGGTACCCAAATGAGGTTCAACTATTGGTGCTAAAAATTTGGCTCTTGCTATTGGTCCACCCACATCTTCTGCATCCGCTTCATTTTGGATGGAAAAACTTGGACTTATATTTAAACCAACTTTAACTCTCTCATGAATTTTGGTTTCTACATTTATTTTAAATGAATACCTGTTGTAATCTGTATGCTTTATAACTCCCTCTTGCTGGAAGACGTCTGCATAGACATTATAGGTTGTATTATCCGTACCTCCCGAAATTGACAATTGAGAATTATGAATTGGTGCTGTTCTTGAAATTAAGGCTTGCCAATCTGTATCCGGGAAACTTCCAGGGTTTGAAATCCATTCCGGATTTATTCTGCTTCCTCCTGGTCTGTCATCATAGGGAACATTAGGGTCCCCACCATTCAATAAATAAGTGTTGTTCCTTTCCTCTACAGCAAAATCTATCCACTCATCCCTGTTTAATACATCATAAGTCTTTGCAACCTGTTGGAAACCATACCTTGTTTTGATTGAAACAACAGGAGCTCCAGATGTCCCTCTCTTTGTAGTGATGATCACTACTCCATTGGCTCCTCTTGACCCGTATATAGCAGATGCAGCAGCATCTTTCAATACTTCTATACTTTCTATATTGCCGACAGCAATATTGTCCAGATCACCTGAAATAGGCACACCATCCACAACATACAATGGTTCAGATCCTGCAGTAATGGACCCTGTACCTCTGACTTTGATGCTTAAAGGCCTACCCGGTTGACCTGAAACTTCCTGAACCCTAACTCCGGCCAATGCACCTATTAATGCCTGGTCAACCCGGGTAATCGTTCCTGTTCTGTCTTCAAGTTTTTCTCCGGAAAGTTTGGCTACAGCCGTGGTCAGATCCCTACTTTTCTGGGTTCCGTAACCCACGACCACCACTTCATCCAAAGAGGATTGATCCTCTGACATTGTTATGGTAAGCTTGCTTTGGTTTCCTATTACTACCTTTTGAGGCTCAAAACCGATAAAAGAAATCAATATCTCTGCACCCTCTTCCACATCTAAGCTAAAGTTCCCGTCTATGTCAGTAGCTGTACCTGTATTGGTACCAACGATCAGAACGGTAGCACCAGGTATTGCCTCTCCATTTTCATCCTTCACCGTACCTGTAATAGGTTTTCTTTCTGCTATTATAGGACTAATGGATTCGGGCTCAATACGTTTGATCACATCAATCGTATTGTTTATCTGACGGAAACTCAGTTTTAGCTGTTTGCCTGCAACGATCAGGCTCTCTTCCACAGTTCCTTTCTGTTGATCGAAAAGTATAATCTGAGACCTGTCAAGCCTTTGATTATCAAATGCAAACTTAAAAGGAGTTTTTCTTTCTACTTCTTTAAAAAATTGCCCTATACTTAATGAAGGGGCCGATAGCCGAATGGTAACTTCTTCTATGCTTTTATACTGGCCTTTTGCTTGTATAACACTGGTAAAATTAACCACCAACATTTGGAAAACTAAGCCGTACAAGAAGCCTTTGGACAACATCATAATTGTCTGAAGTAATTTTTTTTTCATATTTTTGAATGTTTATTGGAATTAATTTCAATATGCACGGTCTATTGATGGATCCATTCCCCAATGTTCTTCATCATTAGACCTCTCACAGCCGGTTGGATGTATCCAACCGGTTTTATTAAGGTGGTATTTTGGGCATTCTTTTGTTAAAATTTAATTGTGACATTTTTTCCTTTTAGCTCAAATTCAAAATTTTGTACATATGCCATGCTCTTCAAAACATTCTCCAGGCTTTGATTACGGTATTCACTCGAAAATTCCCAGGTTGCTTTTGTGGGATTTTGGATGTTAATCTTTACCCCATACCAATTTTCCAGTATCTCCACAACCTCAGCAAGGCTCGATTTTTCAAACAATAAGATGCCATCTTTCCATGAGGATACGGTTTGGGTATCAAATTTTCGGATGTTGGGCATTTCTGAAATATGGTCTCTGTATAATTCTTCTCCAGGGTTAAGTATAAAATCTGCACTTGTGGAAACACTCTCCACCTTAACCTTACCTGTTACCAATGAAATCTTTATTCCAACATCACCCTTTTCCTTAATATTGAAGGAAGTACCCAAAGCTGTGGTCACCAAACCCTGAGCAACAACCTTAAACGGTCTCAGGCTATCCTTCTCCACTTCTATAAATGCCTCTCCCTTTAAAATCACCCTTCTCTCTGTAGCACCAAATTTATCTGGAAAAGAGAATTCACTGTTGCTGTTCAACCAAACCCTTGAGCCATCTGCCAGGGTTAGCTGTAATTTCTCCCCTGAAGCAGTCTGCTTGTGATGCATTGCCACATTTTCGACAGGAGTTTCTACTATATCTTTGTTAAAAACGCCAGAGATCCATACCAAGGCAAATCCAATTAAGAATACGGCTGCTAGATTAATAATCCATCGGTAATTCTTCTTTTCTATTGGATGGTCTGCAGGTTTTATGGTTAAAAGGTTTTGTCTAATCGCATCTTTCATTCCCTCCGGGGCCTTGTATTCCTGATAGTGGGTGCGCAATAAAATCTCTCGGGCCAGCTTTAGTTCTTTTAAATTTCCAGAATTGGCATCCATCCATTTAGACCAATAATCATTCAAATGATCATTTGGCTGTCTTACCCAGGCAATAAACTCTGGGTCAATTAAAAAATCCTCTTTGGTCTTCATCAAAATTATACTGGCTTTATAGGTAAATACAGAGCACCTCCAAAAGAACACCTAAAAATTTTACTTTTTTTTGAAATATTTTAATCTTAAGAAGAAACGGCTAACTTAATAAACTTCCCTATTTAAGTTTCTCTCGTAAAAAGCCCAATGCCTTGTACATTAGATTCCGTGTAGTTTTCACGCTGTCCAACCCCATTATTTCCTGAACTTGGACATAGCTGAAACCTTCGTAAAAAAAATAATAAATGATTTCTTTTTTTCTGGGACTAAGCTTGGCAATAGCGCTATTTAACTGCTCAATCTTATCCAAACCCATTTGTTGATCAATCAACTGTTGTTCATGGGAAATAGTGAAATCAAAATACTGGCCTATGTCAAGGCTTTCCCTTCTGTGTTCCCATTTGGAAAATTGACGCTGAAGTTTTCGTTTAAGGCATTTGAGTAAATAAAACTTAATATTGTCAGTAGGGCCTATTTTGTGACGCAGGCGCTTGAGATCAAAGAAGACTTCCTGAATCCCGTCCTTGGTTTGGGATTCATCATTAGATAAACGCATTCCATACGCAAATAGACTATCAAAAAATTGCTCATATATCTGAATAAAGGCAGCATCACCACCTTTTCTGAATTCATCCCATAATATCCCCTGCGCTACAATTTTTGTAGCGTCTGTATTTTTGATTTCAGAAATTTCACTTGAAAAGGGATCAAGTTTATAATTAGGCATTTTTGAAATAATTGGTGATCAATCCCTCAAAAAGGGATTTTTACAACTCAGGCTTCCTAATTATAGTTATTAAATATGGATTGGCATAATTTCCTTTTGCAATAATTACCAATTACCCTCAATCATAGATTGAAAATCCAAATAGTCCTCTCCAATATTTTACCGTCCAACATCAAATTGTATATTCCACTGGGCAAATCTGCCGAATATATAAATACTCCCTTTTTAGCAATTGTCTTACTAAAACCACTCCCATTTGCAGTAGAAATATTGGGAAGCTATTGCCCATCTCCCGGTAACTTTTATTCCGCAATAGTAATGAGAGGTACGGTTATCGTCCATTCAACAATTTCAATGATCCGGATCCAATGGCTAGGATTATATCAATAAGAGACAAATGGGCAGCTTCTATTAGAGCTATTTTTGCAGAAAAGAAGGGGCAACAATAGACCTTTTGATTCCTGGGCTTTCATCAAGGGTACAAATTCCACCAATCCCTTTAAAAAAGTTTGGTGGCATGCTAAAGGGACTCTGTCTCGAGACAGTGGGTATTAGGAGGTTTTCACCTTAAATATCCTCTTAAAAGTTCTGATTTTTCTATTTACTCGGAACCGGCCGCATTTTTACTTTACCCTTGACCTTGGTTCCTCCAGTACACTTCAAAACGGAAAGGTTTAATTTACGGTAAAGAACTACCGGAAACAGGGCAAAAAAGAAACTTGCACGCTAACAGCTCCTGAATGCCTAAGAAGGTTCACGCTACATAATTTGTCCCGAGAATCGGGATCTTACCAAAGGGCTTTACCCGAATCAGGCATTATGGCATCCTGGCCAGTGCTTTTAAGGCCACACATAAAGTCAAAATCGACAGGCAGATCGGTCAGGTCGTAATAGAAGTAGGAGAAAAACCGGCTTCCCTGTTCAGAAAGCACCCTTCTCGTAAAACCGGAGAATTGCATACAGTGGAGTGCTTCGACCAAAGAGGGCCTCCAGACAACTTGTTTAACAAAATCAAGAAACAAAATATTAGCTTAACGGGACAGGTATGTCCAAATGGCAAAAACAGCCTAAAATTCACTCCAAAACTATCAGGAAAGTGGCCTTAGTCTCTCAAAAAAAATAAAACAACGTAAAGGAACAACCTATAACTACCTACTTTTTTTATTCTTCAAGCTCTTAAAAACAAATGGAGAAAATCATTCCCCATAGTAACCCGAATTCTCAACACCCTTAACTGGCCCCTGAGCACGGTCCCTGAGCCTGCCGAAGGGACATTGAAGTTTACCCTGAAACTTTCTCAGGGCACACACACTGCATTCAGACTAGGCTGTTTAAGTCGTCAGAATGCTTAGTTATTATGGGCTGGTTTTATTTTTTCCAACCAACAGTTTTTTTCCATTCCTCAATTTCCTGTTTTCTTTTTTCAAAGTCTGTCGGTGGCGATTGTTTATTAGTTTTAGCTTGTTTTCTTATAATTTTAGTTTGTTCTTCAATTGAATTAAGTCCAATAGATTTTCTCCTTTGATTCACTTTTTTCAAGTCATCAAAAATATTAGGGCTCAATTCTCCGCTTTCATCCCAATCAAATTGAGTTCCATAAAGTTGTGGTTTATTCTCAAAAACTGCTATTCGGTCGGTCAAGTACGCTAAATTTTTTGAATTGGCTTTATTTTGATAAACAGCAATTTCTAATAATTTCACACATTTTTTCATAAAGTTAGGTTGTCCGATAGAATGTTGTATTATTAACCAAGTTGCTTCATTTGCTTCTTTGCCAACTTTGTCAAGCGTTGGATAACCTATTTTGTTTATTATTTCATTTAGAGTTTTGGTATTTTTGTTGTGAATTTCAGCCATTTCTTTATTGTAGCCTTCACCGAGTTTTCCACTTTCAATTAACTTTTCACGAAATTCCAAATCAGTATTTTTCAGTTCGATTATTTTTTCTGCAATTTCGTGGTAATTCATTCTGCTAATTGTGTTGTGGTCAACTTGCCCATAACAATAGGGTATCTAATGTTTGAAGAAGACAATATAAGGACTAGTT
>TARA_R110001599_G_scaffold146429_1_pt1 | contig 16862 bp, 21 predicted proteins | sample TARA_R110001599 | Tara Oceans TARA_R110001599 (sample SAMEA4398360) | marine metagenome | biome: Polar Biome; feature: [MES] marine water layer (ENVO:01000295) within the mesopelagic zone...; material: water (ENVO:00002006), including particulate matter (ENVO:01000060) such... | reverse complement strand
CTCGCATTCAAACTTATGTATGACAAGATCAAGAACGAAGATCCAGAACAAGCAGAAAAGATTCGATTAGTATTGCATACAGAAGCCGTTGACAATAACGGAACGCACCTACCAGAAGTAATCAAAAATGTATGCCCAGAAGTTGAACATCTTATAATAATTACGAACTCAAAAGTGTCATCACAAGAGCTAAACATATTTTATAACATTGCAGACGTGGTACCAAACATTGCATCTAACGAAGGATGGGGACTGAGTAGTACAGAAGCAATGCTCACTGGAACACCTATCATAAATAATGTGACTGGAGGATTACAAGATCAGTGTCGCTTTGAAGATGAAAAAGGTAATTGGATCGACTTTGACGAAGATTTCGGTAGCAATCATCAAGGTAGATACAAAAAACATGGGAGATGGGTTAAGCCAGTATTCCCAGCAAGTATTAACCTTCAAGGTTCTCCGATGACACCATACATATTTGATGACAGATGTGATCCGAGAGATGTAGCTGAAGCGCTATATCAATGGTGGGGAACCCCAGCAGATGTTCGTGCTGAATGTGGAGCTAGAGGTAGAGCTTGGGCAATGAGTGAAGAAGCAGGATTTACAGCAGAATATATGTGTAAAACTATAGGAGACGCTATGCAACTGTGTATAGACAACTTCATACCACAACCACGATTTACAATGTACAATGTGCATGCAGAAATAAAAAAGAGTAAAAACAAGAAAACAGGAATAGCACTTTAGTTATGGAAAAACCACTATTATTATTAATGGCGCCAGTCAATACAGTATCCGGATATGGCGCAAGATCACGAGATGTAGCACAAGCATTAATCGCATCAGATAAGTATGATGTTAAAATATGGCCTACACGTTGGGGATCGACTCCACAAAACTCCTTAAACGCTGGAGATGAAAAGGATCAACTAATATTAGACAGATGTCTTAGTGATCCTAATCTACATAAGAAACCTGAGGTGTTTGTACAAATCACTGTACCAAATGAGTTTCAAAAACTTGGCAAAGTTAACATAGGAATCACAGCTGGAATCGAAACCACAATGTGTGCAGCTCCATGGCTTGAGGGTATGAACAAAATGGATCTTGTACTAACCTCTTCTGAGCATTCGAAAAATGTACTGAAACATACTGCATTTAAAAAGATGGATAATCAAACGAAGCAACAAGTTGGAGAGATTAAGTGCGAAGTACCAGTAGAGGTGTTAACAGAAGGAGTAGATCTTACTACATATTTCAAGACAAACGAAATACATAAGTCTGTAAATGATCAACTAAGCCAAGTTGAAGAGACGTTTGGATTCTTATTTGTCGGTCATTGGTTGAAGGGTGATTTTGGTGAAGATAGGAAAAACCTTTCTGGATTAATCAAAACCTTTGTAGAGACTTTCAAAAAGAAAGCTAAACATAACCGCCCAGCCTTAATACTAAAAACATCATCAGCTGACTTTTCACCTATTGATAGAAATGAGATGATCAATAGGATAGGACAGATTTGTGAATCAGTTGATGGAGGAAAGAATCTACCAAATATATACCTTATACATGGTGACCTAACAAACGAGGAGATGAATTCTTTATACAATCATCCAAAAGTGAAAGCTCACATAACCTTTACGAAAGGAGAAGGTTTTGGAAGACCTTTAGCAGAAGCTAGTTTGTCTGAAAAGATTATTGTTGCTCCTAACTGGAGTGGTCAAGTGGATTTCTTAAAGCATAGTATCAAATTAGAAGGACAACTAACAAATGTACATCCATCCGCTGTGTGGGAGAATGTTATCCTACCAGAAAGTCAGTGGTTTTCTGTCAACTACAAGCATGCATCAGATGCACTAAAGTATGCTACAGAGAAGAAGAACCAAAAGCAATTGAACATACTAGGAAAACGTCAAGCTACGTTCATTAAGGAAAATGTTGCAATGAAGAATATGGAAGAGCAGTTAGTAGGATACTTAGAGAAGTATGCTTCTGGAGTGCCTACTCAAGTAGCATTGAAACTTCCTAAACTTAAAAAAGTAGAAGCACCTAAGCTAAAATTACCTAAGCTTAAAAAAGTAGAATCATGAAAGAAGAAAGAATAAAATACTACATAAAGTGTTACACTAAGTGGACACACGATCACTTTATAAACTGGTTTACATCAGCAGATCACAACTGTGAATGGCAACAAGAACTACTACAGAACTCAGAAGAATATAGCCAGTTTGTTGTACGTAGCAACATGGCAATATTTGACAATGTAAAACATGGAATAAGCGATAATAATAACGGACTATCATACAATATAGAATATGTACCAACAAGATGAAATGCCAGAAAAAGTAGTGTGTAAGCACTGCGGTGGTCAGAGATGCTACAAAGAGCATACGGAAATAGGTGATGGATCAAAAGCTACAAGCTACATGTGTGTGGATTGTGGATACACTACCACCTCACTAAACACAGACGGAAGTCCTACAATAGAACAATACGAAGATACTACTGCAAAACTTATCAAGGATTTGAGATGGGTTGATGATAAAAATCTAGTGTGGTATCCTATAGTACTAAACTTCCCCAACGTTGGAATTATCTTTCCAGAAGGTACTTCTAAATTAGATTGGTGGTGGACAACTGCTCCATCTGTAGATGTAGCTGAATCTGAAAAGACTAAGTACCCAGTACCTGGAGCTGAAGGACAGTACTACAAGAAGAGAGTTGATATGACTAAAAAAGAAAAGTTTGCATCTACACAATTTTATGAAGCATGTAAGCACGCAGGATTTATACTCAACGAAGATGTTGTTTAATTAGATTAAATTTAGTATATTAAGGTTATGAAAAGTATTAGTTATGCAATCCCGGTATGCAATGAAATAGCTGAAATCAAACGGCTAGCAGAATTCTTAGTTAAGAATAAACAATCCAAAGATGAGATCGTAATTTTAGTTGACGAGACTAACCACACACAAGAGGTTAAGGATTTCGTAGAGACTTTTGCTGAGGAGTGTGGTGATCAAAACGTACTAAGAGCTTACTTTCCATTAAATGGAGACTTTGCATCATTCAAAAACCATCTAAGCTCTTTATGCAGCAATGAGTATATTTGTCAGATAGATGCTGATGAAATGGTATCCACATATTTAATGGATAACATAGGTCTTGTGCTACAATACAATCCAATCGATATGATCCGCATGCCTAGAATCAATACAGTAGAAGGTTTGACTGAGGAGCATATTAAAAAGTGGGGATGGCGTGTCGATGAACATGGAAGAGTTAACTTTCCAGACTTTCAAACACGAATATACAAAAACGATCCAGAGATTAAGTGGTACGGAAAAGTGCACGAAGTTATCAAAGGCACAAAGAGCGAATCATTTTTGCCCTTAGAAGATGCATGGTGTTTGTTGCATGAGAAAAGTATTATTAGACAAGAACAACAAAACGAGTTTTATGCAGGAATTTGAGATAGCTAGTAGATTTTCTAAAGGCGTTAGAACAGTATACGTAGATATTGATGAAACTATATGCTTCTATGAAGATATCCGTAGGTATGATTTAGCAATTCCTAATCAATCGAATATACAAAAAATCAATCAGATGTATGAGCATGGTTGGAGTGTTGTGTATTGGACAGCACGTGGATCTTCGTCTGGGATTGATTACTATGATATTACCATGCAGCAACTAAAGGATTGGGGATGTATGTTTAATAAATTGATATGCGGAAAAGAAAAGGGTAGCTTTGATATGGTTATAGATGACAAAGCTAAACGAATTGAAGAATTACCATCCAAGGTGGGATTTACATCAAGTGCTTTCGACATTATACATCCAGGACATATAAGAATGTTAGAAGATTGTAAAACAGTGTGTGATCATTTAGTCATAGGATTACAATCCGATCCTACTATTGACAGACCAGACACTAAGAATAAACCAATTCAAAGCCTAGAAGAAAGAAGAGAGATGATCTCAGCCATTAAACATGTGGATGAGGTTATAGTGTATCACACAGAAGCAGATTTAATTAAGTTGATTAAAGAAGTTAATCCTGATATCAGAATTATTGGTTCTGATTGGAAGGGCAAAGAAGTTACTGGAGCTGATCTGGTTCCAATACATTGGCATGAAAGAAATCATAATTTTTCAACAACTAACCTAAGAAAAAGAATAGCGGCAAATGAAAAATAAGAAAGTTATAGTAATAGGAAAAGGAGACTTGTGTATCAAGATATGCGAATGGTTTCACCACGATCCCTCACACACACTTACACACATTGTACCAGTACATCCTGAACCAACATGGACGGGATCGATAACGAGCTGGGCCAAGGAACATAGAGTGGATCTTATAGAGAGTGGAAACTACAGAGACTTGTCAGCAGAGTCTATTGCTGAAGCTGATATCGTAATGTCAGTGTTCTATGATAAAATAATAAAAAAGGATTTCATAGATAGTTGCAAAAAGATCATAAACTTACACAATGCCCCTCTACCAAAATACAGAGGAGTTTCACCAATCAACTGGGCTTTAAAAAACAACGAACAAGAGCATGGAGTAACAATTCACGAGATAAGTCCTGGTATAGATGATGGACGTATCATAGGTCAAGTCAAGTATTCCATCTATCCAGAGTTTGATGAGGTTAAAGATGTGTTGCAGAGATCTGTTGAATATGGTTACAGTCTATTTACAAGCACAATACCTATCATAGATAAGATAACACCAACTATACAAGACGACCTTGAGAGCACATACTACAGCTCTGGACTTAATGAGTTTTTAAAGGAACGTAGAAATTTTACAAAAGCAGAATCTATATGAAGATATCAGTTATACAAAACGTATGGAAAAGAAATCCATATATTGCCGAAACTATCGAATACAACTTACTAGCTTTGGAAGAGGCGGGTGTAGATTACCAATATATTATATTCAACGACAAAGGTGATAAAGAAATCTATGAGGATGTTCAGAGTGTTATCGGGGATAATCCCAATGTACTGTACCATTACAGTGATGTCAACTTTGGAGATGGAAAATGTACTGGTGGTTGGTTAGGAGCTGTTCCATTGTTGGAAGGAGATATTGTACACAACACAGGACAAGATGATGTCTTTGTTGCAGATTTCTATCGTAAGGCGGTGTTAGCTTTTCAAGATGATGATGTTATGTTTTTTACATGTAACGGATATCAGGTCAATGAGGAATTGGAAAATCATAATCCAATACTAGATCCACGTGCTAGATTAGACTACAGCAATCCACACGCTAGGTTTAGAGAATGGTTTGGTATTTCTGATCAAGGAGTAGATCCATGGTTTCAGACAAGTATTCCAAAAAACGAAGTAACGAGAGCTAACAATATGATATCTGCTCCTGGTACATTATATAGAAAGTCACTACATGATACAATAGGCACACCATCACCGGATGAGTTTTGTGGAACGTGTGATTTTGAGTATTGGGCAAGAATATTATTCTACAAAAATAGAGGTTTATATGATTCAGAGCCTTTGTGGTTGTATAGAATATCAGAGTATTCTCACCATCAAGAAGCAACATCAGATAAATTTGAAGCAACTGAAGATCATAGACCTCCTTACATGGAGAAAATTAAACAAAAATATAAGAAGTTATGGGAAAAAGAGGTAATGCAATTATAACTGGTGGCGGTGGATTCATTGCAAGCCATTTAGCAGAGAAGATTCAAGATAAGTACGATACGATCTACTTAATAGATAACTTTGTCAGAACTGGAGATGATAAGTACCGAAACATTAAACACCTAGATAGTGATAAGTTTGTTGTCATAGAGAAAGAGGTTTCAAAAGTCAATTTCTATGATTTTGAAAACATCGAAGCTTTGTATCATTTAGCTGCTACACGTATCAATAGATGTGCTAAGAATCCCAAAGAAGGCCACAAGATGTTAGCTGACGCTGGATTTAATGTTGTCAACTATTGTGCTAGTGTGGGAGCCAAGTTGTTCTTTGCATCAACTGCTTCTGTGTACAATAATCCTAAACGCTTTCCAATAGAAGAGAGTGATCCATGCGAACCACACACAATATATGGCTCAGCAAAGTACTACACAGAAAACCTCATTCGTACTTATGCTAAATCTCACAACCTACAATATGCTATATGCAGATTCTTTTCAGTGTATGGTGTACGAATGGATTGTGAAGGAGCTTATACTGAGATTATATTTAACTGGCTAGATCAAATCAAAGAAGGTAACAACAAGGTCACAGTGTATGGAGACCCAGACAAGAAGATACTTGACTTGGTTTATGTGAGTGATGTAGTGGACGCAATTCTTAAAGTCACTGAGGATTGGAACAATGATGTTTATAACGTATCTACAGAGACTGGAGTGTCTATTACTAATTTGATAAAAACTATTGAAGAAGTGTTGGATGTTAAGTTAGAAATTAGTATGGTTCCTGAGAATAGAACAGACATTGAAAACAAGAGAATCGGTTCTGTCAAAAAACTCAAAGAATTGGGCTGGACTGATAAAGTTGATTTGAGTCAAGGATTAATAAAAACATGGAATTGGATAAATGATAATAAAGATAGATAAAAAACCAGAGGATCTTGTTATAGGCGTAATAGGATTTAGGAGCGAACATATACTAAAAGCATTAAGAAAGCATAATCTTGAATGCATTATGTTCAATCCTGATTTTCCGCATCCATGTGACATTCTAATAGGCTCAGGAGTGTATTCTATCTTACCCAACGACATCATAACACTACCAACTTACGGAACTTACATCATTCACGAAACACCTTTACCAGAAGGAAGAGGTCATGCACCAATCCAGTGGACATTATCTAATAATCGACCTAATTTTTGCTTATCATTATTTAAAGCTGATGAAGGAGTTGATAATGGCTATATTGTGTATCAGCACAATGTTGAGATAGATGACTTAGATAGTTGTACTGACATTGAACAAAAAAGAGGAGATGCAATCACAGAATGTGTGTCAGTGTTTTTGGAAGAAGTTGTTGAGGGAGTAATCGTATTAAGAAAACAAACTGGTAAATCTACATACTTTAAAAAAAGAACTCCTCTCGATTCTTGTCTTGATAGTGTTGTAGACTCACAGAAATTATGGAATGCGTTACGTCTATGTGACAATAAAGCATATCCGGCATACATAACGATTAGTGGTCATAAAATTTATATAAAATATTACAAAGATGATAATAAGTAAGTGTCCATTGCGCGTTTCGTTAGTTGGTGGCTCTACCGACTTAGAAGAGTTTGTACAGACCTATGGTATGGGATCAGTAATATCTTTTCCGATCAACTGGTACACATACATCACCATAAACAAGAATATCACTAGCGATGAGTATATAATAAACTACTCTAAAAACGAAAAACGCTTTGAACCAAAAGACATACAGAACGATATTGCTCGTGAGGTTATTTTAGAATTTAACCTACCTCCAGTCATCATGTCTTTCAATTCAGACATTCCTTCTAGCGGATCTGGACTTGCTTCATCATCATCATACCTCATAGCTTGCATTGCAGCAGCTGCGTCATTTGTAGATAAGCATATGTCACAAACAGAGATGTGTAGATTGGCATTAACTATAGAAAGAAGATTCAATCCATTAACTGGATATCAAGATCCGTATGGTTGCGGATTGGGAGGACTTAAAAAATTAGACTTTCATAAATCTGGTAGAGTTGTGACTGAACAACTAACTTCTAATGTGATTAAAGAACACAATATGTATTTAATCCCTACTAAAATAGAACGAATATCTACAAACATCTTAGATACAATCAGTATTGATAAGTCACTACCTCTTCTTACTTTAGTTGATAAATTTTACGATAACATTAGTAGTGATAGTGATTTTTTTGATTTATTCAATCAAGGATGGGAAGTAAAAAAACAAACATCAAAACACATAACATCACAAGAATTATTAGATCGAGAGAAGAAGATAAGAGAGTGGTACCCTAACATAAAGGGGTTAAAATTGTGTGGTGCCGGTGGTGGTGGGTACTTTTTAGTATTTGTACCTAAAGACCACCCAACAATTTATAGCAACGCTAAAAATATAAACATAAACTATAACGGAGTACAAACATGGAAGATATAAAAATATTATTAGTTGGATGTGGTTATTGGGGTAAGAACTGGTACAATACCATAAAGAAGTCAGAGCACGCTCTTGTAGGAGTTGTAGATCCTGATCCAGTGATTAAGGTAGATGTTCCACTTTACGATAAAATTGAAGAGGTGGATATCGAATACACTCACGTTATCCTTGCTGTCAATGCTTCATTGCATGTTGAGTTAGCTGCAAAAGCTAAAGTGAGTGATAAGAGTAAAATCCTAGTAGAGAAGCCTTGTGGTACTACGATCAACGACAGCAAAGAGTTGAAAGGAACTTTCCCTGGTTACTTATTCTTATACTCTGATGAATATCAATACATCAAAAATAATCTCGATAAAATAGGAACGCCTAAGTATTGGAAAAGCACTAGAGCTTCAATGGGACCAAGAGTACGCTCTGACGTGAGCATTGTAGAGGATTACATGATACATGACTTGTATATGTATTACGATTTGTTTTACGAACCAGGTAAGTTGGTTAGGGTTTGGAATAAACATCTATCTACTGAGTTTGAAGAGCCAATCAAAGAGAGTAGTGCTCACATAACACTATCACTAAACAATATTCCAGGCCAATTTTATTCATCGTGGTGTTGGCCTGATAAAGAGAGAAAGATTGTTATACATGGAGATAAGGGAAGCTTTGTATGGGTTAATGATGACCTATACTTTGACGATACTCACTACGATCACGATAAATTAATACAAGGTTCAAGAAATAAAATTGAAACTTCACCGCTTTCAAATTTGGAATTACAATTAAAATTCTTTATATTAGGTAAACCTACACAGACGAATTGTGTAGATATTTGGCAACTTTTAACAAAAATAGGACAATGAAAATACCCTTAGGAAAACCGTACATTGATACTGATGAAGCATTAGTAGAGATTAAGAAAGCGTTAGACTCGAAATGGATTAGTGGAGGACCACGAATTGGAGAGTTTGAAAGTAAGATACAAGAGTATAATAACGATCCAGAAGGTCACTACATTGCAGTGGCAAATGGAACAGTAGCTATTGAATTAGGCTTGTATGCTATCAATGGTGGAAACAAACTACAACCAGGTGACGAGGTAATTGTACCTTCATGGAGTTGGGTGGCAAGTGGATTTGCAGTGAACAATGCAGGAGGTACTCCAGTGTGGTGTGATGTAAATGAATATGGTGTTCCATCTGTTGAGGATGTTCAGAAGAAGATTACACCAAACACAAAAGCAATTATTCTTGTACACCAGATGGGAATACCATGTGACTTGGATGCTTTTAAAGAAAAAATAAACATACCTATCATCGAGGATTCAGCATGTGCACTAGGTAGCGAGTATAAAGGTCGTAAGATTGGTAAGACCGATAACATCGTCACATACTCTTTCCAAGCACGTAAATGCTTGACTACTGGAGAAGGTGGTATGATTGTTGTTAGAGATGCAAAGCAAGCTGAATGGTTAAGATCTTACAGAGCATTCGGTACATCTGTATCTCCTCTCGAAAGAGATAAGGCTCAGTTTTTGCTAAAAGAACAATTTAAGTCAATTGGTAATAACCACAAAATGGCTGACATACCATGTGCTTTAGGAATAGCTCAATTGAAGTCCTTTGACACAGAGATTGGAATGAGACAAGAGGCTGGAGCAAACTACAATAAACTTATCACACAACACCTATATACTTATGGAGTTGATATTGGTAATGTTGTTCCAGATTACTGTACACGCTACAATTGGCAAAACTTTCATTTAATATTACCTGAGAAATATAACAGAGATCAGGTAGTTGACCTTTTGAGAAAGCGTAACATAGGATGTAAGTGGGATATACAAGCTATACATAAAGAGCCAGCTTATGGTCAAGATGCAATAGATAGCTCATTACCTCAAACATTGAAGTACCATAATCACGGACTATGGCTTGGATTCTATGCTGAGATTACAAAGGAAGAGCAGGAGTTTGTTATTCACAATTTAAAAGAAGTGTTAGATGAACTTGGATAAGCTGTGTAGCATAATACAAGATATGAAAGGCCATACAGATAGATTGAAGATCTTAGTGGAAAATCACAAAGACATAATCATAATCGGTAATGGAGGAAGCAATGCAATCGCTTCTCACTTATCTCAAGACTACACAAAAGCCTTAGGTAAGAGAGCTCACAGCTTTTCAGATCCATCTCGTCTAACTTGTTACATAAACGACTATGGAAGAGATGAGGCATATGCTAAATTCTTAGAACACTTTGCTACAGAAGACACTTTAGTTATTCTGATATCATCATCAGGTAACTCTCAAAACATTTGCAATGCTGCAAGATATTGTATTGAAACAGCAACTCAATTTATAACTTTAACTGGCTTTGATTGTGGAAATGAGCTTAACTTAATAGGACATGAACATGCTGTACTAAACTATTGGATTGATGCTACTGATTATGGTGAAGTTGAGTGTGCACATGAAATATTTTTACATTCGATAATATGAAGAAGCTACTAATAAACACCATACGTAATGCGAAGCTAGAGAAGCCTCTCAACTACTGCGGACAAGAATACAACACAACACCTACCAAAGTAGAGTATGTCGGTCCTTATACAGAATGGGATGGTATTACTTTATTCACAGATGAGTGTTATGATGATGACGCAATACATATAATTGATCGTGTAACAAGTAAAGTAAAGATTGGATGGTTTCATGAACCACGATTGTTACACGGAGTTAATGGATGTTCTGATCTACGACATCAGAATGCAGAACGCGTGATGGATAAGTTTGATTGCTTCTTCACGTATGATAAAGATATACTAGAAAAATTTCCAGACAAAGCCATTTATGTTATTGATAATGCCATATACTTACCACTAGAAAAAGTGAAGCTATACGACAAGTCTAAAACAATGTCGATGATATTTTCCAACAAGTTATGGGCTCCAGGACATCAACTCAGACATCAAATTGCTAAGATAGCAGAAGGTGTAGATTTATATGGTAGTGGCACTGGAACATTTCTAGAGGATAAGTGTGATGGTTTATCTTCATACCAATTCTCTATTGCTATAGAAAACACATACACAAAACACTACTTTACTGAAAAAATATTAGACTGCTTTGCAACTGGCACTGTGCCCATCTATTGGGGATGTCCTAATATTGGAGACTACTTTAACACTAAAGGAATTCTTACTTTTGAAACCCTTGAGGATTTAGCTAAGATTTTTGAATCAATGGCTGATCCAGAATACTACAACAAACTACTTCCTTATGTAGAAGAGAATTACAATACTGTACAGCAGTATCGTATATATGAGGATTGGATATTTGATAATGTATATAAAAACCTAACAGAAAAGCATGGAATACATAACTGGAAAGAGTAGTAACGAGATACTACACATCATATATAGAGGAGACTCAATCTCAAAAGATAGACTTGAAGTTATACCAAGAGTGAATCAACTTCAATTCTCACCTAAAAAATTACACGAAGGACAGAGTTTTAGACCTCATTACCATATACCAAAACAAGTTGATTTGAAAGAGGTGATTGCTCAAGAGGCTTGGGTAGTCATCAAAGGTTCAATCAAAGCTCGATACTATGATACAGATCAGTTGCCAATCGACTTTGTAGAACTACATGCTGGTGATGTTTCTGTAACATTGTCTGGAGGTCACACTTTTGAAGTATTAGAAGATGACACAATAATATATGAATTTAAAACTGGACCTTACTTAGGAGTTGAGCTTGACAAAAGATTCTTAGATGATATTGATCCTTATTTACAAACCCGATAAACAATTAACATGGAATTAAAAACAGCCTTTGATAATAGGCACAGAGGTGCAATGATTAAGCACGATCACTTTTTTGACATCTACGACTCACATCTAGGACATCTACAAGGAAAACCAGATATGAAGATCCTAGAAATAGGAGTATACAATGGAGGCTCTTTATATATGTGGAACAACTACTTTCCTGGATCAAGAGTTGTAGGAATAGATATTGATCCATACACTAAGAGGTGGGAGGAGCCAGATAAAAACATACGTGTAGAGATTGGAGATCAATGTGATAAGGATTTCTTGCAAAAGATAGTAGATGAAGAAGGTCCTTTTGATTTAATAATAGATGATGCGGGTCATGAAAATCACCAAATCATAACATCTTTTGAATTCTTATTCCCTCATCTAGTGGAAGGAGGAACGTATGTTGTAGAAGATACGTTTGCTTCTTACTGGCCTGGATATTCTTGTGATCGTGAGATAGGCACTAATGGAGAGGTATTGAATCCAGTACTCAAACCATTTGATAAAGAGAACACATCAATGGAGTTTCTTAAAGCATTAACAGACAAATGCAACTGTTGGGCATATCGTCACAAAGAGGCAGAGGATTTGAGAGTGGAAGGAGAGCTTGATCAATATGAGAAAGGTTTGTATAGTATTCACTTCTATGATAGTATTGTTATTGCAAACAAGATATCACGTAACGGTGGTGAGTGTTATGGAAAAGATCAGTGGTACGAACACAAAGATGCAGCAAAAGAATATACAACAGATCCCTATACAGGCAAAAATGGTTACGGTACAAAAATATAAAATATGAAGAAAGCGTTTATTACTGGCATAGGAGGTCAGGATGGTAGTTACTTAGCAGAGTACTTATTAGAGTTAGGATATGATGTTCATGGGATAGTGAGAAGAAACTCTACACCTGAGACTCAAGATGGAAGAATTGCACACCTAAGACCAAATGATAGAGTGCATGTGTATTATGGTGATTTGTTAGATCAAGGAGGTTTAGAAAGATTACTAGACGATATTCAGCCTGACGAAATTTATAACATGGCTGCACAATCACATGTGAGGATAAGTTTTGATATCCCACAATTTACTGTACAGACTAATGCAGTGGGAGTATTGAACATGCTAGAAGCTTATAGACGATCATGTCCTAATGCTAAGTTCTACCAAGCATCTTCTTCTGAAATGTTCGGCTTATCAGTTGATAAGGATAATTTTCAAAGAGAAACAACTCCAATGAATCCAGTATCTCCATATGGTTGTTCTAAGGTTTTTGGATACAATATTATTAGAAACTATAGAAGAGCTTACAAGCTACATGCTACCAATGGTATTTTGTTTAATCACGAATCACCAAGAAGAGGTAGTAACTTCGTAACTAACAAAGTTGTTAAAGCAGCTGTCAAGATTAAGTTAGGATTACAAGATAAGTTAGAGTTAGGAAACATGGACTCGTTTAGAGATTGGGGACATTCTTATGATTACGTTAGAGCAATGCACTTAATGATGCAACACGACGAACCAGGCGATTGGGTAGTATCGACAATGGAGACACACTCAGTCAGAGAGATGTGTGAAGTGGTGTTTAGTCATTTAGATTTGGATTACAAAAAGTATGTAACACAAAACCCTAAATTTCTACGTCCAGAAGAACTTCCCTACCTTAAAGGTGATTCGAGTAAGATCAGAAAAGAGTTAGGATGGGAACCAACATACACCTTTAAGCAGATGATGGAAGAGATGAGTGATTACTGGTTAGAGAAATATAAAGTAGGAATTTCGTTAGAAAATTCGTATAGTTAACCTATGAAGAACGTATTAGCAATAGGAGCGCATCCAGATGATGTTGAGTTTGGATGCAGCGGAACCTTAAAAAAACATATAGACAATGGTGACAAAGTAATTGTATTAGTGATGTCATGTAGTGGTGTATCAGACGCTACAACTGGAAAGCCAACAAGAACAAAGGACACATCTCTGAGGGAAGCCAAGACAGCAATAGAGAAAGAGTTAGGAGCTAAATTATTCATAGCTCCATTCATCGATACAGCTATCCCTTTTGACACAAAATCAGTATCTTACATTGAGAAGATCATCAACGAAAACAATATAGACACTGTATATACTCACTGGGCTGGTGATACTCATCAAGACCATATCAACACATTACACAGCACACTCGCAGCTTCTAGGTTAGTATCCAATGTGTATTGTTATGAACAAGTACCACTTCCTCGCGTATGTGTTAACTACCCAGTTGCAAACTATTATGTAGATATTTCTGGAGAGCCAATGCAGACCAAGATACATTGCTCATTAGCTCACACAAGTCAGGTTCAAAAGTATGGAGCAGCTGGCATTGATATAGTACATAACATAAAGGTGTTAGCAATGTATAGAGGATTACAATGCAATAAACAATATGCAGAAGCATTTGTTGTCTTAAAAAGTTTACAAAGTTGATAGTAACCATACACCAACCCGAACACTTCCCATATATGGGCTTCTTCCAAAAAATGGAACAAGCTGATCTATTCGTATTACTGGACGATGCACAATACACAAAGAACAACTTCCAGAATCGAAACAAATTTATCAACAACAATGGTGTGGAAGAATGGTTTACTATTGGTTTAGAACCAAGTCCTAATAAGAAGCTAATAAAAGATGTTCTTGTTAGTAATCATCCTAAGTGGAAAAAGACAATTTTGACTAAACTGCAAAACACATTCAAAGCAGATTTCTCAGAAATATACAACCACGATAAGTTGGTAGATATCAACATAGCTAGTATTGAATATATTAGAGAGTGTTTAGGCATAAAGGTTCCAATGGTGTTAAGCTCAACACTAAACATACAATCACAAAGCTCTCAAAGATTAGCAGACATATGCAAACACTATAAAGCTACAAAATACATTAGCGGTGCAGGTGGAAAAGCCTATCTTGATACTTCGGTATTTGATTGCGATGTAGATTACTTTCAACCAGATGTACAGAACTACTACACATCATTACAACATATACACAAATGAAACACTATTTTTGTACCGAATTAGGATTTACTGGCAAACTACCACACAGTGCTACAAACCTGAGAGCGTTAGAAACTTGGATCAAAGTCTTAGATGCAACACATCTTAACATATACGAAACATTGAAGTCCAGCTCAACTCACGAAGGTATTTGTTGGTTAGTGATTCCAAAGTGGTTTCACGACAAAGCAGATCATCCATTAGCAGTACATGATGTTGTAGGAAATCTTAAAACGAAGTTTGAAAAAGTGTATTGCATACAAGAAGGTGAAACTACTTGGTGGAGCTCAAAGTCAGTACAGACTCAAGTTTGGATATATAATCAGTTTTCTCAAAGTGATCGAATATACACACAAAACTCATACGATCAAAAATACTTGAAAGGACTCTTTCCTGACAAACACATACCCATCATAAGACCTATAATGGATCCAGAGATGTTAGGAACAATTAAGCGCTCTGAAGTATCTAATGAAAAGGCAATAATTGCTGGACCACTTACTAACGAGTATTTAGGATTCAACAGTAACCTACTATTCCAAATGTGTGGCATCTCAGTAGATATTCCACCTATGGGTGAGTCGAGGATGCCTAAGGATTCTAAAGATATGGCTGAGTCTATTGGAGCAAGCTATTTACCATATAGAATGTGGAAAGAGTGGATGGAACATTTATCTCAATACAAGTATGGAATGTTCATGGTAAACGCAATCGGTGCAGCTACCTTTCCACTAAATTGCGGATACTTCGGCATACCATGTATTGGTGATAATAGAGCTGACACTCAAAGGTTAATCTTCCCAGAATTGTCGGTAGACTACTTGGATTATGAAGAAGCACTTAAATTAATAAAACTACTACAAGCGGATGAGATCTTCTACAATGACACGAGTCAAAGGGCTATCGAAAGATTTAAACTGCATTTTAACGTAAACACATTTAAACAATTATTAGAATTATGAAAGTATTAGTAACTGGAGGAGCAGGTTTTGTAGGAACCAATTTAATAAGAAGATTGCTCAAAGAAGGACATGAAGTGGTATCGATTGATAATTACTCAACTGGCAAAAAGGAAAACCATATAGATGATGAGAGAGTTGTGTATGTTGAAGCAGATCTTTCAGCATTTAAGAGTAAAGATCACAGATATTGGAGTGATTTTGATCTAGTGTATCATATGGCTGCTATTGCTAGAATACAACCGTCATTCGATAGACCTCTAGATTATTTTGAAACTAACGCTACAACAACATACGCAATAGCTTACGCATGTGCAAAAGCAAACATACCTTTAATATATGCAGGATCATCTTCACACCACTCAGGACTATACAAGAACCCATACACATTCAGCAAGTCAATAGGTGAAGAGACTTTGAAGTTGTGTGAAGCAAATTATGGGTTAAAGTATGCCACAGCTAGATTCTACAATGTTTATGGACCTAACCAATTAACAGAAGGAGGATATACAACATTGATTGGTAGATGGATTAACAATATTGAAAAAGGATTGCCTTGTGAAATATATGGAGATGGAGAGCAGCGCAGAGACTTCACACACGTAGATGATATTGTAGATGGCTTATTATCAATGCATTCAGATAAAGCCTATGGTCACACTTTTGAGTTAGGCAGAGGTAAAAACTATTCAGTAAATGAAGTAGCTGATCTGTTTGGAATCAAGCCAGAATACAAACCAGCTAAACCTGGAGAAGCTCGTAATACGTTGTGCGAAGACACATCAGCAACAGAATACTTAGGTTGGATTCCACAAAAAGATTTAGTATATTACATCAAACAACTATCAGATAAATGGCAAAAAGAATTTTCATAGATTGTGGAGCTCACTGCGGTGAATCTATA
>TARA_R110001599_G_scaffold79906_2_pt1 | contig 16863 bp, 21 predicted proteins | sample TARA_R110001599 | Tara Oceans TARA_R110001599 (sample SAMEA4398360) | marine metagenome | biome: Polar Biome; feature: [MES] marine water layer (ENVO:01000295) within the mesopelagic zone...; material: water (ENVO:00002006), including particulate matter (ENVO:01000060) such as...... | reverse complement strand
CCGGAGAAGCCAGAAAAGTCTAAGTTGTCTGAGTAGTCAGCGATAAGATTCCAAGCAAGAACATTTGTGCTAGCATCAAAATCAATCTTAACGCTCATACCTATGGTGCTATACCATATGCCATAGATCGATACGCTACTACACGACTGCTTTGTAACAGGGTTCACTCCAAGAGCGGAGACATCAATCTTCTTAACCGCGCTTTCGCCATTACCGTCACTAACATTTGTGAACTTGAATGTCGCAAACTGTGCGCCATCACTAATTGTCTGAGTTGCAACTGCATCAGCCATTATATTCTCCTTAAAAGTAAGCGGGAGTTTCCCCCCGCTAAACTATTAGATTACCTTGACGTACTTAATAATGAACGTGAAGGAGCCAGCAGTAGTTGCGTTTACAGTATTAGTAATATTGCAGTACACGCTTCTTTCTGCCGCGCTGAACTGTGCAGACGCTGGAGCAGTAGTACCGCTCTCAGTGCTACGAACAAGCGCAGGGAGGGTTACGTTGTACTGAACAACAGTAGTACCGCCATCAAGGATCTGATCAGTTACTGCCGCAACAACTTGACCGCCACCAGTGGTAGCGTTAGTTCCTACAGAGTAGCCGATATCACCTGTGCCAATAACAGGGGAGGTAATACAAATGATCTGAATATCAGTAATCAATGTACCTGCGGGTTGAGTAAACGTACCTACTGTGGGGCTATTGCCAGCAGTTGTGTTAACTGAAACACCAGTAACGTGAGCAACAGACTGAAGATATTTGCTGGTAACAACACCGTCACCATCCATATCAAAGTTAGTGGTCTCAGTACCAGTAGTTGAATCTGTAGAAATGACCTCAAAGCCATTTTGCGAACGGACGGGGCCGTTAAAAGTCGAAGTACCCATGTGAATCTCCTGTCGTGGGTGAGTCTGCTGTTAAGCAGTCAGGATTAAAAAGGGGGAGATAATCCTCCCCCTTCCGTGTAACCATACCATTAAACCTTAACAGGTCAATAGCATTTATTACGCTCCGGGCGATCCGTAGATGCCCAGTGGATCGGATACGCCGAACGAATAACGCTCACGCGCTTTATAGCGCACGTTACCTGTGTCGAAATCTCCGTCCATGCTAGTCTCTAGAGCGGTACGCTCAAAGTGCTTCAGACCGTTTGGAATATCGGTCATAACAAAGAAAGCATTAGTGTCAGTCAAATAGTGATTGACAGAGTAGCCCTCTGGGACAGCACCCATGTTACGAATAGCATTAATATCGTTGTCGGAAGTGTTAGTTCGCTGGGTAGTTTCCAGCAAACGATCCGCAACAAACATCAAGTTAGGCGGAACAATTAAACGAGTAGGACGAGCCGCAATAAGCAGGCCGCGCTCATCAGTGTATCCTGCAATCGAGATGATCGCATTCTCCAAAGATGTTTCGTTTAAGTCAGCGCCAGTAGCAGGACGATTGCTATTAAAGCCTCCGCCTACAGTTGGGTGACCGCCACCGCCAGTAACACCATCGCCAACAGCGGTGAATAGGTTTACACCATCACCAGACTGATAAGCATTAGTGAAGCCGTTGTTCAAGGGAGAAGCCGCTTTAACCTGCTTGGTGTATGCCATAGCGCGAGCAAGAGCTTTGGTGTAACGTGCAGACAACGAATCATACAAGTTGTCCTCCATAGCCTCTTCGGTTATAGAAAAACCAGTAGCAATAGTTTCGTGGTTGTAACGGGCAGTAAAGGACTCTTGTGCTGAATCATAAGAGATTGAAGAACCTTCGTTCTTTACTGGAGCCGCCGCAAAGCCGCTTAACTTAACTTCTTCTTCAAACGAACGGTCAGAACTCTCTGTTTCATAAATGAGAGTGTGTTCATCATCATACTTCTCGTACTCAAGACCAAATAAAGCGTTAAGGCCGGGGAGTAGCTCTTTGAGCATTTGTGCGCGTGAAATAGCCATTTCCTAAATCTCCTTAAACGCCAAGTTTGGTTTCGTAAGCGTGACTTAATGGAAGATAGGTCACAATACAGTCCGTGAAGGCATCGCCTACAGCACTGGTTGGGCCATCTACGAAGTCAACGACACGAAGAGGTAACGAGTTAGTCGTAGCAATAGAGCCGCCGTCTAGGGCGTTCTTGCTTCGGCCAATCGAGGTTGAACCTGCTGTGCTAACCGCAGAGATGTTGTTACCAAGCCCAGTTTGAGCAATAGCTTCGTCACCCTGCATACGGAATAGCAGTTTAGGATCGTCACAAACATACGCCATGATATCACTAGCGACAGTAGACGCTGGATAGTGCTGACTGAATGTCATCTGGTTTGTGGTGGGATCAGTAAATGAGCATCCCATAAAAATACCGACAGTTCCAGCAACAACTGCTGTTGTAACTGCGGCTTTCTCTACAGTACCAGCGGCAACCAACTTAACGAAATCACCGTAAAAAACAGCGGTTCCATAGTTGCTTGCAATCTTAATGTGTCGGACTTTTCCTGAAAAAGAGCCGCTCGCACTAAGAGTATCAACTGGTTCTGCACCTGTTGGAGTTGCAGTAGTAGCCATGATGGCCTCCTAAAATAGTTAATTACTTAGTTTAGGAGCCTTACCAAAAGGTTTAGCTCCTTCCAAAAGTTGTCTTAGAACTACGCTCTGGGTTTAACAGAGGCATTCTAGGATCATTTTCACGCAAGTAATTTTGGTCTACAGAATCCATCTGATTCTGAGAAACCTGCTGGAAGTGCTTTGTACGCGATTCCATCTTGGCCGATGGGGCTTTACATAAAAGCAACCCGCCAACTTCGATATTGCCTGCAAATCTAGAATTAATATCAGATTCAAGCATGAGTTCAGGATGGTCTTCAGCCTTACAAGGCTCCCAACCTTCCCTAAACATGCGGGAAACGTGAGTATTATCTGATTCGCCTAGTGTGGCTGTTCGTATCCACCTAAACAACCAACCGTCTTGCGGGGCTGGATCGGGAAGGATGGATGCTGGCATCCATGAATCACTGGCTCTAGCTTCTTCATTGCGTAAAGACTTTTCTCTGGGTTTGCGCTCTTCAGTCATTTCAAACTCTCCTTAGCGAGTTGTCTGGCATACTGTTCAGGGGTAAGCCCAATTCTCTTGGCGAGAGAGATTTGAGTGGACGTTAGCTTCACTTTGCGCGGTTTTGCACCATTATTCCTGCTTGATGGTGCCACTACCGTGGAGCGTTGATTAGCAGTCGAAGTCGCGGTACGTCCATCAGAATCGCTGGTATCCTGCCAATCAAATTTTGGGTACGCCTCTCGCATTCCAGAGTCTATAAACTCAAAATACTCAGACGTATTAGGTTTAATCTTATTATCAACAATAGCTTCTTCGTGCAACCCATACGCTGTTGCAGTCATTCTCTTGTTGCTTGGAGACATAAACCAATCGTTCTTTTCAGCCCACTCCTTTGCTTCTGGGTCTACAGGAAGCGGAGACTGCTGTTGCTGTTGGGGCTGTTGACGAAACTGCTCTTGAGGCTGAGGCTGAAACTGTTGCCGTTGAGCCTGAGCCGCAAGATTCTGCTCATACCTAACCGCTTCTGCCATCTCGGCCTGCGCTCTATTCAAGGCTTCTTGAGATTCAATGACGTTGTCAGTGTCTCCATCGTCATACGCCTTTCTATAGCTACTTTTGGCTTGAGCTAAAGATAGTTCCGCTTTACCCTTTATCTGTTGAACAAGTGCGGCTTCCCCTCGCGTAATAATGCTCTCATACTCTTTGTTCTTGTTGCTAAGAGTTTGAGCTACACGAACTGCCTCTTCACGCATCCTTTCCGCCGCTTCTCTTTGTCGGCGCTCCTCGTTCTGCTCATAGCGAAGCTTGTTGATTCTTTTCTGAACCTTATCGCTATAGCCAGATAGTTCATCGTCATCTTCGCTTTCATCAGAGGCTTCCGCTTTGGGCGCTCGCCTGTCTTCAACGGGACGATCATCTATAGTCTCGATCTCAATGTCAGAAGCTTCATCTTCAGGCTTATTGGCACTGCTCTTAACTATTGTAGTTTTAACGCCAAAGAATTTATCTTCAGCACTGCTTTCAACGTCTACTGCTTCATTAGATTCACTCATACCTTACCTATGCCTCTTGGGTCTTCGACTACAGCTTCAACGCTGTCATCGTTGATTAACCGGAACTCCTTGCCATGCACCTTAAATCGAGTGCCAGAGTAAGATCGCATAAGAATCCAATCCCCCTCTTTACAAAAAGCGCCAGACGGGAATCGTTGAGGATCGCTGTAAGTGTCTGGGCCAAGTTTCAGCACCATACCCACAATCGAACCCACCTCTTCATCTTGCAACGATCTAGCAGACTTAATAATTCCGCCTTCCGTTTTCTCTTCCGGCTCAGGTAAAGCAATCAATATCTTATAGCCCTGCGGCTTAGGCAATTGATTAGCCTTGCGAGAAGTTTCGTTCTCGTCTTCTTTCGATGGTTTAGACAAATCTGTCATTAGTCTGACCTTCTGCACTGGAAAAAAACGTCCAGAGTCGTTGTGCGTTACTAAATGTAACGAATTAGTCGCTTTCTAGCTTGGCTTGCAAGTCTAGAAGTTCTCTCTCTGCAAGGGCTAAACCCTCGATTATTCCGCAACACTTTTGGTAGTCGGAAAATTCTTTACATGCGCCACCACTAACGTGATCGCTCATATCGTTCATTTGAGCGCGTAACTTCTCCCTAAGATACTCCCATGAATTATTCTGCGCTCTTGGCATCGAATAGACTCTCCGCTAAATCCTTGCCAATCTCAATCCCTTGAATTTGTTCTTTAGTGGACTGCTTGCGAGACTCAATCTGCTCTTTAGCTCTATCCTCAGCAATCTTCACGGCAAGCTCCGCCTTAGCGATTTCAGCCTCCTGATCAAGCTTCTGCATATCGTAATCGGCTTTACTCTTAGCCTTAGCGACTTCAAGTTGCATCTTGGCCTGATCGATCTGAACCTTAGCCATAGCAGACTGTTCTTTAATCTGAAGCTCTTTCTGCGCCATTTGAACAACGGGGTCTTTTTGTTGCTCCTCATTCTTCTGCTGTTGAGCTTGTTGCTGATTCTTGCCCTTGAGTTGTTCTGCCGCAGGGGCAACCAGACGAGACAGTCGAAGCTCAACGCTCTCAGGCAAGTCTTCGTTATCTGCTGGCAACTCAACGCCAAGCTCATCCTCAACCTGTTGACGGTAAGCAAACGCCAAATGCTCCTGAATGTGTGCCGCCATAGCCGCCGCCATAGCTTTCGCCATAGGACTCTTTCCAGCGATTGCCGTAATCTTGGGGTCTTCCATAAACGCCATGTGAGCCTGAATGTGCGCTTCATGATCTTGATACATGAACGCTTTAACTGGCTTGTTGTTGATGATGTTCATGTTCTCGCTAACTGGGTTAGTCGGCTTAATGTCCTCATCAAGAGGAATAATCTTGTCTGCATCCCTGATATTAAGAACATCCAGCATCTGACGGTGTAGCAACGGAAGGTCGTACATGTCAGGGTTCTGCTGAGACAACTGCAATGCCGCCTGATACTGCATAATTCGCTGTGCCATTGTCCCCGAATTGGGGTCGCTAACGGCAATAACGTCTATCCGGCCATCAAAGTCATCTTTCACCAACATATTATCTTCAGTCTGATAGGGATAGTCAGAAGGGCCAAAGTCATAGACAATCTTGGATAAAATACGCAATTCTTTACGCATTGAGGCGTGTAATCGCGCTTGAACCGCGCTCATTACCTTCATTGACCGCTCTAGTATGGCTAGAGTCGTTCCAACTGGGGCTTCTGAGTTCATATCAGCCGCTTTTACGTCTGCGGCAGAGGCAAATCGTCTGCCTTCCTCTACAATATCGCCCATAAGTTGATAAAGAACATTGCTTGGCTCTTTGTAAGGCAAAAAGCTAATATTTTCGCGTATTGAGCCGCCGGGAACGTCCACATCACGGAACTCTCCGGGCATAATCGGGGTATCGTCACCCTTTATCCTTAACCCTCTAGATTTTAAGCCGCCGGGAAGGTTTGCAAGAGTTCCTGCATCGACAAGCTGGCGTAAAAGTGATGTCGCGCTTTTAGCGAGACCGCCAATCATGTGAATTAAGCCAAATCCGTAGAAGCCAAGTCCGGGCATATAGGTGTAATGCACGAAATGCTCGCGCTTCATCATTTTTTCATCGTCTTCGTAGTAGTTTCTACGGATGGAAAGCACTTGTCGGGAGGTTAGGTCGATACTTACAACGTATGGAAGCTGTATTCCCGTTGCCTCACCGTCCTTCATATCCTCAAAGCCAATAATGTCGAGGTCAACCTGCATCTCTAATATCGTGTGACGAGAATCACTGTCGTAAGTTGAAGAATTTCCAGTCAACTCTTGATACTTATGCTCTATCTCGTCAGTGTCTTCACTTGCCTTGCCTAAATCTACGTCTGCATAGAAGCCTGAGACCTGCAACTTGCGTACTTCGTTGCTTGTTCTCTTCATTATGTGCGTGGCTCTCTCGCAGGTAGAGAGGTCAGACGCTCCATAGCTAACAACAAAGTCCTCAGCAGGAACAAACATACTGCACGGGCGACCCATGCTTGGGTCAAAGTACACCTTCCTGAAAGCAGAACCCGCCAGCGGCAATGAGAACAGTAATTTTTCTGTCTCAGACCGATACTCTGTCATCTTTTCAGTGACAAGGTAGTTTAAATAATCTTGTACTCGATGAGCTTGCTTTTCTTTGACCTCATCAATAACGCCAACAACAGTGGTCTTTACTGGGCCGCTGGCTGGGAACAGTTCCTGAATCGACTGAGACTGAAACTTAATAACAGCTTCTGTTAGAAGGGGATGAAATACGCCGCAAGCGCCATCCCAAGGAGTTGTTCTATCTTCGTGCTTTAGCCCAAGAAGGTCTAAGCCCTCTATGTAGGTTCTTTCCCAATCTGACCTGCTCTCCTTGTCAGACCTAAACAAACCGACAAGCTCTCCTGCAAGCTCATTCAGGTCTTGATCTTCAAGATACTCGGCAAGGTTTGCATCAAAAGGTATTTCATCAGACATATTCGCTTCTGGGTCGAAGTCGAACATTAGACCGCCATCTTCGGTCTCTATTGAAACCGATTCAGGATTAACGATCTCTATCTCCATAGCACCTGACATCTCTTCAGGTGTTAACTGATCTGGAGTAACGAGCGGTTTTTCCATTGCCATAAGAAGTTCCTAGCCGTTCTTGCCGAACTTTTGCTTTCTGGCCGCACCGCAACCTCTTGAGGACATGGTTACACCACCTTTACGGTAGGCCATAACCTTTTTGCCTTTTGCGTAGCCGCTGATCTTATTCATGCCGTCTTCAGCTAAGACAGTCTTACCGCCACCCATCATTCGACCCATGCCATCAGCGGCAAAATCAGGAACCATCTCACCTTTACTGTTACTAACCATGTTCAGCTTACCGCCATCTGCGTAAGACATCTTGTCGCGTGGCTTTCCTCCGCCCATCATTTTAACTTTTTTTGTCATGCCGCCATCGCCATACATCATATCCCTTGGCTTTTTTCCGGCCATCATCTTTTTGGGTTTTTCTTCTTCCATCCTCTCGACAGAAGTATTGCCTCTTGTAACTTTCTTTGACTTGCCTTTGAGTCCCGCTCTTGGCGCTTCAGCCCTAACTCTTGAACCTGTTGTTTTCATTACTCAGCCTCTTTATAGAAGGTGCGCTCCCACTCTTTATGACGAGCGATTGGAACTTTGAAATATTTTAAGTGCCTAGCTGTTCTTATTACTAACCAGTTAAACCAAGAAAGCCAGCAAGGCAAAGGTCTCATGTAGTCTAGGAAAAGAACAACTCTTTCGTGATCTGTTTCGTTTACTGCAATATGCTCATAAGTGTCATCAAAGACAACGCACTTGCCTTCTTCCCACTTGTAGGGCTTGCCATCAACAACAAGCGTACATCCATTCCCTTGCTTTGGAACAATTAACGCTAGATGAATTCTTATTATCCCACACCACGGCCCTTCATGCGGCATAAGCATCTTGTTTGGCCCCAAGATAGAAAAGTACGCCGAGACTATGCTTTCATGCTTATCCAGAAATGTCATTGTGTTTGGGCATTCTTGACAGTTTCTATCGAACCTTACAGTGCCAGCTTTAAGGAAAAACATCTTCCACTTGTCATCATTTGATATGTATATCTGGTCTGGGCTTATATCCTGAAACGGGGTAAGCTCTTTAGACCTCAGCATAACCCTGTTCAACTCCGCGAGTATTATAGGGAAATGAAACTCAATCTCTTCGGTAACAGGGAAGTCTTTGTTGTCAAAATACACATGATCCCCAACCTTAGAGAACTTCCTAAAGACGGGTCTAACAAGTCTATTAATCAACCAACCCTTTACTTCTATTCCTTCCATCAATAATAGGCCGCAGTTCTTTGACGCAAAGGCTCATCTTCTTCGTCAGAGCTTAACTTTAAAAAGCCGCCCTGCCTAAACCTCAAAAGCGCCTGAGTTGATGAGTCAACAAGGTCATCATGCTCTCCCGCAGGAAATGCCGCGAACTCCTCGACAACCTCTTCTGCGAATCTTCTCTCAGGTCGCCACACTATACCAGAGGCAAATAAATCTGACACCGCATTTACCCTTGATATCTTATCGTTACCACGGGACGGGGTGTAATCCGATACCGGAATGCCCATAGCCCGCAATTCAAAGATTAAGGGTGTTCCTGCGGCTTTCGCCTCAACAATACAGGCATCGGGTTGCCAGTCCATGTAAAGCTCTTGAGCGGCCTTTTTAAGCTCAGGAAACTCTAGTCGCTCTTTTAGCGCGTCTAGTAGAATAATATTCGCTACAGTCATGCCTTCATCGTCTGGGGCGTAAAAAACTCCCCATGTTGTGCAGGCAGAGTAATCTGACCTCTGCGTCTTGAGGAACGCTGTGTCCCATGACTGGATAATAAACTCACACGGAGGCGGGTGTTGATGCTCCCATATGCGCCACCAGTTACGTTTGATTAGCGCCCCCTCTTCAGAGGTCGGATTTTGCTGGTACTGGGCGTTCCACTTTGCTGAGGGCAGTTCCTCCCTTAGCGCCACCAATTCCGACATAGGCCAGAATTCAGGCCATAGAGGTGTTTCTGATGGCATGATCGCCGGAAACTCGATCACCTCCCATTCATCTGAACCTGTACGTTGAGTGGAGGACTTTATAATCTGCCCTGTAAGGTCTCGCTTGTGCCAGCGGGTCATTACGATAATAATCGCACCGCCCGGCTGTAAACGCTGTCTTGGCCCTGATGTGTACCACTCATAGGTCTTGTCAAAGACTGAGGGGTCACCACTCTGACCTTCTTGCTCCGAATGGGGGTCATCAATGATTAATAGGTCAGCACCTTTACCTGTAACAGCACCGCCAACACCAATCGCAAAATACTCGCCCCCGCTACCCGTACTCCATCGGCCAGCGGCCTTTGAGTCAGAGCGTAATGTAACTTTAGGGAATATAGACTTGTAGTCATCGCTATCGACAAGGTTACGAACCTTACGGCCAAAGCCTACCGACAACTCAGCAGTGTGTGCTGTTTGAATAACTTTCTTCTCAGGGAAACGACCCAAAAACCATGATGGCAGTAAGTAAGAAGCAAATTCTGATTTTGTATGGCGAGGAGGCATATTAATAATTAACCGCTTCAACTCACCATTGGCTACACGTTCAAACGCTCTAGCCATAATCTTGTGATGCCGACCTTCGATGAAGGCAGGCCAGACTCTACTGGTGAAGCCCATAAAGGTCTCTCTAGCCTTATCTTTGGCCTCGGACTCTTCAAGCTCCTCCATTAAGGAAAGAATCTGCTTCTGTTCCTCAACAGGTAAATTTGGTATCTGCTTTAAAAGCGCAGGGTCTATCTTGTCAATCAAAGACATATAAAGCCTTTTATGGCGCACCTTTACTTCAGGCGCAGGGGGTGCAACAGGAATCTACCTAGTCCGAATAACACCTAGGAATATGCCTGTAGGAATATTGCCGTTCGTAACATGTCTCCGTACTAGTAAAAACTAATCCTAAAGGTGACATGCTCAGATAACCGTAACATATGCAGGGGAATATACCCTTAACAGGAATATTCCTGTATACATAGGAATCTCTAGATTTTACAGATATTACGCTCTTGACAGAAAAAGGCAACAAAAACCGCCAATTTTTTGCAGAAAATTTTTGGGCAAAAAAAACCCGAAAAAAGATTTCGCAAATTTCGGGATTCGTGGGCGCACAATAGGAAAAAATAATAGGGGCTTCAATTTATCATAATTGCTTGAGCATTTCCCTATATATAGTAAATACAGGTACGTCACGCTCACAGGGGGGGTGGGTACTATCATTTTTGGCCGGTTTTGGTGTAGGCACTGCCATTAGTGCAGATTTTCCTCTGGGCTGGCCTCTGGCTCTGGCCCCGCTTGTCCCTGACTGCCTGACAGCAAGTCACCCAGCCGCCGCTCGATCTCAGCACTGACTGCATCCGAATCCCTGACGCTGGTGTCTGCCGTCTCGATGCGATCAACGAACACGCCAGCCGATCTGCCTAGCAACTCGATGGCTCTCAGCCTGTTGCTATCTGTTGGCTCTGCTGTATCGATCATCTGTCGAAGTCGCTCCAGCACTCTGTCCCTGTCAGAGAGGCTCTGAGCTTGTCTCTGCACCTCTATACGCCCCTTTATCACCTGAACCCTTGCGGCAACCATAGGGTGCGCCAATAGCCTGCTGGACTCGCTATGCACCACCGCTGGCTTGCTCCCCTCACAGTCGTAAACTTCACGATAGCACTGGCTCTGAGTGCCAGCACCTGATGCAACGCAATGGCTGAACGCCTCCTGTTTTGCTGTCAATTTTCGCTTTGCCATTTTACCAATCCCGATATCATTTACCCGCAGTATAAGCACACCGAATAGCCTGCAAAATAGACAATAAACGGTAGATACTCGATAGTCCTCAGACGGCCTGTATTGCGTTCTAAGCGACTTTGCCCTGACCCCTAACACTGCTACTCGTAACAACTTAAAATGCAGTAGACGCAAATTCGCCCTTTTTTTATCAATGACTTACAGACAAAACCTCGACAGATTTATTGCCTCTTTTCCCTTTAATATCAGTACCTTACAGCCTTTCCTTAAAGTAACAGCACCCCTTAAAACCTAGACTTTTCTTTGCCTTTATAAATTTAATTTTATTTATTTTCACTTATTTGTGAACTTATCAGAGATAGCGTTGACTAAGTATGTAAGCGGCACGGAAGCCGCCCGAATCAAAACGCTGGCTAGCGAAAGCATCAAGGCTCCATCGATGCGAGTAGAGAGGCCACCTCAGAACAGCGAGGCGCTCGGCTCTGATGTCAACACGACTAGCCCGTAAAGCGATACACACTGATGCCCTGACAGCGGGGACAAGCAATGGTAGGACGGATGACGAAAGCTCTGGCGAGTATACAGCCCCCCACTATTTATACAGCAAAAGCAAGCATAGGCCGCAGGGTGGTGGCCTTTCATCTGAATATCAGATGCCGATGGAACGGTGAGCAAGTAGCGAAGGTCAGCAAAATCTGACGATGCCACCTGAGTATCGGGTGGTCATCACCAAGGCCGCAGAATGTGCGGCTTTAGTAATGACCATTTAATTTCGAGGCACTTAATTATGTATAACGAAATCACCTTTCAAACTCACAGAATCGCTGGACGATTCTTTAATCAATACCCGCCAGCCTTGTTGGCTATGTGGGCTTTCGTCGCAACCGCCACTTACTTTTCAATCGGAGCAACAACATGACAGACACATACGAACTAATCGTTAATGGCCGCGCAGTCGATACATTCAACGGATACCAAGCGGCGCTTGAAGGCATGAGCGAATATGTGGCAATGATCGCCGCATTTGGCTGGAAGGATTTAAAATCAATCAGCCTTCAATCAAAGGGAGCATAAACATGAGCATATTTAACAGCAAGACACCGCTTAATCGTGACCAGATCGAGATCGCTAAAAAGTTTGTCGATCTGCACGGAGATTACGGTGGAACGATGGGCGGTGTTGAAGCTTGGATTCACAAGCTTGAGCGACCAACAACGTCAAACGATGAAGCTTATCAAAACATATACTTCAGTTTGATCGGTGGCGAGTACGGCGAGGTCAGATGCATTGTCGATCAGTATATGGGCGTTCCCGACATCTATTATGAGATCGAGATAGGCAGTTCGGATTCCTACAACGGATACCCAGTATTATTTACCTTCAATCTAGCCACTGACGAGGTCACGGGCGTGACCGAAACGCGCTGAGGTTGCGCGTCTGGTATCAAAAAAACTTCACTGACGAGATCGCGGGGGCGTGATCGAAACGCGCAGAGGGCGCGTCTGGAGACCCTAATTATTAACTACTCAGGAGTTACAACATGGATTTAAATCAAAACGAATTCTGGCAAACGCAGGCGCGAGGCTCCAACGATCAGGAGTATCAAATCTATTTGTCATTTGCCGACAATGGTGACGGCATTGATTTCACCACCAACAAGCCTCTCAAAACATACGACGAGTGGCTAAACTCGTGAGTATCGCGGAGCGCAACAAACGTCAGGGGAATAGGGCTATGAATAATATTATAAAGCAATATGAAGACCCAGTCCGCTGGAGCGATCTTGTAATCAATGCCGATCTGCTACCGGAAGGTTGCACTATGGGCGAGTTTATGGAGCGCAATGCAAGGGATGAGAGGGCGAGGGCATACATTGCGCACAAACAATTTGAGCGGCGCGAGGCCAGCAGAGTCAAAGGGATCGCCATACTCGCGACAATGTGGGGCGGCACTATCGCCGCGCTGTTCGGCTGGATGATTGCAATAGCAATCGCAAATTAACTCTACTGATGATGGCCGCAGGGGTGTGGCCGAAACGCGATTAGGTGATCGCGTCTAGAGACCCAATGAACTTTTCACTATGTCTGCTGTCAATATGTAAATGGGCATTACTTCTAACCACTCAGGAATATGATTATGCAAATATTTGTCGAACAAAAATCAGTCTACGGGGCTGACAAGATTTACCCAGTCTGCCCGAAGGCCGCTATGTTTGCGGCTATCGCTGGCACTACCACCTTGACCCCTGCCACTATCAAATTGATACAGGCACTGGGTGTCGAGATCGCTCTCAAACCAGTTACTCTGGAGGCATTGCTATGAATCTAATAGGCCAGAATCAGGCATCGATTAACGAACGTGCCTGTCATAATCTAATGACAATCGGTGTCACAATCTCAGGATTCGGCGGCTTCAAGTCGCTCATATCAGCGGTCACCAAGCTTCAAAAGTCTAGCCGGATACCATCCGAGCGCCAGCGCTTGACCCTGATTATCGCTGAGTTAACACCCTTCCAAGAGCCGTTCGACAGCGTCAAGGCCGCGCAGTCACTGCTACGCACCTACTTGTACAACAAAACCTTGTCGCTATCCACAGCGCAGGAAGGCCAGCAAAAGAAGGGTGACCGCGCAGTGTTTACCGCTGAGGTTCCAGAAGTGTACAACCATCTCAAAAATCTAGAGGCCAGCGCAGATGATGCGGCGCTGGTGCTGGGTGATAAGTGGGAAGCCATGCGAGATGATGTCATCGATGTTGTGCGCGAGTTGGAGATCAATGTTGATGACCTGCTCTCGATGTCAGGCTATGACGTTGCGCGAAGGTTTGTCACCACTGTCGGCACTCCCCAGACCCTCCATGTCAATGATGTCTCAGGCATGGCACTACCTGCCTCGCTGATCGAGCGCATTGATCAAGAGTCTCAGGATCAACTCACCAAGATGCTGGAAGGTGCTAAGGCTCAGGCCATTACCGACACTCTGGAGCATATGGACTTGCTGGTGACCCAGCTTACTAGCGGCTCTCGCTTGTCACCCAGCCTGATCGAGCACGCCAAGACGCACAGCACCAAGCTTCGCGGCATGGCAATGTCTTATGACAATGACCCTCGACTGATCGCCATGTGCGACTCAATCGACGAGAGCATCGTCAATCAGACCACCGACACTTGGAAGTCTGATGATACAGCGCGTGAGGCATCTCTGGAGACTGCTATCAACGTCAAGAAAAACCTCACCGAACTCACCAAGCCTGTCAGCACCGAACGAATCACATACGCTGATGTCCAACTAGCAGGCGGTTTACTCGAAGACCTAATCGACTAACTCTCAACCTTTTAAGGAATAATATTATGTCACACACTAAAACTACCCTCAAAGAGATGGAGCAAATGCTTCCCATCATTTTTGCTACACCATTCGTTCAGCCCTTTATTTTGCTGGGCGGGACTGGTACTGGTAAATCCCAGTGGATCAGCACTGTTGTACGCAAAGCATTTGCCGAATCTGTTGGCCTTCTCGCTGACGATATCGGCATGATTACTTTGCGCGTCAGCCAGTGTGATGCTCAGGAACTTGCTGGTGTTGCACTACCGGCCAAGGGTGCTGATGGTCACCTGATCACCCAGTACACCAAGTCGCCTGTCGTCCAGATGATTGAAAAGAATGGCAGGGAACATGGCATCCTGTTCTATGATGAGGTTGCTCAGTCTACTAACGATGTCCAAAAGTCTCTGGCCGATTCGTTTGATCGATCCGAGCATAGCATTGGCGGCTGGGATTTGCCGCAGGGCTGGGTGGTCATCGGTGCTGGCAACCGTACTACTGACAAGTCAGGAGCTAATCGCTTGTTGGCTCATTTGACTGACCGAGTCACAATCTTTGAGGTCGAGTCTGATGTTCAAGGATGGGCAAACTGGGCATTGGAGAACAATGTTCACCCGCTCATTATCGGTTGCGCTTTGCAGTACGCGGAGCAGGGCTTCTTTGCTGATGGCGTTCCTGCCACCTATGAGCAATATTGCTCATTCAGGTCTGCCACCTATGCAAGCAATCACCTGACGGCCTTTCTGGATGTCAACGGTCAAGACGCGCCCATCACTGGTGTGATCGCCAAACTTATCGAGGCCAACATTGGTGTCGGTGCTACCGCCATGCTGTCGCAGTATGCGGATGAGCGAGGCAAAGTGCCTACCGGCAATGACATTCAGGCTGATCCGCTGGGCGCTCACATCCCTGACGATGATGTTGGATATCAAATGCTTGCGGCCAATAATGCTATCGCGTCATCGGTTGACTCGATCACCGCCGATAATGCATTCGCGTACATTCAGCGACTGCCAAGGGCTGACCTAAAAGTCACTATGTCCCGCAGGCTCCAAACTATCATGACCACCAACGGCTGGGTCACCAGCAGTGATGTGGTATCTCAATTCAACGCTCAACACGCCGAGGTGCTGTAATGGCTAATTTCAACGCAAAACAACTGTTCACTTGCGAGAATCCTGACATGGTCAGGTCTCGCATGGTGATCGCCACGATGCAGATCATGCAGGCAAAGGTGCGAGTTCACTACACTTTGCTGATGAATACCAAACTGATCTGGACTTCTCGCATTCCAACAGCCGCCACTGACGGGTACTATGTCTATGTCAACGAGCAGTTTTTTCGCTCGTTGCCGAATGACAATCAACGCGCTTTTCTTTTTGGTCACGAGGTGTCGCACATAATCCTGCAACACCCACAGCGTGGCAAAGCCTATATGGATCGCGGCTATGTCAGGACTGTGGGCAACAGCAAGATTCCCTTCAACCCACACTACTACAATTGTGACGCTGATGCGGTGATCAACGCTGACCTGATTGCTATGGGTCTTGAGATGATACCCGCTGGCATCCTGCGCGGTGATGTGGATCGCAATATGTTTGTCGATGACATCTATCTGGCGCGTGATTGGGATCAGCCCGAACAGCCTGAACCTGACAGTGGCGATGACGATGGCGAGAGCGATCAGTCTGGCGATGACGATGGCGATCAGGATGGTGATGGTGATCAGGATGGTGATATGCTCTCCGATCTTCCCGTCAATGTCGCACCAAGTGGTGACGATAATAGTGATGGCGGTGATGGCGGTGATGGCGAGTCCTCTGATCAACCTGTTGATGAGAACGATCCGCTCGATGGCTCTACCTCCGAAGGCCATGACACTCACCTTGTGCCGCAGTATGATGGCGAGAATGATGATGAGATTGCCGATCAAATCAAGGCTGATGTCGAGTCTGTCGAGCGCGTGATTGATCAGGCTCTTGACGATCTGGATCGCGCCGAAAAGAACGAGGGTCACAAGCAAGTCAGCACCGCCGATAGCATCTCTCAAAGTGGTGGCAGAGTCAGGGCTATCAACGCATCCAGCGTTGACTGGCGATCTGCTCTGGCTGACCGCGTCACTACATTGGCGGCTGGCGAAGAGTCTAGCTGGAAGCGCATCAATCGCCGCCGACTGGTTAATACTGGCGTTATCAGCCCATCCAAGATTGGCACGTTCAATCGCATCGGTATCACGATTGACACTAGCTGGTCATGCCTGCGATACACCGACGTTGTTGACAAGTTCATCAATGAGGCGGCGGCATTGGTTGATACTCTCGCGCCTAAGTCCGGTGCTGTACTTATACAGTGCGGTCGTGCAGTCGAGAGCGTCGATGAGCCTACGTCAGGCGCTGAGTTACTCGATGTCGATATCCGCGACGGCGGCGGTACTTACATGGCCGCATCTGTTGAATGGCTAGAGCAGAATGGTATTGAATGCGATGTTCACCTGATCTTCACTGATGGTGAGATGTGCGATGATGACTATCGCATATGCGCTGATTCTGGCGCGATACTTGTGCTTGTTCGCCATCCTCGATGGTGGGAGCGCAAGCAGATCGCTGATTGCGGCATCGACTTTATCGTGGCAAGTGACGATCCCCTTGCCGCATAACTACTGG
>TARA_R110001599_G_scaffold131586_12_pt1 | contig 16864 bp, 16 predicted proteins | sample TARA_R110001599 | Tara Oceans TARA_R110001599 (sample SAMEA4398360) | marine metagenome | biome: Polar Biome; feature: [MES] marine water layer (ENVO:01000295) within the mesopelagic zone...; material: water (ENVO:00002006), including particulate matter (ENVO:01000060) such... | reverse complement strand
CGGGCATATTGATGTGCGCAATGAAGGGGATGGGGCATGTTTTGAGATTGTCCTTCCTGCCAGTCATATTGGCGAGAACCCGGCAGAGATTGATGAAGTTGACAATGTTATCCCCCTGTTGCCACAGCCAAACCGAAAATCCGCAGCACCGCTGCGCAATTTGCGGGTTATGGTTGTCGATGATGAAATCGACGCAATGGAAATCATTTCAGCCTATCTGGAGGCACAGGGCTTTGCTGTTTCAGCCGCAAGTGATGGTGAAGATGCCCTTGCAATTGCCGGTGTGGTGCAGCCCGATATCCTGATTACCGATATCCGTATGCCGCAAATGGATGGCAATAGTTTGGTCAGGGCGTTGCGTGAACGCAATCCATCCTTGCCAGTGATCGTTATGACCGGACATCCAGGGGATGCCGATCGCCCGGCAGAAGATGGTGATGATGCGCCAGTGATGGTGATGTCAAAGCCACTGGATCTGAAGGAGCTTCTGGCAACACTTGACGAGATATCCGAGGTGGTTGCGTCCTGAAACAAAAAACCCGGCCAATGGCCGGGTTTTGAATGCGGTCGGTATGTTGCCGGGTCGCGGAATCTTATGCTTCCCAGCCGAGTTGCATGGCAATTTTAACGGCCTGCGTACGGTTGGCGGCGCCAAGTTTTTTGAAAATGCCGGTCAGGTGAACCTTTACGGTGATTTCACGCACGGTCAGCTGCTTGGCGATTTCCTTGTTCGACAGGCCCTTGGTCAGGAGTGCAAGAACTTCGCGCTCACGATTGGTCAGTTGACGCAGGGGGTTGTCGTGAGTCAGGCCATCCAGATCAATCTCGCCCGGACGGAGTTTTGAACCATCATCTTCAAGCAATGCGGATGGAATGTATTTTTCACCCGAAAGAATAAGGCGCAGGGCGTTGATCAGCGATTTACCTGACAATGTCTTGGGTAGATATCCTGACGCACCATGTTCGAGTGCATTGAGGACATCGCTGCGTTTGACTGAGCCCGACAGGATGACAACCGGAATTTCCGGATGTTTCTGGCGCATGACGGTAAGGCCCGACAGGCCGTTCATGCCGGGCATGTTCAGATCAAGGATTGTCAATTCAACCGGCGTATCACCATCAACAATTGAAAGCGCCTCGGCAAAGTCCTTTGCCTGTGCAACTTCGACTTCTGGGGCTGCCGTTTTCAGAAAGGATGTGATCCCGTCTCTGACGAGGTCATGGTCGTCCGCTAGCAGGATATTCATGTTTTTGTGCCGTACCCGTTTTTATCCGTATCCCGCGAAAGGCGGTACCGGTATCGCGCTCCGCACCCAAAAACACGGAATCGCGCAAAGTTGTCATCTTCCAAAAATCCGCGTCCCCCCGGACGCGAGCGCAGCATTAAATAATTCTGATGCTCTGTCAAACTACAGGAAGGTCTTTAGAGAGTGATATTATCCTTAAGGATAGGTTGGTGTGTGTGGTGATAGTCTGTTTCGCGCAGATTGCATAGTGAAATCGGTTGCAACTTCAAGTACCTGACCAAAAGGATCAGGCATTAATCGAAATTATGCCGGTCGCGTCGTTTCGTGATTGGCTGTAACCGGGGATCGGTTTTGGTTCTTCATCAGCACCTGTTGCACGCAACAGGCTGGCCTGACGGAATGCAGACATATCTGCCCCGGACGGGGCATTAGGTGCCAGAGCGGCATTTTGCAAGGTTGCTAATGCGCGTTCCTTGTCTTCCGGGCTTCCTGAAAGGCTTGCCGCGACATCGACATGACCGCCAATGGCATATGCTTTGCCATCCGGACCGATCTGATATTCATATTGCGGGGCAGAACCATAGGGGCCTGCTGCGGCAGCATGGGCCTTTTCTTCTTGCTTTACCGCCGAATCGCGGGCTTGTAGCTGGGAAACGTCAGCTTTTTCAGTGGCATCCAAATCAGCGGGCGCTTTGTTGCCTGCCGGGCTGTTTTCGGTGCTTTCGTTGCTTGCTTCAAGGGCATCGCGATATTCACTGCGACTTGCGCCACTGGCCACCGCTTGGGCTTCTGTAAGTGTTCTAGGGTCAACAATACGGTTGCGTAAGCCTGAACTGGCTTCGTCGCCAATCCCGTATGGGTTGGTGCCCGAACCGGATTGTCCACCTGTCTTGACTTCAATTGCCTCATATTCGGCCAATACGCTGCCATCAACGGTCTGCGCGATCTCCCTGACATTCAGGATGACGCCCAATCCCCCCCCCGTAGGGTTGGCTATGGTTTGGCCAGTTGCAATCATTGGATCAACAGGTGTTCCCTGATGGTGGTCAAAATTCAATACCAAAGGATAGCAGGAAATTTACCCGGAGTCTCGTTTTTCGACCTGTTACCTGACCACCAATGGTGCAGATACAAGCTTGCTGTCTTGCGTGACAAGACCTGTCCTGTTACAGGAATGCTCGGATTTTGAATGCGCCGATATGCAAGGCGGAAACATTTTAAGACAGGAAAATTTGATCGTGATGTCCGACTTTGTCATTCCCGCGAATGAAAAGGTTCTGGTAACCGGGGCTGCCGGTTTTATTGGATCGCACCTTTGCCAAAAACTGCTTGAACAGGGCAGCACGGTTGTCGGGCTAGATAATGTTAATGACTATTACGACGTCAGCTTGAAAGAAGCGCGGCTTGCGCGGCTTGAGGGACAGGACGGTTTCAAGTTTGTACGTATGGACTTGGAAAACCGCGAAGGCATTGCTGATCTGTTTGCGACCGAGAAGCCAGCTTATGTTGTGAACTTGGCGGCACAGGCCGGGGTGCGCTATTCGATTGAAAACCCGCATGCCTATGTCGATGCCAATCTGGTTGGGTTTACCAATATTCTTGAAGGATGTCGTCACAACGGTGTGAAGCATCTTGTCTATGCATCAAGCAGTTCGGTTTACGGTATGAATACCGAGATGCCGTTTTCGGTGCATCACAATGTCGATCATCCGATCAGCCTGTATGCAGCATCGAAAAAAGCCAACGAGCTGATGGCACATACCTATAGCCATCTTTATCGATTGCCGACCACGGGGCTGCGCTTCTTCACTGTTTATGGTCCATGGGGGCGCCCGGATATGGCGCTGTTCCTGTTTACCAAGGCGATCCTTGAAGGTCGCCCAATTGACGTTTTCAATGAAGGTAAAATGCGCCGCGATTTCACCTATATCGATGATATCGTCGAAGGGGTGTATCGTTGCATTTCAACCGTTGCCGCGCCAAATCCAGACTGGAACCCGGCAAAGCCGGACCCGGCGACAAGCTCGGCCCCGTATCGTGTGTTTAATATCGGCAATAACAACCCTGTCGAATTGATGCACATGATTGGCACGATTGAAAAGGCGTTGGGCAAAACGGCCGAGAAAAACATGCTGCCGATGCAGGCCGGTGACGTTCCTGCCACCTATGCTGATGTTGATGCCCTGACCGATGCCGTCGGATTCAAGCCGGAAACGTCGATTGAAACTGGGATTGGCCGCTTCATTGAGTGGTATAATTCATTTTACGGATAAGATGATTTGAAATTTGCCGCCATTTTTGTGCTGTTCGCCAATGCGTTTTCGGCGGGCATGATGTTTCTGGCCAGCGTGTTTATTTCACGCTATGGCGGCAAGGATCTTTTCGGTTTCTTCAGTGTGGTTCTTGGGTTGATTATCTCGGCAACTCCTGTCGTGACGGTCGGTATGGATGCTGCAATTGTAAAGTTTTTGCCGCAATACCGTAATGAAGGCCGCCGCCAGTTGATTAGCGGAATGCAGCGATTTGTCGTACTGTTTTCCGGATTTATTTCGATTGTTGGTGGTGTGGTTCTGGGCTGGATTCTGGTTCAATTCCGGAATTATGGTTGGGAAATTGGATTTGCCGCCGGTGCCTGTCTTCCGCTGGCTGTAATGTTAACCGTATTGCAGAGCACGATACGTGCGGATGGAAATGTTTCACGTGCCGTGGTGGGTGAGGCGGTCATTCGGCCGCTGGCATTTGGTCTTTTGCTTTTACTGCTTCAGTTTACGCTGTTGAACCAGCTTTCTCTTTTCGCTGTGGTTGGGGCTTATGCCCTTGCCTTGCTGGGGGCAAATGTCGTTGCGACCATTTTTGTGGTCGCGGGCAAGCATATTAATTGGCGTGGTGAATTCCATCCGAAGAAGACCGACATTCGCCTGTGGTTTCAGCTTGGCTTGAATGTGCTGTTTTCAAACCTTTCTATTGCATTGCTTAATCAGTCACCGGTGATTATCGCCGGTATTGCGCTTTCGGCATTTGATGCCGGGGAACTTGGGGCGGTCATTCGATTGGCAATGTTGGTTGCATTTGCCTTAACTGCAGTGAATTCCGTTATTACGCCGTTTTTATCGCGCGCGATGTCGCTAGGTGACAAGGCGGAGCTGCAATCCCTTGTTACCCGTGCTACGGCGTTTTCGTTGCTTGTTGCTGTCCCTGTGTGCGGTGCGTTTTATGCCTTTGCACCATTGCTGTTATCGGTATTTGGCGAGAGTTATCAGGGAGCTGTTCCGTATCTGCGCATGATGCTGGTTGCGTATGGCATTCAGGCTGCCGCGGGACCAAGTGTTGCCTTGCTCAATATGACGGGGATCCATCGTGCAACGACGAAAATCGTTGTTACGTGGGCCATTTTGACCGTGCTGGGTTTGTTCGCGGCAATGAACTATGCGGGAATGTTTGGCGGTGTTATTGTTGCGGCACTGTCGGTGGCAGGTTATCCGGTTTTACTCGCATTCCTGTGTCACAAAACACTCGGCATTGATCCGACAGTGCTGTCCTTGCGGTTTTTGATCCGCAAATAGCAATTATATCACAATGACTGCGGACCTTTTCCGAAAGGTCCGCCATAAACAATCTAATTGTATTGCGAGGAAAATGGTGCTGCTGGGGAGATTTGAACTCCCGGCCTCTCCCTTACCAAGGGAGTGCTCTACCCCTGAGCTACAGCAGCATTGGGCCCTTGCGGTGCGGGCGGGTTATAGGCCACAGGTTGGTAATTGGTCAAGCCCGAAATATACGAAGTTTTTCGATTGTGTGCCGATAGTGCATTTTAGCCAAGTTCAGCTGCATTTGTGCGCGGGATAATTTATAAAGCTATGTATCCATGAACCGAATGATGTGATGGGACGATGACGGCAAAAAAATCCTTTGAACGACCGGCAATCAATGAGGAACGGCAAAAGCGCGAGGCAGAGGCATTGCGTGCCAATCTGGCGCGCCGCAAACAGCAGCAGCGCACACGCAAGTCGGTCGATGCCGACAAGGCGGCCGGGAGTTCCGGCCAAGTTGTGGATGAGGACGAAGTTTAGGTTGCGATGATCGGGGGGCGGTAAGCTTTGGCGCTTCGCCTTCGGGCGCCGTATCGCGAAAAATACCGATATAGCGGATTAACACGCATCGTCTGGTTGATCTTGCACGTACCGCACGGGTAAAACCAATGCTATCAAAGCCAATTAGCAAAACAGGGGTGGCGACATGTCGGTAAGGCCGGATCACTGGATACGCCAGATGGCGCAGGAAAAAGGCATGATTGAACCGTTCGTTGACGGTATCAGGCGCGATGGTGTCATTTCCTATGGGGTGAGTTCATACGGGTATGATGCCCGTGTCGCCGATGAGTTCAAGATTTTTACCAATGTCGACTCGGCCATTGTCGACCCCAAGGAATTCTCCGATGCCGGGTTCGTTAACCGTCAGACCGACGTTTGTGTGATTCCGCCCAACAGCTTTGCACTGGCGCGGACAGTCGAATATTTCCGCATCCCGCGCGATACGCTGGTGATTTGTCTTGGCAAGTCGACCTATGCGCGCTGTGGTATCATCGTCAATGTCACCCCGCTGGAACCGGAATGGGAAGGGCATGTGACGTTGGAGTTTTCCAATACAACGCCGCTGCCAGCCCGAATTTATGCCAATGAAGGGGCGTGCCAGTTCATTTTCCTGAAAGCCGAGAGCGAATGCGATACCTCCTATGCGGAGCGCGCAGGAAAATATATGGGCCAAAAAGGTGTCACGCTGCCGCGCCTGTGATAAAGGCAATGCCAGATTCCTGACAGTGCCACGGAATACTTAGCAGGCACGAGTAACTGCTATGTCGTAATCGGCATGGCCACACGAGGATTGAATGGACCAGATCAAGATTTCCGGCGGTCGCCGGTTGCAGGGTAAAATCGCAATTGGCGGTGCCAAGAATGCGGCCCTTCCGTTGATGGCAGCAGCCCTTCTGACCGATGAAACGCTGACGCTTTCCAATCTGCCGCATTTGGCCGATATTACATCGATGGCCAATCTTTTGGGGCAGCACGGTGTTGCGTTGCATTTGAACGGTCATGCGCCCAACGGCGGGCATACCGGTCGTGTTCTGGAAATGACGGCCAAGGAAATCGCATCGACCACGGCACCGTATGATCTTGTGCGTAAAATGCGTGCATCGGTTCTGGTTTTGGGGCCGCTTGTCGCACGTTGTGGCGTGGCGCGTGTATCGCTGCCCGGTGGTTGCGCGATTGGTAACCGTCCGGTTGATCTGCATCTTAAGGCGCTGGAAGCCATGGGGGCTGAAATCCATCTGACCGAGGGCTATATCGAGGCGCGTGCGCCCGAAGGGCTTAAGGGGGGGCATGTCCTGTTCCCGCAGGTGTCGGTTGGGGCAACGGAAAACGCCCTGATGGCGGCGTCGCTGGCCGATGGTGTTGTCACCATTGCCAATGCGGCACGCGAGCCTGAAGTTGCCGATTTGGCCCATTGTCTTGTTGCGATGGGGGCCGAAATTGAAGGTATTGGTACCGATACCCTGAAAGTCACCGGTAAGCCGCGCCTGCATGGGGCGGAATATTCGGTGGTGCCGGATCGTATTGAAACCGGGACCTATGCCATTGCCGCGGCCATCACCGGTGGTGAAATCGAACTGGTTGGCACCAAGGTTGAGCTGATCGAAAGCTTGATCGTTTCGATGCGCAAAGCCGGGGTCGAGATCGAGGAAACCGAGGGCGGCATGATTGTGCGTGGTAATCGCGCCACGTTGAAAGGCGTTGATGTCATGACCGAACCATACCCGGGGTTCCCGACCGATATGCAGGCCCAGTTCATGGCCTTGATGGCGGTGGCTAATGGGGCGTCGATGATTACCGAGACGATTTTTGAAAACCGTTTCATGCATGTGCCTGAGCTAAGCCGTATGGGGGCGGATGTTAACGTCCATGGCCGGTCGGCGATTGTGCGTGGCAGTGCGAAATTATCGGGCGCCGAAGTGATGGCAACCGACCTTCGTGCATCGGTTTCGATGGTGCTTGCAGGCTTGGCAGCCGAGGGCGAGACGGTTATTAACCGTGTCTATCATCTGGATCGCGGGTATGAGCGGCTGGAAGAAAAGCTTGGCGCCTGTGGGGCGCAGATTGAACGTGTCCGGGTTCCGGCATAGTGCAATGACCTGTGGCCAATTGGCCTCAAGACAGACAAACGCGTAAGGCGACTGATTGATGAGTGACGAAAAGCTGGTGCTGGCCCTGCCAAAGGGGCGCATTCTTGAAGAGGTAATGCCGTTGGTGCGTGCCGCCGGGATCGAACCCGAAGCCGCATTCGATGATCCGAAATCCCGGGCCCTTCGTTTCACTACCAATCATCCGCATATCGATATTATCCGTGTGCGCAGTTTTGACGTGGCAACTTTTGTCGCATTTGGTGCTGCCCATATTGGTGTGTGCGGCAACGACGTTCTGATGGAATTTGATTATTCCGAAATCTATGCGCCGCTTGATCTGGGTATCGGGCATTGCCGCCTCGCCGTAGCAGAACTTGCCGACTTGACGGATGGCGACGATCCTTCGCGTTGGTCACATGTCCGCGTGGCGACGAAATATCCCAACGTAACGCAGGCCCATTTCGCCGCGCGCGGTGTGCAGGCTGAATGCATTAAGTTGAACGGGGCGATGGAACTTGCGCCGACCCTTGGTTTATGCCGCCGTATCGTGGATTTGGTGTCGACGGGCAACACCCTGAAAGCCAATGGCTTGCACGAAATTGAACATATCGCGGATATAACATCGCGCCTGATCGTTAATCGTGCAGCGCTTAAAACCCGCCCGACCGATGTTCAACCCTGGATCGATCGTTTTTCCGAGGTGCGCAATGCCAATTAAGCTTTCAATCACCGATGCGGATTTCGAGGATGGCTTTGTCAAGCTGTTGGGGATGAAACGTGAATCGGATGCCGATGTTGATGCCGTCGTTGCCGATATCATTGCCGCCGTCCGGGCGCGTGGTGACGCCGCTGTTTGCGAATATACCAACAAGTTTGATCGCCTGAATATTGATGCCAAGGGTATGGTCGTCACCAAAGACGAAGTCGATGCGGCCGTGGCGGCAGTTGAGCCCGACCTTTTGAAGTCGTTGGAACTTGCGGCGGAACGCATTCGTTCATACCATGATCGCCAGATGCCAGCCGATGAACGTTACATCGATGCCAGCGGGGTTGAACTTGGCTGGCGCTGGCGTCCTGTTTCGGCGGCCGGGCTTTATGTGCCGGGTGGGCTGGCGTCTTATCCGTCGTCGGTTTTGATGAATGCGATACCGGCCAAGGTTGCCGGGGTCGAACGCCTTGTGATGGTGGTGCCAACACCGGACAATAAAATGAACCCGCTGGTTCTGGCGGCGGCCCGCATTGCCGGTATCGACGAGATTTACCGCATTGGCGGCGCACAGGCGATTGCAGCCCTTGCCTATGGTACAGAAACCATCAAGCCGGTTGATAAAATCGTTGGTCCGGGAAATGCCTTTGTCGCGGCGGCAAAACGGCGCGTGTTTGGGCAGGTCGGGATTGATATGATTGCCGGTCCGTCGGAAATCCTTGTGGTTGCCGATGGCAGCAATGATCCAAGCTGGGTGGCTGCAGACCTTTTGTCGCAGGCCGAACATGATCCGGTGGCGCAATCGATCCTGATTACCGATGACGCGGCATTTGCAGATCGTGTTCAGGAAGCCATTGATATGCATTTGGAAACATTGCCACGGGCGGAAATTGCCGGGGCAAGCTGGCGCGATTTTGGTGCGATTGTCGTGGTTGAAAATCTAACGCAGGCTCCGGCCCTGGTGGATCGGATCGCACCGGAACACCTTGAACTGGCTGTGGATGATCCGGACGCACTGGCCGATGATATCCATCACGCCGGGGCCATTTTCCTGGGGCGTTATACGCCAGAGGCAATTGGTGATTATGTTGCCGGGCCGAACCATGTTCTGCCAACAGCCCGTTCGGCGCGGTTCTCGTCCGGGCTTGGCGTACTTGATTTCATCAAGCGGTCGTCGCTGATCAAATGCACGCCTGAAAGTTTGGCCAAGATTGGTCCGGCTGCGATTGCATTGGCCGAAAGCGAAGGTTTGCAGGCACATGGACTTTCTGTAGCGATCCGGTCCAACCGGATGTAAGCTGTTGCGGTGCAGCGCAGCGCATGAGGGGTCGCAGGGAGACAATGATGGCAGAAATAGCAACGAACCAATGCATTGCCGGTATCTATCTTGACGAAAAGTACAAGGTGCGTCGTCGCCCCGAGGTCGAGCATGAACAGGCTGTCGCCATTTATGATCTTCTGGAAGATAATCATTTCGAACCGGTTGGCGGTTTTGAAGGTCCGTATTCGGTGCATATGCGCATCGAGGAAAACCGCATCTATATGGATGTGCGTGGCGACGATGACAGCGAAAACCTGACCACCATCGTGGTGCCATTGACCCCGTTCCGTCGGATTGTGAAGGATTACTTCATGATTTGTGAAAGCTATTACGATGCGATCAAAAAGGCGACGGCATCCCAAATCGAAACCATTGATATGGCGCGTCGCGGTTTGCATAACGAAGGGTCGGAACAGCTTCTTGAATTGCTGTCCGACAAGGTGACGATTGATGAAAACACAGCGCGTCGCCTGTTTACCCTGATCTGCGTCCTTCATATCCGGGGTTAAGGCACGTTGGAGGAAGAACTTCCCGGTTCAGTTCTTTTTGCCTGTAGTTTCAACGCCGTAAGATCCGTTATGGCCGCAGCCATGTTGCGCCATTATCACGGGACACGGATTTATGTTGAAAGTTGCGGGTTGCGGGCTGGTGATCTTGATGGCTTTGCCGTCGCGGTCATGGACGAAATCGGGCTTGATATCTCGGCCTATAAATCCAAAACATTTGACGAGCTTGAAGACGGGTTTTTTGACCTGATTATTACCCTGTCACCCGAAGCACAGCACCGTGCGGTCGAAATGACGCGCACCATGGCGTGCGATGTTGAGTTTTGGAATACGTTTGATGCAACGATTGTCGAAGGTTCCCGCGAGGTGCGCCTTGAAGCTTATCGTCAGGTGCGCGACCAGATCAGGAAGCGCATCCTTGACCGGTTCCCCGTAGGACCGGCACCAAAGGTTTAGGTCCTGACCCTAAGCCGCCGCGTTTGAATATCAGGCATCAATCAGTGTGTTGAAGGCATCCCCGTCCAGAACATGGATTTTTTCATCTTCGGCGTGGTGCATGCCGATACGAGCGTAAAATCGTTGGCCGATAATGTTGTCAGCGTCCACGGACAGGCGGATATAATGTCGCCCCTGTGACCTTGCGTGTGATGCCACCTGCGCAATCAGGTGGCGGGCAAATCCCCCGCCGCGATATTCCGGCGCGACAAACAGATCCTGAATATAAATCCCGGCCTTGCCGCGAAAGGTCGAATAACTTGGGAAGTAAAGGCACAGGGCAACAGCTGTGTCGTCATTATGGGCAATCAGGGCTTCGAATGCGGGGTTGGGGCCAAATCCATCGCGCGCCAGATCCGCAGGCGTGCTTTTGAACTTGTCTTCGCATCCGGTCGTGCGGGCGATTTCAAAAAGCATGGCGTGGATATCATCAACATCGTCTGCGGTGGCAATTCGGATTTGTGGCGGCGTAATGGGGTGGGGCGTCATATTCAATGGTTCCTTTATGGTGGCGGGGAAACCATAATGGGGAACGGTCATGCGCAACAGCATAATTCCCCGGTACGGTTTTGGGGGCCGGGCGGGCATGATCGAAATGCAGTGCAGGGCCGCTTTGACCTTTGCGTGAAAGGACTTGACCTTTTTCCGCGAACAGAGCAGTTTGCGGGCCACCGGTAAATTGGTATTGCAATACGAAAGTTAGGAGTCACATGGCTAAAGAAGACGTTATCGAGTTTCAGGGCACTGTTGTCGAACTTCTGCCCAATGCGATGTTTCGCGTGAAGCTGGACAATGATCACGAAATTCTTGCTCATACCTCGGGCAAGATGCGCAAGAACCGTATTCGCGTTCTCGCAGGTGACCGCGTCAGCGTTGAAATGACGCCTTATGACCTGACCAAAGGTCGTATTACCTTCCGTTTCAAGTAATCCGGAACCTGTAATACTGCAAAAATTGACGTTACCGGGCGCGCAGTTTAGGTTTGCGCGCATGGTTGCGTTTTGCTGTGTTCGTAACGGATTTTGAACGCAATGCGTTCCGCTTTGATTTGGCTTTGGTTGTCTATCGGGGAGCCGCGACTTGTCGAAACTGATTTTGGCCTCTGCATCGCCGCGGCGTCTTGAGCTGCTTGCGCAGATCGGAATTGTGCCGGATCAGGTCGTGCCAGCCGATATTGATGAAACCCCGCATGCGGATGAAAGTCCCCGTCGTTTGGCCTTGCGCCTGGCGGAGGAAAAAGCACGTGCGGTTGCCGGTGATCACGCGGGCAGCTTTGTGCTTGCCGCAGATACGGTTGTGGCCTGTGGACGTCGTGCCCTTGGCAAGGCGTCAGACACAACCGAGGCCCGCAAGTTCTTATCCCTTTTGTCGGGGCGTCGTCATCGCGTTTATGGCGGGCTTTGTGTCATTGCGCCCGATGGCACGATACGGTCACGTGTGATCGAAACCCATGTGATTTTCCGCCGTCTTGGGGATGACGATTTTGCCAGATATTTGTCCCATGACGAATGGCAGGGCAAGGCGGGCGCCTATGCCATTCAGGGATATGCTGCGGTGTTTGTCAAAAGCATCACGGGTTCGTATTCCAATGTTGTCGGGCTGTCATTGTGCGAGGTCGATGGCATGTTGCGTGGCCTTGGCTTTAAACAGGGGATGTGATCATGGGGACGGACGGAACACATACCGACCGTCTTTTGATTGATGCTGTTGCATGCGAACGGCGTATTGCCCTGATCCGTGATGAACGGCTTTTGCGATTGTGGATTGATCGCGGTGGCCCGGCACGGTTTGATCTTCATCTGGGGCGTGTTTCCAAAATTTTGCCTGAAATGGCTGCCGCGATGGTCGCGCTTGACGGTGTTGCCGATGGGCTGTTGCCGTTTGACCGCATCGACGGGCCGCTTCATGAAGGCCAGTGGGTAATTGTCCAAATTTCCCGCCTTGGGTTCGAAGACAAGGGACCCAAACTGACCGGGCGTATCGCGATAGAGGGGCTTGGCATGATCCTGCGCTCCCGCGAAACCAAAAGCGGCGGGTTAATTGAATTACCCCGCAAGTTAAAGGATGACGACCGGCGCGCGGCATTGCTATCGCTTTTCAAGGGGCTTTGTGGTCGGGATGAAAGCATCACGTTGCGCAGTTTGGCCATTGATAGTGACGATGCGGCCCTTGTTGGTGAATTTAAACAATTGCGTGCCGCCTGGGCACAGGCCGAAGCCGCACAGAAATCCCCGTCAAAACCGGTGCTGGTTTTCAAAGCGCTTTCCGATGCCGATCAACTGATTGAACGTCATGTGATGGACGGTGGGGAATGTGTTGTTGATGGTGTGGACGAATTCGTGCGTTTGCGGGGGATGCTTTTGGCGCGCGGATATGATGATGGGCATTTGGTCCGTCATGATGCTTTGCGTCTTTTGTTTGATGATCGGGATATTGAAGACGATATTGCGACCGCACTGCAGCCCCGTGTGGAAATACCGGGCGGTGGCTGGATTGCAATCGAACAAACTACTGCCCTGTGTGCCATTGATGTTAATGCGGCTGGTTCGGATGCGGACCGCGATGCGATACGCCGGGCGGAACAGGTTAATCTTAGGGCCGCGGATGAAATCGTCCGTCAGCTAAAACTGCGAAATATTGGCGGGTTGGTGGTAATTGACCCCCTGCGCATGGCGGGAAAAGCCGCGCGGGACCGGTTCGAAGCCGCCCTTCGCGATGCGTTTGGCCCGGAAATGATCGGTGCGGTGCAGTTTGGTGGTTTCACCCGATTGGGTCTGTTTGAACTCAGCCGGCAACGTGGAGGCACGGCGCTGGCCGAATTAATGCAAGGCTCGCAGCCTGATCCTATGCCGACATTGGCGGGGGCATTGAACAATATCCTGCGATCTGTGGTGCGTGATTTGCGTGCGGGGCAGGGCGGACGATATCGGCTTTGCGTTGCGCCCGACCTTGTCCGTGCCCTGGCAACAGACCGTCATGGACAACAAATTCTGGAACGCGCAATGGGGATGGCGCCGGAAATGGCTGCCGATGAAACCCTTTTGCGTGGTGATTACAGGCTGGAGAAGATCTGAGATGAACGAGAAAAAGTCAGTTAAAACAGCAGAATCGGGCTGTGCCATGTGCGGCAAGCCGGTCGTGGAAAAATACAAACCGTTCTGTTCAAAGCGCTGTGCGGATCGTGACCTTGGCAAATGGTTGAATGAAAGCTATGCGGTTCCGGTGACCGAACCGCCGGAGTATCTTGAAGACCTTGAAGATGATGAAGATTTTTAAGCGTAAAAAAATGCGATTTGAGGCTGGACAAGCCCCAAAGGAGTTTGTATAACCCCGCTCGTTCCGCAGGGAACGCTCCGGAAACGGAGACACCAAGAGAATGCCCGGGTAGCTCAGTTGGTAGAGCAGTGGACTGAAAATCCGCGTGTCGGTGGTTCGAATCCGCCCCCGGGCACCATCCTTGGTAGATCAAAAATAACCTGGCTTTGGCCGGGTTTTTTTGTGCCCGAATCTATACATTCATAATGTTTAATATATGCCTTGCAAGGTATTCGTATCAAAAGGAATCGCAGGGGTAATCATCATCCGAGGTCGATGACTTTGCGATTCGTCGCATCGGTTTGATGAATTTCTGAGTATTTCCTGCTCGAATGAACTTATCATGGTCATTGTGTTTTCAAATGAAACCGGGCCGGGTTGCAAGCTGTCAGGCGCAAGATTAACCCTTGAAAAAATACAGTCATGTCAGGAATGTTGCGGAAAATTTACAGCCCGTTACCATAACGTCTAGGTGCTGGTTTCAAATTGCTGAAACACAATTCAGGCTATGACGTTATGGCAGACAGCGTATGACGCGCTGCAATAACAAGAACGCCAGGGGATTCTGATGGCCGAAAAACAGATCGAGATCGAGCTGAAACTGCGGATCGATCCGAAGCATGTCTCGCGATTGAAGTTAGCGCCCGTGCTGCGCGAGGTAAAAGAAGGCCGCCGTCTTCTGACCACCCATCTTGTTTCCATTTATCATGATACGCCCAAGCTTTCGCTGGCCCGCAAAGGGGTGGCATTGCGCGTGCGCAAAAAAGGGACCAAGGGCTGGGAACAGACCGTCAAGGCATCGAACGGCCTGCGTGAAGCCCTGCCAGAGCGCCACGAGTGGAATGTGGAGCTTACCGATGGTGTCCTTGATATCGAAAAATTCACCGATGAAGACGTCGTGGCGTTGCTTGATAAGCACGTTAAAAAGAAGAAAATCGAACGCATTTTTGAAAGTGACCTGAAACGCAGTGCGGTTGACCTGACATATCGTGATGCGGTGATGGAGCTTGCCATTGATCAGGGCGTCGTACGAACGGCCGAAAAGGAAGCGCCGCTTTCCGAGGTCGAACTTGAGCTTAAGGAAGGGCATCCGGCAGCCTTGTTTGATCTGGCGCTGGAACTGCAACGGACGGTGCCGCTGTTTTTAAGCATGCGGTCCAAGGCATCGCGCGGTCGGGCACTATATCTGGACGAGAAACCGGGTTTTTATAAATCTGCTCCGGTTGGGCTGAGTGCCGATATGTCGGCCGAAACCGCGTTTCGCGCCGTACTTGCGCAGGGGTTGCGCATGATCCTTGGCAATGAAGTTTGCGTGCGTGAGGATATTCATATCGAAGGTTGCCATCAGATGCGGGTTGGTATGCGGCGTCTGCGCGTGACGTTTAACCTGTTTAAGAAAAACCTGCCGCAGGGCGAGGGCATCTTGATCCGTCGCCTGCTGAAACATTGCACCAAGGCACTGGATGGTTTGCGCGATTGGGATGTTTTCCTGACCGCAACACTTCCGATGATCGAAGAACGTTTTCCCGATCATCCCGGCATTGCCGATTTGCGCAAGGCGGCGGCGAAACAGCGTGATCACGCACTTGAAATCGCACGTGAAATGCTTGAAAGTTTCGAATATCAACAACTTCTGCTGTTGCTTGGCGCATGGTCAAGCTATTCGCGCTGGGCATCAGGTGCAGATGCCGCGCAAATGAAGGCAATGTCGGCATCTGTTTCCAAGCTGGCCGAACCATTGCTGAGCCGGGCCTATAAACGCCTGACCCGGCGTGGAAATGACGTTGGCAAGTTGACCGTGCCGCAGCTTCATGCGCTGCGCCTTGATGTCAAGCAGATGCGTTACAGCACCGATTCTTTTGGCGAGATTTACGGAGCCAAGCCGGTGAAAAAGTTCCGCAAGGAATTGGCCGGTTTGCAGGAAATTCTGGGTTGGCTTAATGACGTTGCCGTTGCCGAGGCCCGATTGCTGGCCCTTAAGCCCCAGTTGTCAAAGGATGGTATGGTGGCGGTCGGGTTGGTCGCCGGGTGGTTTGGCGCACAGGCCGATCATCGCCTGCAGGGGCTGGATAAGGCATGGCAGAAATTTGAAAAGCAAAAGCTGTTCTGGAAATAAGCTTTTTCAGGGGTGACAACGGGCTGAGGTTAACCCGCAGCCCGTTTCATTTCCTGAAAGGCGTTTAACGCCCGCTCACGGCCTTGTTTAAGGTCGATAAGTGGTTCTGGGTAGGTGCGGCCAAGATCGACGCCAGCCGCTTTCAGGGCCAGCGCAGGCGCATCCCATGGCTTGTGGATATATCGGGTGGGCATATCGGCCAGTTCCGGCACCCATTGACGGACATAGTGACCATCCGGATCAAATTTTTCACCCTGTAGCACCGGGTTGAAAATCCGGAAATAGGGGGATGCATCAGCACCGCATCCGCCGATCCATTGCCATGAAAAGGCATTGTTGGCCGGGCAGGCATCGACAAGCGTATCGTCAAACCATGCCAGACCGTTGCGCCAGTCGGTCAATAAGTGTTTGACCAGGATTGATCCGACAATCATGCGTACCCGGTTATGCATATAGCCCGTGTGCCAAAGTTCGCGCATTCCGGCGTCAACAATGGGAAATCCGGTCTGTCCGCGTTGCCAGTGTTTAAGTGCGTTTGGATCATCAATCCACGGGAAGTTCGCGAACTTGCCTTGCAAGGGGACTGATTTTAAATCTTTGGCGTGAAACAGGACGTGATGGGAAAATTCACGCCACCCCAGTTCGGCCATGAATTTAGATGCGGTCTTGCCCTTGCCCGGATGGGCGTCGGCATAATGATTGGCTGCGTGCCAGACTTGTCTTGGGCTGATCTCGCCAAAGCGTAAATGCGGTGACAATTCCGATGTGACCAGATGGTCTGGTCGATCACGCAGATCGGCATAATCATCAAGACGGTCATCGATAAAACTGTGAAGCTGATCAAGGGCACCCTGTTCACCGGGCACAAACCGTTTGCCAAAGCCAGCGGCCCAGTCAAAGGGCTTGGGGGATAAATCAAGAGCCGCCAGGTCAATTTCGCGGGCAAGTTTCAGATCGCCAAGCGGGATGCTTTTGGGGGC
>TARA_R110001599_G_scaffold100119_3_pt1 | contig 16871 bp, 25 predicted proteins | sample TARA_R110001599 | Tara Oceans TARA_R110001599 (sample SAMEA4398360) | marine metagenome | biome: Polar Biome; feature: [MES] marine water layer (ENVO:01000295) within the mesopelagic zone...; material: water (ENVO:00002006), including particulate matter (ENVO:01000060) such... | reverse complement strand
TATTTCGGTCTTTCAAATAGATCTTTTTTAGTTAAACCTCTAGATTGGTAAAATATAATATCATCATTTTCATCATAAAACGGTAAAATAAGTCTATTTTTATGTACTACATCTTTCAATGATATATAAAACGTTTTAGGTTTATTGATACCTTTATCAAGCCTCCTACTTCTTACTAAGGTAGTAGCCATTCTTACTACAGCATTATCTTTATAATATTCGATTTGGCTTGTATCTGATAAATTAATACAATCTTCCGGCAAACTCTTATCTACTACCCTTTTAACTTCGACTGGCTCGTCTCTCTGAACTTCGATATCGATATCTAGATTCTTTACTTCATTAATAATGACATGTATTGGCTTATGAGTCACATCGACCAGAAATCCTAAAGTTTTTTTACTATACCCGCAATTATGACAATACGCTAAATCTTTATTAGGTATATAATAAAATCGCTTCTTCTTACCCCACGAATTACCCTCCTTGCATATAGGGCAGCAACCATTATACGACTTATTAAATTTATTATACGATATCTTATATATATTTTCGTATAATAAAGGTATAGTATACTGCTCGGGTATAGTTATCACATACTAATTATAGTATATAATCTTAAAAAATCAATTAGTATGAGGTCTACTTTGCGTAGTATTTTGCGTACTAGTATGTACTGTCTGCCAATCGACAATCGTTTCGCCGGTTTCGATAGATTTAATACTTACTAGGCCTTTTTTAATTTGATGACCTGTAATAGGGTCTGCAAAATGCGCTTGCTCGTATGTTTTACCATTCTGATCGTAAGTTGAGTAAGTAGGTCTAACTGCCTCGCCTGTATATGGTGATCTTACTTGCTGCGGATTTACAAAATCATTTGGGTTATAGTTACTCATATAATTATTTATGATAATAAATCTATTAGGCTATTAGTCTGAAAGAATCTAGTATACCATGACATTTCCTTTTTTAATATATTCGTAAACTTTAATTCCTTAATTTGCGACTTAAAGCCTTCCCAATCTGTATCAAATGAGCAAGTATCGACCTGTTCATAAACATACTCCCCTTCTGGTCCTTCATCTACTAAGGTCATTAATTCAATATTTCTCTCAAATTGCTGCTTTTCCTCATCGGTAAATTTAACTTCGCCTCTAAAAAATCTTTCGATCTTCTTTTGGCCGAAACCTTTAATACCAGGTATATTGTCACTCTTATCACCGGCTATAGCTTTAGCTCTAAGAAACTGTTCTTTCGGAAATTTTAGCTTTTCTTCAAAGTTATCGAGATTTATTTCCATTTTACGGATTGGATCATAAACCACAGTCCGATCGCTAACTAACTGGCATAAATCTTTATCCACAGTCACTATAATATGCTTATGGGGATGAAATAAATAATCGATAACAGCCATAACATCATCTGCCTCATACTCGCGGGGGTATATCGAAGGAATACCCATTTTTTGCAACATATCCTTTATAAGTTCATTTTTTTGATGAACCTCTTTACCCTTTTCACTAGTATCTCTTGTACCTTTATACTCTGCTAAAAGCTCCTTACGCTTATTAGGTCTATAATCAGGCTTCTCATCCCAAACACAGTATACTCTTTCAGCATTATACATTTCTACATAACTTTTAACACTATTTAAGAACATATACACATGAAAGTTTTCGTCTTTCTTGAGCATATTATTAGCTACCCAGTAAACTCTATGTACTAGATTATTGCCGTCAATCGTTAGTATGTTCATTTTTCTTATACTGCGCGAGGATTACTTTGAAAACGTACTGAGGCACTTTTTCCATAAATTTAATAACACCCTGAGTTAAGCCTTCATCAAAGTCTTTTTGCGGTATTGCTGTTGTTATCATCTCAGGCATTCTAAGAAAATTATACGTATGTTCCTTTTTATCTCTGCAAATAAAGCAGAACATTTGACCTGCAAACTGACCATGGTGACATGCATACATTTCACCCTGTCTAATCTTCTTAATCATAGCAGTCTACTAATAGTTTAAGTTGTTCGTCAAAATCTGTATATAAAGGCTCATATAATAACTCTTCACGTATCTTTGTGCAGTCTATACTATATCTAAAGTCATGGCCTAGCCTATCTTTAACAAATCTAACTGATTCATCAAGGTCCTTACCTAGTATAGTACATATTTTATCAACCAACTCTATATTAGACATTTCTATACCGGAGCCAATATTATAAACACCATTCTTACCGGTAGTGGCGACTGCCCATACTGCTAAATTATGATCATGAACATGCACCCATTCGCGCATATTCATACCTTCGCCATAGACCGGCACTTTCCGGCCGGCTTTCAATGCCTTTATAATTGTAGGTATGAATTTTTCACTATGTTGATTAGGCCCGTAGTTGTTACAGCACCGCGTTATACTAATATTACTATCAAATGTAGTAATGTATGATAGACATAAGAGATCACTGGATGCCTTAGAGGCAGCATAGGGAGACCTTGGGGCAATAGGAGTATCCTCTACGAATGAAGGTCCGTCAAATCCCAAGTGTCCATAAACTTCGTCTGTACTAATATGTATGAATCTGCCGTGATTATTATTAATTTTCCGGAAACACTCTAACATATTTTGGGTACCCAAAACATTAGATTCAATAAAAACTTTAGGGCCTGTAATACTATTATCAACATGTGATTCAGCTGCGAAGTGAAAGATATAATCAAACTTATCATTATCTAAAAAAACATTCTCTAACTCTATTGTATTAACAATATCTATTATATACTCTTTATCACATAATCCTTTAACATATTTTTTGTTTGATGCGTAGCCATCCTTATCTATACATGTTATTCTATGTTGTGGGAAGTTATCTTTTAAAAATCGGATAAAGTTACCACCGATGAATCCGTAACCACCGGTTACTAAAATATTTTTACTTTCTTTTTGCATTTTTTAAAATATCAGGGTTTTGTTTTATTGTTTGAGCTGTTATTAAGTCTTTTATTTTTGTTGTTGACCATTCATGAGATCTCGTCGTATAAATTACTTTACCAGGTAAATCATCGCCTGTAAAGGGTTTACCTATATAATCTTCTCCTAAAATACGAACATCCGGTTTGAAGAATTTTATTAAGTCAATTAATTCTTCTTCAGTTTGATACATATAAACATCATCAATATATTGAATGGCCATTAATGTTTTGTATCTTTCATAGTAAGGTATTACAGGCTTATATTTCGTATATCTTGTAGCCGATGGGTCCTTCTGTAAAAAGACTAAAAATCTATCACAATGTCTTTTAGCTTCCTCGAAAGTATATATGTACCCTGGGTGTAGTAAATCGAAGTTACCAGCTGTGAAACCTACTAATTCCCTTTCCATCCTAATTCCTTTCCAATTAAAGATGCGTTTAATCTTAAGTAATGTTCTTCATCACCAAAATCAAAACCAAAGTCATCCTTTGCTTTTTGATTAGACAAAACACAATTACTTCTATTACATTTTATTTCCAAATCCCTATACGGTATAAACTTCCAATCATCATTTTTAATACCATACTCTTTTAAAATATCAGTAACTTCTTTAGTGCCTAATGAACTATGGTGAACTGCATTGTATATACCAGCTTTAAAATTTTTCATTACAGTTTCAATAAATTCACATAGAACTACCATATCTGTTTTACTATTAACAAAATCAATTAAATTGGGGTAATTGATAAGTTTAGTTAATAGATTTTTCTTAGTTAATTTACTTTCGATCGGCATTCTAATTCTAATAATATTAGTAAAATTGGTATCTAGAATTAGTTCAGATATATGTTTCGTTTTACTATAGAAACTTGATTGTTTTTCAAATATACCAAAGTTTGGAGTATCATCTTCTGTATACTCTTTATCATAACCACCATATATACAACCGGAGCCTATATGGATAAAATTCATGTCTAAAGATTTACAAATACCTTCAATAGCTACCGGTACGTTAACATTATAATAAAAACAATCTTCTTTATTATCTTCACAACCATCTACATTAGGCGCGCCTGTATAGCCTGATGTATTGATAACCGTTTTAATATCTTCAGATATACAAAAGTTATATAATACTTCCGAGTTAGTGTAATCTAAATCTTTTTTAGATTTAAAAAATATGTTATTATCTGGTAACCAATGCTCAGATAAATATTTTTCTAGATGGTTACCTACGTAACCCTTGCCGAGAATTAAAACGTTCATACATATATTATATGAACGTTTTTGTAGAAATCAACGAGGATCTTTCATCGAGGTCATAAAATATTGTTGCATATAATGAGATAGAGCGTCGGCTTCGAGATCATTCATAGCATAAAAAATAGGTTGAATAGCGTTATTTTCCATATCATAGCCCATAATAATAAAACTTTTCATAAACTCAGCACAAGTTGCTGTCATAGCTTCAATCGCTTTATCTTTATCGATGCGGGTTTCATTATTTTCGCTAAAAACATCCTTTAGTGCATCTCTAATTAACTCTTGAACCTTGGAGATATCCCCAGGACCGTTAACTGTTATTTTAGCACTAGCGGATAGTGAAGGCGTTTCATTAGCTGGCACCTTCTTAGGTCGACCTCTTTTCTTTGGAACGTCGTCAGGCATATAATTATTTAGTTATGCTAAAAGGATTATCAGCTGGATCGTTACTTATACCCTTTTCAATTAATGTGCTTACTAATACCTCAACACTCTCTGTTTTTACAAAAAACCCTCTATTGAAATTATTACCACCATCGTCAAACTCAAACATTATTTCGTTAATATTATCTTTATTGTGATAGCATGTTAAGTAAATTGAATCAACTCCGGGGTTGATTAGTACGGTCCATCTTCGAGGGTCAGTTTGATTATAAGCATTAAACATCTTAAAGATAACAAACCCATTATCTTTCAACCGTTTTATTGTATACCCAGCTGTTTTAAGTTTATTGCTTACTTTCCGCTCTTTAAGTTTATCTGATTTAGCTTCTTTATAAAAGTGACTGTTTTTCTTGGCGTTGAACATATTAATTAATTAGTGAAGATATTACATAAATCAATGATGTATTATCCTTTTTAAAATCACAGGTAATAACTCCCATTTCTTGATTTACTCTAAAATTAACTTCACGACAGCCGCTAAAACTCAATAATCTAAACGAGTCGAAGTTTAGAGCTAAAGACTTTGTCAACGGCCGGCCTTCATATTCATCGCTCAATACACAAACGAAATTGTCTGTATTATGCCTATTCTTATCACCTAGTTCGCCGGATATCTTATTATCATCTTCGAATAGATAAAGCTTAGACGTCTCAGTAGTAAACGAACTACCCTTGAATAACATAGTTAAATTCTTTTCTGCAATCTTAAAGGTAGTATCAAACTCGAGACTATTAACCTTATTCACATTAATATTAGGTAGTTTAATTATACCATCATCCAAAATATGATACTTAAACCTATACCCATCTTTATTATAAGATATATTATTTTCATTAATCTTAAGCTCAACCTCGTTATCAGGTATAATTTCTAATACCCGGGTAAGCTTCTTAATATCAGGTATATTTAAAATAACTTCGTTTTCTACATTGGTCTCGCATTCAAGGTCAGCTTTACATACAACAGTTGAATCAGCTGCAGCTATAGTACAGGTAATATTATTATTACTAATCTTTAGAACGCACATATCATTTAAGTTGGATATCGGTCCTAAGAAATTACTAACGAAGTCTTTTTTATTTTTTAGTTTTAAATAAGCCATATATATGCTCTATTATATTAGGTTTCCCTTTTTGGTTCAACTGATTTTTTTTTTGAGCTCTTTTTAATGGGTAAAGATGTGACTTTACTATTTTTATCACTCTTTAGCAGATCGTCAACCTTACGATGTAGTTTATCTATTCTAGTTGAGAGAGTTTTAATTAGGTCAAATAATTGATCCTTTTCATTTATGTCAAAACTAAATGTCATCTGACTGTCGTTCGCTTGTGGTTGTTCAACTACTTGCTGCACCTGCTGAACTTGAGGCTGCTGAACTACTGGCTGGGGGACAGGAGCAGTCTGCACCGGCTGGGGTACAGACTGCTGAGGCTGAGAAATAACTTGTTCAATTTGTTGTTTAATTTTCTCACTCCGACCTCTACCCAAAGTAGCGGATTCACCAACTATGTTACCGTCGAGCTTTTTAGTTTCGCCGTACATACTCCCCATAAAGTTAACTAAAAGATTTTGCTCTTCTTCAGGTGAGAGTTTTTTCTCAAAAGATTCAGGCATTGGCCCTCTACTATCTGGCGGCATGCCGCCAGGCATAGGTATCATTTCTGGTTGTCCTTCAGCCATAATTTAAACGTCTAGACCAGCCAATAAATCTTGAATATCCTCATCATCGCTTTGCGGTGCAGCACTAGTCTCCACTACTGGCTCAGGAGCTGCAGTAGTTACAGGAGCGGTCGCAGGAGCGAATGCCGGTTCAGAGCGCTGAGCGTCAGAGTCTTGACAATAAATATGTTCATCAACCATCTGCTTAAGATCATCATATCCCTTAATAGTAAATACTGAATCTAATTCAATAGCCTTATTATATATACCTTCATGATCGTCATCAGTCATGCCCTTAACTTCAGCAGGAAAAGAGAACTTGGAAGATACGTAAGTCGGAAAATCACCTTGCTTCTCCACGATAACTTTAAAGTTAACACCGTTAGGAGATAAGTCGAAGATACGAGGACCGAGATCACTAGCATCTTCACCATCAATAGCACTAGCAATAACCTTATGCAATTGCTTACCGTATCGTAGAGTCATTACCCTACCGTTATTATCAGGATTTACAGGGTCATTTACAACGTATACATTTACTAACCATTTTTCAGATCTAATAATCTTACCAGCCATTTGCTTTTCCTCATCATTACCACGATATAGCTTATATCGAGTCTCGGCAATCGGATCACGATCACCGAACGTTTGAGGAGAAATAGCACTCACATACTGACCGGTAGAAAAGCTACTCCAACCATGCTGATAATAATGAAAGAAGGTCTTAGAGGGATCCTTCGCGAACGGCAACAAACGAACCGTGTATGTATTACCCGGTTCGGTTCTGAGAATATCTGCAGGGCCGCTAGACTTCTCTTCATTAGACGCAAGAGCGCCCTTAATCGATTCAAACATTGAACTTGTTATATTACTCATACCACTATTATAGATACAATTTACCTGTTTTCAACGTATTTCTTAAATAAATTAATATTTTTTTTCATTCGCGTTGACGAATATATTTTTGTTCTAAGATAATCTACCTTTAACAGTGCAGGTACTAGTAGTTTTTTTATATCTGGACTAACTTTCTGTATAATCTGTTCAAAGTTTGGAAAGGCGAACAGTACATAAACGTTTACTTGTCTATCTTTGATGTGGCTAAGAAATGAATAATAATTACCATCTGTATGTTTTATATAATCTGATAATTTTATATTATTTTCTTTACAAAAATTAGTTATAAATAAAATGCTTTCTTTGATCTTACTATTACCTACTTTACTATCAGGGTTATCTATTAAAAAGTTATCGTTATATTTCGTATATGTCGAAATAGCTTTATAAGTACAGTAAAAATCTATACTAAAGTAATCTTCATTATAAATAAAAAACGGTGCTTCAAAAAAGCTATTAATATTTAAATGTCTATGCTTTTTAAAAAACGAAGCGAGTTTTTTTACGGCTAAATATTCCGGTTTCTTTTCAAACCCAGTAAAATCTTTACGGGTTCTAAAGGGTTTATTACTAATAGAGCGAGAAACTATTAGATACGTATTGTATATCTGCTTTTCAAATTCATCCACCCCTTTATAATAGAGGCGTTTTTAGCTTATTCAAGTATTTTGTAATATATTTACTCTTAGTAATTGATGGTTCCGCTTGTATAAACTTACTAATGGCTACAAATTCACTATCTTCGTTTATATGCTCCATATATATCTCACGGAGCTTTTTATTTTCTAAAATTTTTAAAAAAACTGTAGGGTAATTCATTTTTTTACCGTTCAATAATGATACGAAAGTACAAAAAGACAGAAAAGCATGCTGAAATTCGTTATTTTCTATATTTTGATGTGGTATTCCGTCTAACATGGTAGTGGTTTTAAAAGTTTTGTTAATGTTAAGATTTTATCATTGAGCAAGCACCCGGCTATTTCATTCTTACCACCACCGGTGGATAGCTGCTTAGCCAGTTTACCCATATCCATATCGCAGTTTTTGTTCTTTCTCAAAATAACTATCTTATTCTTGAGATCTATTAATAATACTATATCTACCGCTGTAGGGTGCTTCTTAAAAATATAATTAGCTAGCAAATTAGGATTTTCACTAAAAAATACGCCTGCGACGCCATAATCTTTGTCACCTAACTTAATTTTCTCGTGGAAAATATCTCCATCGAAACTATACCCTTCTAGAAGATTATACTCATCTAGGTATCTCTTTATTAGATTTATAGCTTCTTTACCGGGCATATAGAAACTATTTAGTTCCCTTTTTTAATTACTCAACATATCTAACGCGTTAGCGGATTCACCTAAGTCACCGTCATCATTAAGATTCTCGTCTTCTATAACAGTTAGAGTCTTATAATCCATTCTAAATTGACTTTTACCGAAATTAGGTCCAAATCTATTCTTCATCATATGCAAATTAATAATATTAAGTTCTTTATCTTCGTCGCTCTGAGTTATACCAATAATAGCATCAGCAGTAGCAGCTAAGCCTATACTCTCCCCGATACTATCCAATCTAGGTGATTCAACATCGTACCCAGTTCTATTGAGCTGAGTTGCACTAATAATAGGGCAATTAAACTTATACGATAATGCCCTTATTTCTTCAGATGCAGATTTAATACGTTCATAAAGGTTAGAGTTCATCGAACCCTTAATAAGGTTGATATAATCAAGTACAATTGCGTCTACCTTGATACCCTTAAGCGCTAAGGTCTTTATATAACTAGCAATTTGTTGTGACGTGATTGTATTAGGTGGAAATTCTTTAATAATAAGTTTACCCACGTCATTCATACCTTTTATAGCATGCTGCATAGTCACACTCTCATCTTTAAGATTAGCAATTGGTATCTTAGTAAGATCAGCAGCTAAGCGACATGAATACATTATTTCACTCATCTCTAAAGATATAACTACAACATTCTTGCCCTGCTTACACATACTAGTAGCAATATTACCTAAGAATATACTCTTACCTACATTAGTCTGCCCAGCAAAGACATAAAATGCCCTACCATTCTCTAGGAAACCGCCATTTAAATTCTCATCTACCCATTTCCAGCCTGAGGATATAGTAGGGTTATCGACATTTAACTCAGCAGCAAGACTATCGATATCTTCAAACAAATCAATACCGATATCATCAGTAAGGTCGATCCTACAACTCTTTTCAAATCGTTCTAAAATATAACTTGTATCTACTTTACCGTTAGTTATATCCTCAGCAACGTCCATCATGGTATGGTATATTGCTCGTTCTTTAAGATAGCGTTCAGTGTTATCTAACAATTCTTCTTTATTAAGATTCTTATCTATCTCATTAAAGGTAGCCGCGACGCCTTTAAACGCATCTTTAATATCGTCATTAACAAGATAAGTTTTAAGTTCTGTAATAGTAGGTGGTACGCCTCTTTTATTATAAAAGTCTTTAATGACAGTAAAAATGGTTTTAATATTCTTACTACCTATAATTTTAGGGTCAATGTGACCTATAATATCGGCAAGATATTTTTCATCAGTTAAGCTCTTATATATAAGAACCTTTTCAAAGTAATCTAAATCTATTTTTTCCATTCTTTTCTTTCAATATCGTCTTCTATACATTCTTTACCAAATTGTATTTCTAAAACTAAACATGGCTTATCACTGATATTATATGGGTGATGCCAATTTTCAACTGGAATATCAATATAATCGTTTTTCTTTAAAGTTTTATCGCCTAAAAGTAGTTCTCCTTCTAATATAAACCAATGCTCACTTCTTTTAAAGTGACGTTGCATGCTTAAACATTTACCTGGTTCGATATGAAGGTATTTTATTTTATGGCCTGGCTGTTCACTTAGAACTTTATACCATCCCCATAGTGGTTTGTTTATTATTTCTCCCATCTCTGCAATATCCAACTACTACTATTTTTTTTATCAGCCCCGCCAACACCGTATTGGAAGATTATCTCTCTTTCCGGAAATAGACTAGGATCTTCCTCCGGTACATTCCCTTGTTTTCTATCACCACCATTAGCAAATATAATTCTATCAAATGGGAATAACATCATAACATTTCTAATAGCTTCGATAGCTGTATCATCATCATCGTTAAATAGTATACAATTATCTGCATATTTTAAAGCTGATACTATTTCAAAACGTTCAGCTAATGGTAGAAAGTTTTTACCTTTTTTTCGTTCCAACCAAGAATCTGAATTAACGCCAACTATAAGTTTATCCCCTAGCTTTCGAGCTGCTTTGAGATATGCTAAATGACCTGAATGTAATGGGTCAAACCCGCCTGTTACTAGTACTACTGTTTCCATTTTTTTATAAAGTAGTCTTGCCCCTTAAAAAACTCTTCGTTAGGATTAGTCAATCCAGGGCTTTGATGAATTATAGGTATATCTACTACACCTATTTTAACACTGTTCCTATTACACTCTAGAGAGAAGTCTAAATCGTAGTAATGAAACTTAGATGGGTAAGATTCGTCAAATTTTACCTTAGTAGGTAGGCTATTGATATTAATCCCAATAAGAACACCATCGATAAGTAAACTCCTACTAGGTAGAGGGCCAAAAGAAGAATATGCATATTGCTCTCTTGATCCGTGAGCCACGCATCCTCGTTGGTCCTGTTTTTTAGACATAAGGTGCCATAGAGCTGGATTGTCAATCTTGCAGGATACAGCGCCAGCGACGCCAAATACCGGAAAACTTTCCGCGCTATGAACGAGACGGGGATATAAGTCAGCGCAATTAATGTGTACGTCATCGTGAATAAGAAGAGCAATGTCAATACTATTAGATCGAGCATGCTCGATAAACTCGTTGTAACACTTTTGCAAGCTTTCTGTATTATTTTCTTTAATGATAAGGTCTTTGTATGCATAACAGGATTTATATTCTTTTATTGATTTATATATGTGTGTATCTTCTTTTTTACCTTTTGTTGCTGAATATATTTTAATGTTCATTTATATATGGTTCAATTTTTAAAGTATTAGAGGTATTCTCTACGAAGCTATCTCTTTCACTATTATTATAGAATATATAAACTGAATATCCACCATAACCTCCACCGCAATATTTTTTTGCAATTGCAGTTTTAACTTCAGTCAGTTCTTTCATACCTTCTTTTATTTGTACTTCGTAATTTAAATTTATACCATCACATAATAGTTTAAGATCGTTATTCTGCACACCGGTTGCTGCAATGCGACTTGCTCTTGCTAGTGAATTATAATCTCGTTCATAGCTACAATATGCCGGTGTATTATGTTGGTTACCAGTATATTGTATAGCCATTCTACCTTTGAGTAAATCCCCGTTTCTCTTAAAGGATAGACGTGGAAGTTTACCGCTTTCCCATACACATAATCCTGTCTCTTTAATAACCGCAGGATCTTGCCAACCTACACCCATCTCCAATTCGCTAGCGACCCCATCCTTACCATTTAATAGCGCCCAAGCGCCACTACCACCTAAACCGGATTGCTTTTCATAAGGCCATTTGGTTAAAGATACTTTAGGTGATATAGCACAATTGACGATGAACCCGTCGTCTCGAGAATGGGTAGGGGCATCTAACCACCCACCAGCCAAATCTACTCTCATTGGCGCATCATTCGGCGTGAGAATACTATTAATAATAGACGAAGTAGATATAGGTTCAAATTTCGGCGGTGTTTTCGGTAAACTCTTATATTTTATACCCAATTGCTTACATAAGCTCTGCTTTTTAAATTTAAAGGTTTCATCTTCCGTAACAGCCAATATATCCGGAGATATTCGCTCTATTACATCTCTAAAATTTAACCCAACATCATCAGTATTGCTACCTACAACGACTTTGCTGATAAAAGGTAGGCTAGATAATATTTCAATTTTATGGTCTATTGGAATACTCGGTCGTCTGTTTTTGTATAAGTATAAAACTTCATCGGAAGGTACACAAACTATTAATTCATCACCTAATGTTTTAGCTTCTTTAAAAAATTGAATATGCCCAGCGTGCAAAATATCATAACAGCCAGATACAAATACCTTACTCATATTCACCCCTATCATCCATATCAGGTTTATTATCTCTATTCCATATCATACCCATAATATTCCATAGAGCAGCTCCTAAATGGTCTTCGCTATCATCTCCAGTAAAGTCTTGCATTAGATGTCTCATCGTGCTATCGTATAAAACTGAATGTTTCATACCTTTCTTCCAATTATTTTCACCGTACGTATCAGCTCCTTGTAAATATCTCACCATTACACCATTCAAGGCCCCGTGAGGTACTAAACTCATTCTAAGCTTTCCATCAGCATTATCTCGTTGCGCTCCAGTATCAAACTGACGCGGTGCACCTGTCACTTTTAAATCTTCCATATATTTTCTTTAATTAAATTCCTATTCACTTATATCAATTATAAGCTTTCTCTTTAAAAAATTCAAGCCATAAATTTAGCGATATTCTCTTGCAAGCTGCTATAACACTATCTTCAGTCGAATAAGCATTTATTAAGCATTTACTGTAGAGTATTTCACCTTCATCTACTTCGGGTATTACTCTATGTATAACAGACCCGACAAATCTATATTTTTCTCTCTCCTCGAAAGCTCTCTTCTGAGGGTCTTTACCCTTTAGCTCAGGATATTTTGTTATATAGCCGGGATGCCCATTAAAAATTTTATACTCTCTACATATTTCTTTGGGTATTATATTCAACCACCCATGCAGTGTTATAAAGCAAGTCTGAGGATCTCCAAAGCAGTCTCTTAAAAACTTTATGTTCTTAACTTTCTTCTTCGGAATATTAAATGCGTAAGATTCTGTATCAATAGATCTATCAATAATATCAGGGTTAGGTTGATCATAAAATACTGAGTCAGGTTGGATGTCGTTATCGATCAATCTACCTATCTCGGAACCAGTTTGTGAAAATAATGCTATATGTCTCATAATGTTAAAAATGGTGAATCGTAAGCGAAGCCGTCGACAGGTGTTAATCCTTCATACGAATAGCTATAGAGTACACCTTCCTTTACTTCTCTATAATGTTTACCCTTTACCGATGATACATTACCACCTTTATAAAATAAAGTACTGCCTTGCCGAGCGATATAAACATTCATCGTTTTTATGTTTACTATCCATACTGCAAACGTGCCTTTTAGCCTTTCTATAGTATACAGTATATTCTGTATTTCAGTTTCAGAATCGTCACAAAGTTCGTGGTCATATTCAAACTCATCTAGTAGCGCGGGTATAATACTACTATCAACGGGGTTATCATGCATTGGTAAATGATTATCTTTCAATTCTTCAAAATTAGTTAAAACGCCATTATGTGCTACAACCCAATCACCGGACCAAAATGGATGTGAAGTCTCTTCTTCCCATACTCTACCTGCAGAAGTAGGGGCTTGATTATGGCCTAAGTATATAAAACCTTTATCACCAGGTAGTTCTGTCTGATTCCAATCAAAACCTCCTCGCTTTTTATCCATATTATAATTAGCAGATCCGTAGCAATAAAAAATACCCGTCGAGAAGTTACCCCTCTTTCTATTAGCTTCATCTAATATTTCAAACGTTGCTAAATCATTACTACAATATATACCGCACATATATCTATATTATAGTAGAATTTCCTCAGAAATCAATAAATATTATTATGAACTTCGTATCTTGGAACACAAAACAAATTATAAGCGAAAGCGCTAATGGCTATTTTACAGACGAATTAGTCGAAGAGAGCATTTCAAAGACTTTAAAACCTGTTATGAACAAAATGAAGAAGCTCAATATAGGGTTACCTTATAGAGATGCTCGTTTGTTCTTTTTCCAATTCTTAAAAGAAAAGCATCCAAACTTAGTACCGCAGGGATTTGAGACGAAGAAGCCGTCGGCTAAAGATGTTAATGCAATTGTAGGTCAAATCGCTATTGAACAGCCAGAATTACTTGATAGGTTCAGCCAAGAGTTTGAAGCCTATTCGCAAGAACAGACGGATGCGGGATTAGATAAAGTTTCACAGTTTTTAAATGTTGCAGCAACATTAAGAACGGGTAAGGGTGTAAGACCATCCAAAGTAGCTGCTAATACACAAGGGTATGTTAAGAAAGATTATAGTAAGCTAACAGCTCAAGAAATTGCTGATGCAACAACTGATGCTATCAAAAAGAAAGAAGCTGATTTTGATGCTGGGGACGATGTTTCGGATGAGAAGCTACTCATTAAGACTGCTGTTTCCAGTGTCCTAGCAAAGCTAGCCGAAGAAGGTGTTAACCCTGAAGCTCTTGAAAACGTTGCTGATGCAATTGGTAAGATTAGTACGTTAGACCGGTTTAAACAATTCTTAAATTATATTTCCAAGATGGAAGAATATAGTGTAATACACCAATACTTGGAAGATACATTAGATGTTATTGAAACTAATCTTGCAGATATGCAAACCGAAAAAGAAGATGCTGAAATGGAAGATCAGGAAGGTAATATTCATGATGAAGTTAGACAAGATCCTCGCGAAGTTGACCCTATGATGGGCGAAGTCGAAGCTGAGCGCGAAGCTCAAAATAGAGAAAGGCAGCAAGAAGTAGAAGCTGAAGTGCGCGCTTCAAGAGAAGAAGAAAGTACTGAAAGTACTCTAGATAATACATCTCTTGAAGAATTATCTGTTCTTTCTCCAGAAGAGTATGAAATGGTTCAAAACTTTGAAAATTTTGATGCTGATGATTGGGGGTATAATAAACTTCAAAAATTCTACTTTAGAAAAAGAGAAGGTGGTGAAGATGAAGAAAAGGCTAGTAAGGATTATGATGGAGACGGTGCAGTAGAATCTTCAACTGAGGAGTACATGGGCTCTCGTGATAAAGCTATTAAGAAAGCAACGGATGAAAGTGAAGAGTCAGCTCTCTCACCTCAAGAAATTGCTCGTAATATGATGATTCAGAGACAGAACGAAATGCAAAACTTCTATACCCAAGAAAGACTTAGCCGATACGGCTATTAATTTATAGGCTTTTGCAGTTATTATCTCTGTAAACTGAATCTAGCTTATCTTGCTGTTTATATCGTAATGGATCTTGTAATCCTGCGTCTACGAACCCTTTCAATCTAAGAGCACTACTTGCACTATTAGCATCGCATGGATATTCCCCAGAATAACATGTATATGTATCAGCAAAATTAACTCCAAGCTCTACTCCATTTAAAATAATCTCTCTTTTACTCATCTTAAGAAGAGGAGCTCTTACTCTTACATCAACTTCACGGTTAAGTAAACATATCTGATTCATCTTGTCTACAAACTGTATTGAACCATCCCAGTAACCAGCCAGACTATCAGCTTCTGCTGCACCGTACCACACTTCATCAGCTTCCATCTTTTCTGCATATGATAATAATATGCTCAAGAACATTAAATTACGGAATGGTACATATGATTTAGGTTGAGCCTCGCCCATTATATCTTTTACATCAGGTGTATCGATATCATCATTGGTAAGAGAAGATGTATCAGCTATATCCTTAATATAAGTAACATCCAATAATTTATTGGTAAATGTAACGTTAGGAAAGTCATGCTTGGCATTTACTAATTGCTTTTCAGCTGCTTCCAACTCTTTAATATGACGTTGACCATAATCAAATGTTACAGTATGCACTTCCTTATACTGCTCAGCTGCTTTATATAATAAAACAGACGAATCCATTCCTCCTGATAACGTTATAACTATTCTATTCTTTTTAACCATACTATTATAATATATTCAATTTTTTAAGAATCTCTGGATAACCAGTAATAATTTCCTTTTCACTAGTTATTAAAGTTGGTATAGAGGTAATACCAAGCTTATTACAAAAATCCATATTATCATCTGCATCGATATATTCTACTTCTATATTAGCATTTTTAATTTCACCCTTTAACATTTTACATGGCCCGCACCATTGAGCTGTTACAATTTTATTCATTATTTTCAAAATCTTCTAAACTAGTTACTTCATCTGGTATAACTTCTTCTTCTCCTGATTTATTACTATATGCCCATTCCTGTTTAATCTTTTCTTCAACGACGGGTATAATAGTATTATCCCATAGGTCCGTATCATCTTTCCACTTACTATAATAACCAAGTTTTTTACCATCTGGTAAAGTATAGGTAGATCCAGTTTGTATAACTGCTCCTAACCCTACCGCCAAGTCTAATAGACCGTAATATTTGTTTAATCCTCTATCGAACGAAAGATACATTTCGCCTTGCAAGTATTGTTTAACAAAACGGTTTTTAACAGTCAAGGCTCTAAGAATAACCCCAGAATAACTTTTTTGACCTACTGCTAGCTCACCGTCAGTATTTTTATCTTCTTTAACTGGCTTACGAGCTAATTGAACGGTTACAGATGGAAGATAGACAGTAGCAGTACCACCTGGCATTGCTTTAACCAAAGAAGGAAACATCGCAGCAGGGTCTTCATAGATATGATTAGTAGCTAGAATAGTAGTTTTAGTTAACCCTGATAACTGAGTTAAGGTCCGTAATAAAGATTTCATAGCTTTAGCCCTACTACCCATA
>TARA_R110001599_G_scaffold317016_1_pt1 | contig 16916 bp, 9 predicted proteins | sample TARA_R110001599 | Tara Oceans TARA_R110001599 (sample SAMEA4398360) | marine metagenome | biome: Polar Biome; feature: [MES] marine water layer (ENVO:01000295) within the mesopelagic zone...; material: water (ENVO:00002006), including particulate matter (ENVO:01000060) such as...... | reverse complement strand
GATCTCGTTGGCTCGCTGGCTGGGGGCCAGCACATTTTCCATCCGGACGATCTGGGTCAGCGTGCCAAGATAGATGCGGTCGCCATCACCGATCACGCCCATCGCTTGCGGATAGACCGCCTCATGCAAGGCCAGCTTGCCGTCGGCACCATGGCCAACCAGATAGAGGCGCCCGGTCTGATAGGAGGTGAAGCCGATCGAGATATTGTTGCTGGCCAGAAATCCGGCGAGACCTTGCGAAAAATCAATGTCGATCTTGTCTGCCTCGGGGGTGTTGGCGGGCGGCGCTTCGGTCGGGGTGTTGGTATTTTCCGGGCTGACTTTTTCAGCATCACGATCTGGCTTGTCGGTCTTCTTGCTCACGCCCGGTTCCCCTGTTGATATCCCTGAATCACGGCGCTCTTCCCACAGAAAGCATTCGTGGCAAAGGCCAGATTAGAAGGATATGCTTGGAAAACAACCTTTAGGATTCAGAAGTGTGCCGCGCAAAAGCGGTGTCAGGATCAAGAATATCGGCTGATTTTCAGCCCGATCAAGGCAGTTCGCATCGGTCAGCGGAACGGATTGGTAAAGCGAATATCGGTGGCAAGGCTGGTGTCCGTCAAGCTTGCCATGACATCGACCAGCGCCTGCTTGTCTGCATTGGACAGGTTGAGCCGCTGGCGAGGATTTCCCTGACGCAGGCGGTTGTCCAGCGCCGATTATGCCAGCGCCGATTTTCGCTGACCTGGCGCAGTCCCCGCTGGGAAATTGGGATCGAAGCCGACAATATTACCATCACGCTCGGCAACCGCTTTTTCTTCGGAAACCCATTCCATGTTCGACAGGAAGAACAGCAAGTGCCGCTGCGCCCGCTCAACGTCCGACTCTCGGCCATAATCCAGTTCTAGAACGTTCTTTTTCAAGTCATTTGTGGAAAAATTCGCTGGTCCGGTGGTCGGAATGAAGCTTCCGGCTAGCCAGGGCAAGGGTGCAGGGGGTTTTGGTTTTGGCCAACCGATATGCCGCTTGATCATCATTTAACCGGAAGCGGATGGAAGCACCCGACAATCGAGGTTCAGCACATACCACCCGAATGGATAGCTTCCCTCGATCGCAAAAATGTGGATGATATGATTTTGGGGTCCGTGGAATTTTCCGGGACCGGAACAGATATGGCGAAAATATTATGCACGATATCCTTTTCGTCAATGCACGGATTATCGATACCGAAGCAGGACTGGCCTCCGACCTTGTCGATGTGAGAATATCAGGCGGGCGGATTGCCGAGATCGGCCCGAAACTCGATTGCCCGGCTGCCACCCGGATCGATGCCAATGGCCGATTCATGCTGGCTGGCCTGATTGATTGCCACGTTCATCCCTTTCTGGCTGATGCCAACATCAGCCGTCTGGCCGAGGTGCCGCCAACGTTGATGAGCGCCCGGGCGGTCCGTATCCTGGAAAGGATGCTGCAACGCGGCTTCACGTCCGTGCGGGATGCGGCGGGTGCCGACTGGGGGATCAGGCAGGCGGTGGAGGAAGGGCTCATCAAGGGGCCGCGTCTGTTCATCGCCGGACGTGCGCTGAGCCAGACCGGCGGTCATGGCGATTTCCGTTCCCGGACCGATGATCATGATGTCTGTCATTGCCAGCATGCGCTTGCCTTTACCTCGCGCATTGCCGACGGCATTGACGATGTCCGGCGCGCGGTGCGCGAAGAACTGCGCAAGGGTGCAGACCAGATCAAGATCATGGTTTCAGGAGGTGCATCTTCGCCGCATGACCCGCTTGAGCGCAATCAGTACAGCCCGTCAGAAATTTCCGTGATTGTCGAGGAAGCCGAACGACGCGGCACATATGTCATGGCTCATGCCTATGGCGCCGACGCCATTCGCGTCGCGCTGGAATGCGGCGTGCGCACGATCGAGCATGGCAATATGATCGATCAGGCAACAGCCGAGCTTGCCGCCGCAAAAGGCGCCTATCTCGTGCCAACCCTGACGACTTATGAAGTTCTCGCCGAGACGGCATCAGAGAGCAGCTGGAGCGAGGCCATGCTGGCAAAGCTGGCGCTGGTGCGCGAAGCCGGGCTCGAATCCATTCGCATTTGCCGGGCGGCGGGGGTCAAGCTGGGTTTCGGTACCGATCTTCTGGGCGACAGCTTCGATGAACAATCGCGTGAATTCCTGATCCGGTCGCAAGTGGAGAGTCCGGCGCAGATTCTGGATTCGGCAACCCGGGTCAATGCGGAAATTGTGGGACAGGTGGACCAGCTCGGGGTGATCAAAAGCGGTGCGATTGCCGATCTGTTGCTTCTCGATCGAAACCCGCTGGAATATCTTTCGGTGTTGCAGGATCAGGGCGAGCATATCGCGGTCATTGTCAAAGATGGCGCGATTATCAAGAACCGGCTTTAAATGACCGGCATGCAAATCGGGTCGGCTGACCAATTTCGCCAACGCGCTGGCGCGCCCTGCCATTCCGGGCTACGCCGACCGAATAGTTGCGGGTGAACGGGTGAGCATGGCGGACGAAGAGGATATGGGCGGCGAAGACGGCTGGATCGTCGCGAGCAAGTTCGCGCCCAGCAAGCCCAATATCAACCTGGTCGATCGCGCCCGGCTGATCGAACGGCTGGAAACAGGACTGGCTGCCAAGGCGATCTTCCTGATCGCACCAGCAGGCTTCGGGAAATCGACGGTGCTTTGTCAATGGTTCGAGGCGCGGCCCGACCGGGATGATATCTTCGGCTGGCTCAGCCTGGATGAGGCAGATTCCGCACCGGAACAGTTTCTGGCCTATATCACGCTTGCGCTGGCAGAAGCCGGGGGCGAACTTGGTCAGTTCGAAGCCGCCGCGCGGAACGGTTTTCCCGATTCCAGACCGCAGGTGGTTCTGAGCAGCCTGATGCGCCGGATTGGCAACTGGGCCTGTCGTTGCGTCTTGATCCTCGATGACATGCATCTCGCAGCCTGTCCCGAAACGGACGCGCTGCTCGATCAGATGATTCGGGAATCGCCGGCCAATTTCACACTGGTTCTGAACAGCAGAGCGGCTCCGTCGATCGATCTGCCGGGTCTGGTAGCCGCCGGCGATGCCCTGGAGATCGGCGCAGAACAGCTGCGTCTGACCAAGGCAGAATCAAAAGCAGCGCTTGGCGACAAGATCGAGGAAAGCGTCGCCCGCGAGATTTTTGAACTGACCGAAGGCTGGCCGGTCGCGGTGCAACTGGCGCGGGTGCAGAAGCAGGCACAGCCCGATTCAGCGTTTCACCTGGGCATTTCGTCGAGCCTGATCGCCTCTTATCTTACCAAGCAGGTGCTCGACACGCTCGCGCCGGACGTGCGCGAATTCCTGCTCGAAATGAGCGTGCTCGAACAGTTTAATGCTTCTCTGGCAGACGCCGTTCGGGGTTCGAGAAACAGCCTTGCCATGCTGCGGGAACTGGAAGCATTCAACGCTCTGCTGGTTCCGACCGATGCGCGAGGCGGATGGACCCGGCTTCATCATCTTGTCGCCGAATATCTTCGGGAAAATTTGCTGGCCGAAGCGCCCGGTCGCACCATCGAGATTTATCATGCGGCCAGCGCCTGGTTTGAAGCCGCTGGCCAGCTGATTCCCGCCGTACGCTATGCGCGCCTGGCAGAGGATGATGCCCTGATCGAGCGCCTGATTCTCGATGGCGGGGGCTGGTCGATCATCCTCACCGAGGGTATCAACGTGATGCGAACCCTGCTTCGACTGGCACCCGAATATCTGGTATCGAGCAGCGCCAGGCTGATGGTCGCCAAATCCTATCTCTACTGCAAGGATGGCAAATATCAGGAGGCGCGCGGTCTGCTCGACGCATCCGCAGCCTTGCGTTCAACAGGTTCCGGTGAAGCCTATGAACGCGACCGGCGTCTGGTGGGTTCGATGATCGGTGCCTATGAAGACGATCGCGACTGGACGGTCCAGACCGCTGCGCGCGATATGCCCAAGCAGCTGGACGACTGGACGCCGCTGGAGGCTGGTACCTTGTTGTGCGAAGCCGTCATCGCACTTTTTTCAACCGGGGAACTTGATCGAGCGCACGAGAATCTGGAGCTGGCGTTTCGCGAGATGCGGCACAGTGGTTCGGTGCTCGGTCTCAATTACTGCTATATTCACGCCGCCACGCTCGCGCTCTATCGGGGCAAGTTCGACCTGGCGAAAGCGAATATCGTGCAAGCCCTCGAACTGGCGGAGAATAATTTCGGCTCGGACAGCGGCCTGAAACGGATGGCGCAGGTGCTCGATTTCGCGATCCGCACCTGGTCGGGGGAGGTTGAACGAAACGAGATTGAAGAATTCTCGCATGTCCTTGCCCATATCGAGAATAATGATGGCTGGACCGAAATCTACCTGGTCGGATTGGATGCAGGCTTTTTTGCCTGCGAACAGCACGGCGAACTGGGGACCGGAGCAGAGTTTTGCGACCGCATGCTCGAACTGGCAAAACGCCGGAATCTGACAAGGCTGGAACGGCAGGCGACCATCCTGAAAATGCGGGGGGCCTATCTTCGTGGCCATGCCCACGAGGTCGCGAAATTGTCGGAGCAGATTTCCAGCTGGGTGAGCACGCACGATCTCAAGACCTCGGTTCGCGACTGGCAAAATCATTTGATCGCAATCTGCAATCTGGCGGCGACCCGGACAATGTCGCCTTCGCTCGCCACGAATGCCGTGCGGCAATGCATATGCGACGGACAGGAACGCGGTGCCAGCTTCTTCCAGATCCGTCTGCTCGTTTCCGAGGCGCTGCTGCTGTGGCAATCCGACAAGCAGGAGCGCAGTATCGATGCCTTGCGCGTAGCGCTGGAACTGGCTGCGCCGCAGCGGATCATCGGTCCCTTTGTCGGGCTTGAGGCGCTGAAGCCGATTTTGGGAAGAGTGAAAGCCGATCTCAGTCTGAAGCAGGAAAGCGTTCTGCTGGTGAACTTCGTTTCGCAGGTGTCGAAGCGCCGCCGCGATGTGCGACCGCAATCTGGCAACGATCTGTTGAGCGCGCGCGAGCATGAAATCCTGGAGCAACTGGCCCAGGGGCGTTCGAACAAGGAAATCGCGCGCAGATTTGAACTGACCGAGAATACGGTCAAGTTTCACCTCAAGAATATCTACTCGAAGCTGGAAGTGAATCGCCGCACCCAGGCGATCGCAGTAGCGCGGCAGAAAAACCTCATCGACTGATAGCGCAGGATGCGGAGCAGGGCAGTGCCTACCCGTTTGGGTGGATGCAATGGCCCCCGCCGCCAATCTCCAAGCTGCAACCACCCGATTGTAACCGAGCCAACGAAGCTTTTCCTGTTACAAAGGGAAATCGATTGTTGAAGACTATCTGGGGGAAGTTTGATGAAAAAGTTGCTGCGTAGAACATTGGCCACGACCGCTTTGGGGATTGGCGGAATTCTGACCGTTCCGTCAGCCATCGCACAAGATGCGGGTTCCGAGGCGACCGAGAGCGCGTTCGACGATAATGTCATTGTCGTAACCGCTCGTGGCCGGAACGAATCTTTGCTCGACGTGCCGATTTCGGAGACCGTCTTCGACGCACAGGCCATCGCGGATGCCAATATCCAGAGAGTGGATGATTTCATCGCTCTCACCACCGGCGTCACTTTCTCCAACTCACAGGACGCCGGGACGAATTTCATTTCGATCCGTGGCCTGTCACAAACCCGGAACGGCGAACCACCCGTCGCCGTGGTGGTCGACGATGTGCTGCAGTCCAATGCGCGCAGCTTTGATCAACCGCTGTTTGATCTGGAAAGCGTTGAGGTCCTGCGCGGTCCACAAGGCGCATTATACGGACGAAATGCGACCGGTGGCGCCATTATCATCAACACCAAGATGCCGAGCAATGATTTTGGTGGCTATGTAAATCTCCACGCCGGTACCGGTGAAGAATATGGCGCGGAAATGTCGGTCAGCGGACCGATCATCGACGACAAGATATTGTTCCGGGTTTCGGGAAAATATGTCGATCGTGGTGGCTATTTCGACAATGTTTTCCTGGGGGAAAAGGCGGACTATCTGGAAGATATTGCGTTGCGGGCTCATTTGCGCATCCTGCCGTCGGACATGGTCACCATCGACCTTCGCGGTTCCCTGGTCCGGACCGATGCCGGATCGCTCAACTTCACCTATCAGCCAGCGATCATCGATCCGGCCACCGGCCTTCCGACGGCATTTGATTTCTCGATCAACGATGCCAATCTGGTCGCACGCGATTTCTATGCGAATAATCTCGGCCTCGACAACCGCGACATCGATCAACTTTCGCTGCGCGTGAATTTTGATCTGGAATTTGCTGATCTGAAATTTGTCTCCGCCTATGACAAAATTACACAGAGCACGGGCAGCGACCAGTTCCCCTATTCTGCGGCCAGCCAGATCACGCCTTCGCCAGCGTTCCCGTTCTTCGATGCCACCCAGTCGCAATATTTCGACATCGAAACGTTCAGTCAGGAAGTGCGTCTGACGTCGAAATCGGACACTGCTTTCCGCTGGATGGTCGGGGGCTATTATCTCGACACAAGCCGGTTCGTTTCTTCGTCGATCATGAGCGATCTCGAGCAAGGCATCATCAGGATCACGCGCGAACCGGTGTTCAACCCTTCGAATCCGCTCACCAGCTTCATTGCGGATGACAATAATAACGAGGCATGGGCGCTGTTCTTCAACGCCGCCTATGATCTGACCGACCGTCTGGAACTGTCTGTGGCCGGACGTTACGATCGTGACAAGCGCGTCCAGAATGTTGATCCCGGTCAGGGAGCCTATGACGGTGCGGGCAATTTCATCGCCGCAGTCGGGCAACCTGGCGCCACCAACCGGGCAACCTTCGATCTCTTCCAGCCAAAGGTCACGCTGCGCTATCAGCCGAGTGATGCGGCGACACTTTATGCGTCCTGGGGCAAAGGCTTCCGCAGCGGCCAGTTCAACCAGAATGGCGTTGGAGCCATCGCTGCTGGTGCCGGTGTGAACGGTGTTGCCGATGTGCTCGACCAGGAAGAGACAGAAACGATGGAAGCGGGCTTCCGTGCCAAACTGGGAGGACGCAGCTCGATCAGCGGGGCGGTTTACAAAACCGATCTCAGCAACGCTCCCTATTTTGTGTTCATTGGTGCCGTCAGTGCGCAGGTGCTGGTTCCGATCGACGAAATCGATATCTTCGGGGTGGAGTTTGAAGGCTCCGCAGAACTGGCCGATGGCCTGACCGCCTATCTGGGGTTCAGCATCACCGACAGCAAAATCAAGCAATATAGCGTGAACCCAGCTCTGGTTGGAAACAAGGCACCTTATATTGCCAACAATACGATCAATGCGGGCATCCAGTATCGTACCGATATTTCCAGCTCGCTGGGCTTCTTCATCCGCGGTGATTTCGAGAACCGTGGCCGCCAGTTCTGGGATCCGGAAAACAGCAGTGCCCGATCAGCGATCCAGCTGGTCAATGGCCGGGTCGGGCTTGAAGATCTGGACGGTCGCTGGAGCTTTACGATCTCGGGAACGAATATCTTCGACGAGGTGTACAATTCTGAACTGGTCACCGGTGGCTATGCCCACGCCGGCCAGCCGGATGCGTTCCGCGCTGACTTGCGGTTCAACTTCTGATGGGGATGGCGGCTTCGTTGCGGCGATCAGGTGATCACCGTGACGCGGCCGCCAAGCCAGTCATTGCCATGCATAAGGACAGCTATATTTTCGCTTGCCGCTATGGCGAGTTCACCATCCGCCTGGCCTCCGAAGCTGCGCCAGATACCTGCGCCTTTTTCGAACGGTTTTTCTCCAGCCCGAATTTTTCCGATGCGAGCATTTTTCGGATCGTTACCGAAACGAACTCATCGCTGCGCGGTTCGGTGCCGATCGAAGTGATCCAGCTCGGACTGCAACATGACGGAACCGGCCCGTTGGAAGATATCGGGCATGAAAATACGGCACAGACGGGTCTCAGGCATGTGCAAGGGGCCGTGTCCGCGGCGCGCTACGGCAAGGGCGAGGTTTACGAGAGTTGCTTCATCTGCATGCGCGACGAACCGGAACTCGATCATGGTGGCAGGCGCCATGATGACGGCGCGGGCTTTGCTGTTTTCGGCCAGGTCATCTCCGGGTTTGAAGTGTTGCAACAGGTCTTCGGTCTAGCCGAAGCCACCGACTATCTGAGTGAGGCAATACCGGTCACACTCCGCTGAAAATGATGAAATAATCCGGTGCTCCGACACCGAAGAAATGGGATTGATAAGATGGCTAAATATAAAGTGTCGGCTGATATCGGCGGGACGTTTACCGATATCGTAGTCGAGGATGATGCCGGCGCCGTTCGTATCGGCAAGGTGCCGACTACCAAGGAAAATCCGGCGCTCGGTGTGCTTCAGGGCATTGGACAGCTTGTCGGTGAACCCTCGGAGATCGACTTTTTCGTCCATGGCACGACGGTTGGACTGAACGCGTTTCTCGAGCGTCGCGGGGCCAAGACCATGTTGGTCATGACCGGCGGGATCAGCGACACTTACACCATTGCCCGCGGTCACCGCGATGAACTCTACAAGCTGCATTATCGCAAGCCCGAGCAGCTGGTGCCCCGCCGCAATGTTCACGAGGTGCGCGAGCGGCTGGCCTGGGACGGTTCGGTCATCGCCGAGCTTAGCGAAGAGGATTTTGCTCCGATCATCGAAAAGGCGAAGGCAGAAGGCTTCGAGGCGATCGCGGTGTGCTTCCTGCATGCCTATGCCAATCCGGTTCACGAACTGCGGGCGCGCGAAATCATAAAAGCGGCATTGCCCGACATATCCGTCTCGCTTTCGCATCAGGTCGCACCGGAGTGGCGCGAAGTGGAACGGGCTTCCTCGGCGGTGATGGACGCCTATATCGCGCCGGTGGTCGAGTTGTACCTGCGCACGCTCAAGGCCGAACTGGCGAGATCCGGGATGAACAAGACCGTCCATGTCATGGGCTCGAGCGGAGGTGTGATGACCGACCGATTGGCAATGGAACGTCCGATCACGACGCTGATGTCCGGTCCGGTCGGTGGCAGCATTGGCGGCTGCGAACTGGCGCGGCGCACCGGGCTGCAGAACTTGCTGTGCGTCGACATGGGTGGAACCTCTTTCGATCTCAGCCTGGTGGTCGATGGTCAACCGGAGATGACGTCGGAAACCGTGCTCGAGGGCCTGCCGCTGCTGATGTCGATTGTCAGCATCGATACGGTGGGTGCAGGTGGCGGCTCCATCGCCTGGGTGGAAGCCGGAGGCTTGCGGGTTGGCCCGCACAGCGCCGGCTCCTATCCCGGACCGGTTTGCTATTCGCGCGGCGGAACCCAGCCGACGGTGACCGATGCCAACCTTTATCTTGGTCGCCTGGGTGACGACTCCCTGCTCGACGGCAAGATGAAACTCGACAGTGAAGCCACCGGCAGTGCCTTGACCAAGCTGGGCGCGGAGATAGGCTTGTCCGACCGGGAACTGGCCGAAGGAATATTGGCGATCAGCAACGCCAAGATGGCCGATGCGATGCGCACGATAACCGTGGGGCAGGGCGTTGATCCCCGTGATTTCACGCTCGTCGCCTTTGGTGGTGCTGGTCCTATGCATGCCGTAGAACTCGCTCGCGAACTCGATATGACCCAGGTCATGATCCCGCGGTTCCCGGGCACATTTTCAGCCTGGGGCATGTTGCAAAGCGATATCCGCCACGATTTGATGGCGAGTCATATCGGGATCATGAGCACGATCGACGCAGAATTGCTTGATGCCGAATTTGCCATGCTGGAAGAGCAGGGGCGGCAAAAGCTGCTTGAGGAGAATGTCCCGGAAGCAGCAATGTCTTTCGCGCGCGCGGTCGATCTGCGCTATCAGGGACAGGAATATACGATCAATGTGCCGATCGAGCGCGGCAGTTCTGTCGCCGCTGTGCTTGACCTGTTCCACTCGCTTTACGAACGGAGATATGGTCACTCGCAGCCCGAAACCGAAACCGAGATTATCAGCATCAGACTCGCTGCCACCGGCAGTTTCGAGCATAGCGAGGGCGAGGCGGCTTTCGCACCAATGCCGGGTGAGCCGCAAGTCGGGACGCGAGATGTCGTGTTTGACGGAGCGGTTCACAAGACTCCGATTCTCAAGCGGGATCGTCTTGCGCCCGGCAAGCCAATGGCTAGTCCGGCAATCGTGGAAGAGGAGAGTGCGACCTCGGTCGTGCCGCCCGGATATACCATCACCATCGATACATTTGGCAATATGCTTATTGCGGCAGGAGAAAGCGCATGACCACCAGCAGCCCGCAGACCAACCCGGTTACCACCGAGATCATCCGCAACGCCTTCAACGCGATCGCCGAAGACATGAATGCCTCGCTCATTCGCAGCGCGTTCACGCCGATCATATACGAAGGCAAGGATTGCGCCGTCGGCCTGCTCGACGAAAATGGCGATGTGCTTGGCCAGTCACTGGGTCTGCCCCTGTTCCTCGGCAATCTGTCGCTGTGCGTGCAGATCGTGGCGGAGATGAAGGGCTGGGATTATTATGAGGAGGGCGACGTTGTCCTGCTGAACGATTCCTATATCGCCGGAACCCATTTGAATGACATTACCGTGATCATGCCGATTTTCTGGGAAGGCAAGCGGATCGGATTTGCGACCTCGCGCGCGCATTGGCTGGATGTCGGGGCAAAAGATGCCGGGTCACCGACCGATGCCTCCGAAATCTATCAGGAAGGCATGCGCTGGCCGCCGACCAAGGTCTACCGCCGGGGTGAAGCACAAGAAGATATTCTGAATTTCATGCGGGCGAACAGCCGTTTTGGCGATGCGCTGATCGGCGACCTGCACGCGCAGATTGCATCGGGCCGGACCGGCGAAAAGCGGATGCGGGGGCTGATCGAGCGGTTCGGTTATGACACCGTGAAAGTCGCGCGCGACGATATTTTCGCTCAATCTTCCAAACTGGAACGACAGGCGATTGCGGCCATTCCGGACGGCGAATATAGCGCGGTCGGCGCGCTCGACAACGACGGGATTTCTGATGATCCGGTGCCGGTGCAGCTGACGGTACGCATCGCTGGCGAAACAATGGAAATGGACCTGACCGGGTCCTCCCCGCAAACCGTGGGCGGGGTCAATTGCGGCTTCACCCAGACGGTGTCGGCTCTCCGGGTCGCGTTCAAGCTGCTGGTCAATCCCGAACGACCAGTCGACGGGGGTACATTCCGGGCATTGCATGTGATCGCGCCGGAGGGCAGCATATTCCGCGCCCAGGAACCAGCTGCTTGCTCCTGGTATTTTTCTTCGCTGGGCATGCTGATCGACATGGTGGTCCGCGCGCTGGCGCCGGCCATGCCCGAACGGGCGGCAGCGGCTCATTATGGCGACTCCATGGTCACCATTTTCAGTGGCAATGACGCCCGCAACGAGGATGCATTTTTCGTCGCGGTCGAAGCCAATTGTGGCGGTTGGGGTGCCTGGGATGGCGAAGACGGGCAGGATTGCCTGATCAACAACGTCAATGGAAGTTTTCGTGACTATCCGATCGAGGTTTTCGAGCATCGTTATCCGATGCGGATCGCCAAATACGGAATCCGTGAAAACAGCGGCGGACAGGGCGAGTTTCGCGGCGGCAACGGCAGCTATCGGGAATATCATATCGATGGCGACACCAATTTGTCCTTGTGGTTCGAACGATCGCTCACACGCCCCTGGGGCTTGTCGGGTGGCAAGGCGGGGCTTGGTCCCAAGGTCGAGATCATCTCGCCCGACGGAAGTGTGCGCGATGATTTGCTCAAGGCCAGTGCGATTGCGCTCAAGGCTGGCAGCATCGTGCGTGTTGCAACCGGTGGCGGTGGCGGCTTTGGTGATCCGGCCCGGCGCAGCGTGGAACGGTCCGAGAAGGACCGCGCCAATGGGCTGATTTCGGAAGAATCAGTCGCGGCGTGACACAATCGCCACTTCTAACAGAGCCGTCGATGCGTTCGGCTGAGCGTTGTCTTTGAACAAATATTAGGATGAACGGAGGAAATAGTCATGTCAAAAGCTGTTCAGTTTCATGAACTTGGTGGTCCGGAAGTCTTGAAGATCGAAGATTGGCAAGCGCCTGTCCTCGAAAAGGGCGAGGTGCTGATGGACATCGCTGCATTCGCGCTCAACCGCGCGGATATCCTGTTCTTTCAGGGCCTGCATTATAGCTTGCCGACACTGCCTTCGCGGCTTGGTTCCGAGGCGTGCGGGACAATCATCGCGGTCGGCGAGGGCGTTGATCGTTTTGCCATCGGCGACAAGGTCTCGACCATTCCCTTCGCCAATGCGCGCTATGGCATGCACGGCGAACAGGCGCTGATGCACCAGGATTTTCTCGCGCCATGGCCCGAGGAACTGAGCGCTACCGAAGCGACGTCGATCTGGATGCAATATCTTACCGGCTATTACCCGATCGTGGACATCGGCAAGGTTGGCAAAGGCGATTTCGTGCTGGTCACCGCTGCCAGCTCCAGCGCTGGACTGGGCGCAATCGAACTGGCCAATGATGCAGGTGGATGCGTCATTGCGACCACCCGATCCGGTGCCAAGTCCGATGCAATTCTTGCCGCCGGCGCCCATCATGTCATTGCAACCGAGAAAGAAGATGTGGCCGAACGGATCATGGAGATCAGCGACGGCAAAGGCGTGCGGGTGATCTATGATGCGGTAGGCGGATCGCTTTATGATCGCTACACCGATGCGCTGGCAGAAGACGCCATTGTCTTCCTCTATGGCCTGCTCGATGATAGGCCTGCCCAAGTGGATGTGGTCAAGATGGTCCGGAAGAACGCGATCATCCACCCCTATTCGATGTTCAACGAAGTGCGACATCCGGATCGGCTGGAGCGCGGCATGGCGTATATCGTGGAGCGGCTGAAAGATGGTCGCTTCAAGCCCCGGATCGACGATCATGTTTTCACGATGGAAAATGCAGTCGATGCCTATCGGTACATGCTGACCGGCGAACAGGTCGGCAAGATCGTGGTCAGGGTGAGCGATTAAACCAACCATCTGCCATTGATGTCCGTATCGGGTCATCCCATTGCCACCTAGCGCAACGCTCTTGTCCGGACCGCGTCCGTGCACCAGCCATTCCAACCAAGTCTGAATGATTTGCATTCGTTTGTGATCGGACCTGCCTTGCCACATATATTCCAGCCGAAACCCTTCGCGAATTTTGCGCCGTCGCTTTCGCCTCCGACAGCATTGTCTAGCGCCATCACCGCCGCCTACAGATTGGCAGAGCCTGAGGCCGTGCGCCGGTTACTGGATGGAGCGCGGGTTGGAGACGCGGCTCGGGTCAGCATCGCGGCGACTGCCACCGCGCTGATTGCACGATTGAGGAGCAAGGAACGGCGCGGAGGGGTTGAAGCGCTGGTCAACGAATATTCGCTGTCGAGCCAGGAAGGCATCGCGCTGATGTGCCTGGCTGAAGCGCTGCTCCGGGTACCCGACAGTGCGACCCGCGATGTGCTGATCCGCGACAAGATCATGCGCGGCGACTGGCGCTCGCACCTCGGCGATGGCCGTTCGATCTTCGTCAACGCTGCCACTTGGGGCCTCGTCGTATCCGGCAGGCTGATCACGCCGGTGCGGGAGAAAAGTCTGGGAATGTCGCTGTCCGGCCTCATCAAGCGGGCCGGCGAGCCGGTAATCCGCAGCGGTGTCAACATGGCGATGGCGATGATGGGGGAGCAATTCGTCACCGGGGAGACCATTGCCGAAGCCCTGAAACGCGCACGCCAGAAAGAAAAGCTCGGCTTCACGTACAGCTATGACATGCTGGGCGAAGCGGCGATGACGATGCGCGACGCCGGTCAATATTATACAGATTATGAAGGCGCGATTCACGCGATCGGCAAGGCATCGATGGACCGCGGCGTCTATGCCGGACCAGGTATCTCGATCAAGCTCTCCGCCCTGCATCCGCGCTATCTGCTCGCGCAAGCCGACCGGGTTATGACGGAGTTGCTGGTCAAGGTACGGACGCTGGCGCTGCTCGCAAAAAGCTACAATATCGGCCTCAATATCGATGCCGAAGAAGCCGATCGGCTCGATCTCTCGCTGCAAATCCTTGAGGCACTTGCTCTCGATCCCGAGCTTTCCGATTGGCAAGGACTGGGCTTTGTCGTTCAGGCCTATGGCAAACGATGCCCCTATGTGATCGACTGGCTGATCGATCTTGCCCAGCGCTCGGGCCACCGTTTGATGGTGCGGCTGGTCAAGGGCGCCTATTGGGACAGCGAGATCAAGCGAGCGCAGGTTGAAGGATTGGTCGATTTTCCGGTCTTCACGCGCAAGGTCCATACCGATGTCAGCTATATCGCCTGTGCCCGGAAACTGTTGGCGGCGCGCCAGCAGGTCTTTCCGCAATTTGCAACCCATAACGCCCAGACGCTGGCAACGATTTACCATCTGGCGGGTGAGGAATTTGCGGTCGGCGATTATGAATTTCAATGCCTTCACGGCATGGGCGAGGCACTCTACGAAGAGGTGGTCGGCGCGAACCGGCTCAACCGGCCGTGCCGCATCTATGCTCCGGTCGGTACCCACGAGACGCTGCTCGCCTATCTTGTCCGCCGTTTGCTCGAAAATGGCGCCAACTCATCCTTCGTCAACCGGATCTGGGACGAGAATGTCTCGGTCGAAGATCTGGCGGTGGACCCGGTTGACGAAGCCGAACGGATCGAGCCCGTCGGCTCGAGTCACCCGTTAATCCGTTTGCCCCGTGATCTCTATTCCGGGCGAGCCAATTCGCGCGGGCTCGATCTGACCGACCAGAATATATTGGCAAACCTGTCCGGGATATTGACGGAAAGCGCAGTCGAGCCCTGGCAGGCGGTGCCGCTCATTCCGAATCTTCCGGCCATGCGCACGCGCCAGCCAGTGCTTAATCCGGGAGATCATCGCGATGTCGTCGGTCAGGTCGAAAATGCGTTGCCACGCGATGTTGATCTTGCGGCAAAAACGGCAAGCGAAGCCTTTGCTGGCTGGGCAGCGACAGCTGTTGCCGAGCGCGCGGCCTGTCTTGAGCGCGCCGCTGACCTGCTGGAGTTGCGGATGGAAAGGCTGCTCGGGCTGATCATGCGCGAAGCCGGGAAGTCTGCGCCGAACGCGATTGCCGAACTGCGCGAAGCGGTCGATTTCCTGCGCTATTATGCGCAGCAGGCACGCGACGACCTTGGCGCAGACGAACCGATCGGGCCGGTGGTCTGTATCAGCCCGTGGAACTTTCCGCTGGCGATTTTTATCGGGCAGGTTGCCGCCGCGCTGGTCGCGGGCAACAGCGTTATCGCCAAGCCGGCCGAGGAAACGCCGCTGGTCGCGGCGCAGGCTGTCGGGACGCTGCACGAGGCCGGTGTGCCACGCCATGTGCTCCAGCTTTTGCCAGGAGCAGGCGAAATTGGTGCTGCGCTGGTGGCCGCGCCCGAAACATGCGGCGTGATCTTTACCGGCTCGACCGAAGTCGCAAAGCTGATTCAGCGCCAGCTCGCCACCCGCACACTGCCAAACGGTTCGCCGATCCCGCTGATTGCCGAGACCGGCGGCCAGAACGCCATGGTCGTGGACTCCTCGGCTCTGCCCCAGCAAGTTGTGCGCGACGTTGTCGCTTCCGCCTTCGACAGCGCCGGGCAGCGCTGTTCGGCGCTTCGTATCCTGTGTGTGCAGGAGGATATCGCCGATGAGCTGATGGAGATGCTGCGCGGTGCGATGGCCGAATTGCGCGTCGGTTCGACCGACCAGCTGCGCGTTGATGTCGGTCCGGTTATCTCCGGCGACGCGCAGAAAATGATTAATGCCCATATCGAGCGCATGCGTGATGCGGGGAGGCGAATCTACCAGATTGAGCTCGACGACACCACCCGGCTAGGGACGTTCGTCGCGCCAACCATCATCGAGATCGACAATATCGGTCAGTTGGGGCGCGAGATATTCGGGCCGGTACTGCATGTCTTGCGCTACCGCCGCAAAGACTTGCCAGAGGTGATGCAGCAGATCCGCGCCACCGGATACGGCCTCACATTTGGCCTGCACAGCCGCATCGACGCCACCATCGCCGAACTCACCGAACTCGCCGAGGCTGGCAATATCTATATCAATCGTAATGTGATCGGCGCTGTAGTCGGCGTTCAACCTTTTGGCGGGCGGGGCTTGTCGGGTACTGGTCCCAAGGCCGGCGGGCCATTATATCTCGGTCGGCTGGTCGACGGCGCCGAACCGAACCGCACCATCCGTCCCGATGGTCGAGGTGAACGAGAGCCGGGCTATACTATGGCGCTTCCCGGTCCGGTGGGGGAGCGCAACCTTTACGGAGTTCGGCCGCGCGGACGGGTGTTGTTGCTGCCGGCTACAGCAGCGGGCTTGCGTCAGCAGCTGGCGGCGGTTGTCGCAACGGGTAATATGGCGGTGCTTCCGGATGAACTGCGGATGCTTGCGCACGATCTGCCCGCAGAGCTGTTGGCAAATGCCGAATGGGCTGCAAACGCCATCGAGGATCATGGCTTTGCCCATGTGCTGATTGAAAATTCGGAAGCGGATATCAGGCCACAGCTGATCGCGATTGCGGCCAGGGAGGGTCCGATTCCGATCGTCCAGCTGGGCGACAGCAATCGGCCGTATCGAATCGACTGGATGCTCGAGGAGATATCGATCTCTATCGATACGACAGCCGCAGGCGGCAATGCCAGCCTGATGGCGGTGGCTTAGACAATCCCGGTTCCGCAGGCAGGGCACAGCAGAATGGCGCGCCCTGGCCAGCCTGGCGGAAGGCTGGTAGATCCGACTCTATTTTTCACTTTTATTTCTTATTGTTACGAGCCTGATGCGGTTTATGATATTTGGATATCTGGCTCGTTTCACGCACATAATTGACATGCCGCAACGTATCTGTTCTGCATCTAGGCATG
>TARA_R110001599_G_scaffold45613_5_pt1 | contig 16930 bp, 11 predicted proteins | sample TARA_R110001599 | Tara Oceans TARA_R110001599 (sample SAMEA4398360) | marine metagenome | biome: Polar Biome; feature: [MES] marine water layer (ENVO:01000295) within the mesopelagic zone...; material: water (ENVO:00002006), including particulate matter (ENVO:01000060) such as...... | reverse complement strand
GCTTCCAGCGGCTCGACTGCGTCAATCGCCAATGGTGTCGCAGCTTTTTTCAGCTGCAATAAATCACGCAGTGTCGTCACTGGGCGTAAGTTCACCAAGTCGGCATAGGCCTGATAGTCGCTGTAAGCACCGGAGCGTACAGCCGTGTGTAGGCTATTGATCACGTCTGGATTAAAGGCGTGATACTCCTTGCCATAAACAAACTTGAGCAAGCCACCTTGATCAATTTGCTTACGCGCACGCCATGCATCTGCACCAAGTAAACGCTGATCGACTTCCAGCTCAGCAAAGCCAGCGCCTTGAATGCGGCTTGGTACACCTTTGAAGCAAAGATCGACCACTTCACGATTAAGACCAACCGCCTCAAAAAGCTGAGCGCCACGATAAGAGGCCACTGTAGAAATACCCATTTTTGATAGGATTTTCAGTAGACCTTTATCGACGCCTTTGCGGAAATACGCTTGCGCCTCAAGTGGGTCGCCAAGGATTTCGCCGCTGCGAGCCATATCGGCAATGATGTCATAAGCCAAATAAGGGTAAATAGCGGTAGCACCAAAGCCTAATAAAACGGCGAAATGGTGTGCATCGCGCGCGACAGCCGTTTCTACAATAAGGTTAGCGTCACAGCGCAAACCCACTTTTATTAAATAATGGTGAATAGCACCAGTTGCCATCAATGCGTTGATTGGCAAGTAGTTTTCACGAATATTTCGGTCACTTAAGACTAGCTGCGAACGACCAGCACTGACTGCAGCCTCAGCTTGTTTACAAACTCGTAGTATCGCCGCTTGCAAGCCTTCATCTTCGGCATAGTTTAAGTCGATAGCTTCCGACTCAAAGCCTGGCAGATCAACGCTTTGCAGCTGCTGGAACTTGCTATGCGAAAGTACAGGGCTGGAAACAATCGCGCGACGCGCATGCTCTGGCGTCTCTTCAAAGATATTCAGCTCTGGACCAAATGCTGTCTCCAAAGACATCACAATAGCTTCGCGCAAAGGATCAATTGGCGGGTTAGTGACCTGGGCAAACTGCTGGCGGAAATAATCCGCCAAGTGCCGCACGCGACCAGAGAGAACAGCCATTGGCGTGTCATCGCCCATTGAGCCGACAGCTTCTTGGCCAGCCTCTGCTAGCGGACGAATAATTTGATCGCGCTCTTCATACGTTACCAAGAACATTTTTTGGTAAATATTTAAGCGCTCACGAGACACTTGGCCAAGCAGCTGCTTCTCTAAAGCACGGTCGCTTTCGATACGACGAGCTTCTGCACGTAGCCATTTTTTATAAGGTTGCGCATTTTTCAGCACATCATCGATAGCTTTAGTATCGAGCAAAGTGCCGGTCTGCGTATCGACAGCAATCAACTTACCTGGGCCAACACGACCTTTAGAAATGACATCTTCTGGCGCGTAATTCCACACGCCAATCTCAGATGCTAGCGTGATATAGCCGTTTTTAGTGATGACATAGCGCGCTGGACGCAGGCCATTACGATCGAGCATACAAACCGCATAACGACCATCGGTAATGACTAAACCTGCCGGGCCATCCCAAGCTTCCATGTGCTTAGCGTTATATTCGTAAAATGCACGTAGATCGGTATCCATGGAGTCGACGTTTTGCCATGCAGGAGGCACTAGCGTACGCAGAGCACGGAATAGGCTCATGCCGCCAGCTAGTAGAATCTCCAGCATATTATCGAGGCTGGATGAGTCAGAGCCGGTCAGGTTGATGAGCGGCGTCAGCTCAGTTAGGCCCGGTAAATCTGGATGGGTAAACTTCGGCGTACGCGCCAATGCCCACTGACGATTACCACTGACAGTATTGATTTCACCATTGTGCGCCAAGTAGCGGAATGGCTGAGCCAAAGGCCAGCGAGGCAGCGTATTGGTGGAGAAGCGCTGGTGAAATACGCAGATATGCGTAGCCATGCGAGGATCGCCGAGATCGGTGAAGAAGCTCGGCAAATCTGCCGGCATCACCAAACCTTTATACGATATGACTTGTGTCGATAGTGTCGTGACGTAATACAGCAAGTCATCACGCAGCTTTTGCTCTGCACGGCGACGCGCTAAAAATAGCTTACGATTAGCAGTCTCTTCATCAAAGCCGTCAGCCTGCACAAAGACTTGCTCAAAAACCGGTAAAGAGCGCAAGGCGATCTCGCCGAGGATACTGTTATCGGTAGGCACTTTACGCCAGCCAGCAACACTTAAACCTTCAGCTGCCAACTCGGCAGCTAATGTATCGCGCGCGTGCTGTGCTTTCACTGGATCGGTATTAAGAAAGACTAGGCCTGCCGCGAAGCGCTCATTGAGGCTAACGCCTAACTCGGCTTGAGCAACAGACTTGAAGAACTCTCGAGGCATGGCCAACAACAAACCGCAACCGTCTCCGGTCTTGCCATCGGCAGCAATAGCGCCTCGGTGCGTCATGCAGCTGAGTGACTCAATAGCTGTTTGAACTAGGTGGTGACTAGCATCGCCTGTCATGTGCGCTATGAGGCCAAACCCGCAGTTATCGCGAAATTCGTCGGGATGATATAAGCCTGCGTTGACGACCGTTGGTTCTTCCATCAATAAGTCACCTTATGAAACAAAGGTTTATGGTTTCCTTGTGGACACAGTAAAATCGCATACCACAAAAAATGGATGCGCATATTACTGGAAAACCGCGTTTTACTCAATTAGCCAGTGGTGATCTCACGCGCCGGCCTGTAAAAAAAACTACGGAGCTCGACCCTGATTTTTTTGTAGCGACTCGACTGGGTCTACTCCTTGAAATGGCTGAGCTGTTAGCTCTGCTGACTCTGCTTTAGCAGCCGCTGCCGCCCTAGCATTTGCCAGCGCCTCCTGCTGCGCCAAGTAATTTTTCGCTAAAACAGCGCGCACCGATGCCAGCGAAATTTGATAACTCTCCCACGGGCGCACTAAAAACTGCCCGCCAAAGCCAGTCAAGCTCTCCGCCACCGCTACCGCTTGGTCGCTGCTGTAAAACTCACCATAGCTTACAACGAAGCGTGACCTTGCTGTTGTGACTAAGCCCAGTGCAGGGTCTGGCATTTCTGGCAACTCAAAATAGCGTAAATCGGCGCTATTGCCATTTTGCGTCAAAAACTCCGTTGCGCCTCGCTCAGACGAAAACACCGCAAGCTGAATTGTGTAGCCAGCTTTGTCTTGTGCCGCCAGCCATTGCTCCGAACGATATTGCGAGTAGCGCTGCGGCGCTAAACCATCAAAAGGCACAGGCTGGTCGCCACCATTATCAGGCACTATTTCAGGGAAGGCACCAAAGCCTTCTTTAAATTCGGTTTCGCCAGCACGTACGATATTACCCAGCTCTTTTTCATTCATGTCGACACGCTCAGGTACTCTGGCATTGAGCACGACCAAGCCGATTATGAATACCACGATCAGAGCGAGACCGATGCGTGACTGGAAGCGAGAGACATTCATGCCGTGACTCCAGCTGCAGCCAAAGTGTCGCGAACTAAGCTTAGGTCAGTCATATCAACTACCACGGCCTCGCCCACGCGCTTCAGCAGCACCAAACGCAATTGACCATCAACGTTCTTTTTATCTACCGCCATAGCGGCAAGAAAGTCTGCTTGCGAAATGCTCACAGGCGCTTGCACAGGCAGGCCAGCAGCGAGCAGCAATGTGCGCAACTCTTTTACTTCGGTGGCGCTAATCCAGCCCATGCGTTGCGACAAATCTGCCGCCATCAACATACCAACTGCGACCGCTTCGCCGTGTAGCCAGCTGCCATAGCCCATATTGGTTTCGATGGCATGACCAAAGGTATGACCTAAATTAAGCAATGCGCGGACATCATGCTGCTCTAACTCATCGGCGGCAACCACCTCGGCTTTATGCTGACAGGAGCGCGCCACAGCCTCAGCTAAAACCGCTGGTTCGCGCGCCATCAATGCTGGCATCTGCTCATGCAGCCATTGCAAAAACGTAGTGTCGCGAATCAAGCCGTATTTGATGACTTCAGCCAAACCCGCCGACAGCTCACGATCAGGCAAAGTGCGCAGCACGGCAGTGTCGGCCAAAACCACTTGTGGCTGCATAAAGGCACCAATCATATTTTTTCCCAAAGGATGATTGATGCCAGTTTTGCCGCCCACAGAGGAATCGACTTGCGCGAGCAAGGTAGTGGGAATCTGAATAAAATTAACGCCGCGCTGATACGTGGCGGCAGCAAAGCCGGTCATATCGCCAATAACACCGCCGCCAAGCGCTATTAATGTGACTTTACGGCCAAAGCGAGCCTGCAGCAAGGCATCAAAAATAAGCTGTAAATGCTGCCAATCTTTGTACTGCTCGCCATCGGGCAGAATCACTTCAGCAACGGTTAAGCCGGCCTTCTGCAGAACCTCGCGCACGGGAGCCAGATACAGCGGAGCGACCGTGGTGTTGCTGACCAACATGACTTGGCGGCCGACAATATGCGGCAAGAGCAAATCGGCTTGGGCAAATACCTGCTCATCGATATGAATAGGGTAACTGCGCTGACCTAAGGCCACGGTTAACACGGGCATGGGTTCTCGACCTGACTAAAGTGCGGGCTTAGCGTAAGCCCAACACTTGTAAAATATGGAATGCGACATCGCGCGCGCTGCTGCGCTCGGTGGGCATGATGTAGTGCGCAACCTCGCGATACAGAGGGTCACGCTCAATAAGCAAGGCGGTAAGTTTAGCGCGTGGGTCTGGCGTTTGCAGCAATGGCCGGTTTTGGTCGCGCGCCGTGCGCTCAAGCTGACGCTCTACCGGCGTTTCCAAGTAAATAACCGTGCCGCGTGCATGTAAAGCCGCGCGATTTTCAGCGCGCATGATAGCGCCGCCGCCCGTTGCTAAAACGATATGCTGCCGCTGCGTTAGTGCCTCAATAACCATGGACTCGCGTTGGCGAAAGCCAGTTTCGCCCTCAATATCAAAGATCCACGGGATATTTGCACCCGTACGCGCTTCGATTTCATGATCTGAATCGATAAAGTCCCAGCGCAAAAGCTCGGCTATCTGGCGGCCGATAGTGGTTTTACCCGCTCCCATCGGTCCGACTAGAAAAATATTCTTCACCCTCGCCTGGTGCATCGTGTGTTCCCGTTTCTTCCGTTGGATAAACAGCGTCGCTTATCAGCTTAGGGGTGACAAAAATAAACAGCTCTTGTTCATCTTGGCGCATGGTATCGCGCCTAAACAAGGCACCAAGCAAGGGTATTTTGCCCAAAAAAGGCACTGCACTGGTAGCTTTTACTGCTTGTTGGCGAAAGATACCGCCAAGCACTAGGGTCTGACCATCCCGTAATCGCACTTGTGTCTCTAAACGATTGGTATCAATAGCGCGTGAACCATTGGGCTGCAGCTCGCCTGGACTGTCGTGACTGAGCTTCAATGACAACTGAATATCTCCGCCTAGCGAAATCGCCGGCACGATATCTAAGCTCAATTCAGCATTGATAAATCGCGTGGTGCTTGCGCCGCTTTGCGTGGTTTCTTGATAAGGAATTTGCTGCCCCGAGGCAATGCGTGCGGGCTGCTGCTCAGCAGTCATCACACTGGGTCGAGCCAGAATTTTGCCATCACCCTCACTAACTAGTGCCGATAGCGTTAGATCTAGCGTTGGCCCATCGATGCCTAATAAGCCATAGCGAATAGCTGAAGCATCAACGCCTGTTGCGGACAATGGGATCAAGCCACTGCCATTAACGCGCCTGAATGACCATTGCGCGCCGTAAGCACTGGATTTATTGCGCGACACAGAAACCAGCTTCGACTCGATCAACACTTGCCGACTGGCACGATCGAGCGTTAGCAGCCACTGCTTCAGCTGTGCTAAGCGCGCGGCATGATCGGTCACCAATAGCGTGTTAGTTCGGCTATCGGCATCGGCACGACCACGCGGGCCAAGTAAGCGCTCACCAGCATTCGTACTCGACAGCAGCTTAACTAGCTCCGATGACTTCGCATGATGCAAGATAATCAGCTCAGTCATTAGCGGTTCTCGAGACTCTTGCGCTAGGGCTTTGGCGCGCGCCTGCGTATCGCGCTGCGTAATCTCATCCAGCGGAGCCACCCAGAAAATATCGCCAACTTTTTCACGAGCCAATCCGCGAGCATGCAAAACAGCATCGAGCAGGCCGACACGGTCTTGAGCCTTGGCCTCAATGGTCACTTTGCCTTGCACGCGATCACTGAGCAGCACATTAATTTTTGCCGAACGCGCCATATCGACAATAACGGCGCGCGCATCGGCGTCACTTAGACTGACTTTCAAATTTGCTGCATGTGCAGTCGGCCAAATCAATACAAAGCATAGCCACGCCGCCCAACTAAGCACGTTACACATGCAGCCCTCCTTGGCAGCTCAACCTCGGCATCACACACTAGGTGTAGCAACGCCGACAACGAAATGCCAACCGCTCCCCGTGTCAGTCGTCGTTAAGCAAGCGTATACTTCGCGCTCTTGCGAGCACTAGCTCGATGTACGCACAAGGTGAGTTATGAGCGAACAGGCCGTGTCATTTCGTTGGTTGCGCTGGATGGGCTTAGGCCTAGCAGGTATTACGCTGAGCGCTAGCGGCTCTTGGCTAACGCTAACCCCAGAGCTACCCGACATTTCCATATTGAAGGAAGTGCGTTACGAAACGCCGCTGCAAGTGCTTACCCGCGAAGGTAAAGTCATTAGCGAGTTCGGCGTTAAGCACACGGTGCCATTGACCTATGCACAGATTCCGAAAACCTTGGTTAATGCGTTTTTAGCAGCCGAAGATGACCAATTTTTCCAGCATGACGGCATCGACTACTCCAGCCTAGGCCGCGCCTTTGGCGAGCTCGTCACCAGCGGCAGCATTCGCTCTGGTGGCTCGACGATTACCATGCAGCTGGCGAAAAACTACTTCCTCACCAATGCCCGCACATTCAATCGCAAATTCACCGAAATTCTGCTCGCTAAACGCATCGAAGACTCGCTTACCAAGCAAGAGATTCTTGAGCTCTATCTCAATAAAATCTACTTAGGTCAGCGCGCCTATGGCATTGGTGCTGCCGCCAAAATTTATTATGGCAAGCCCGTCGCGCAGCTCACTGTCGCCGAAATGGCGATGATTGCCGGCCTGCCCAAAGCACCATCGCGCTATAACCCAGTGGCCAATCCTGATCGCGCCATGGTCCGCCGCAACTGGATCATCGGTCGCATGCTTAAGCTCGGCTTCATCAATAAAGCCGACCACGACAAGGCGCTGAAAGCACCTGTCGGCCTGAACTACAAAAGTAGCTTGCAGGATGTCTCCGCGCCGTACTTGGCCGAAATGGTGCGTGAAGCGCTACTCGAGCGTTTCGGCGAAAAAGTCTATGACTCTGGCTATAAGGTCTACACCACCGTGGGGGTGAGCAATCAAGACGCCGCCAATAACGCCGTTATCAATGGCCTCTTAGCCTATGACCGTCGCCATGGCTGGCGCGGCGCCGAAGCGCGCGTAGACACTACACCGCTCAATACACTTTCACGCATCGGCACACTTGAACCCGCCGTTGTTTCAGCGGTAGCCAAGCAGTCCGCAACCGTCGAACTGCGCTCAGGCGAACGCGTGGTATTGAACTGGGATGCTATGCGCTGGGCGCGCCGCTATATCGACACCAATCGTTATAGCAACCTACCCACGACCGCCAGCCAAATCCTGAAAGTTGGCGACATTATTCGTCTTCAGCCCAATGGTAAAAGCTGGACTTTGGCGCAGATTCCACAAGTGCAGGGCCAGTTGATTGCTCTCAACCCTGAGACTGGCGCGATCGAAGCGCTGGTTGGCGGCTTTGACTACTCGCGCAGTAAATTTAACCGCTCAATACAAGGCCGGCGTCAGGCCGGCTCCATCATCAAGCCGTTTATTTATGCGAAAGCACTGGAGCGCGGCTATACGCCAGCGAGCTTGATTGACGATGCCCCACTCGATTTCGATGGCTGGCAACCGAGCAACTCTGACGGTAAATTCATGGGCCCGATCACGCTACGGCGCGCGCTCTACTTGTCCCGCAACTTGGTCTCGATCCGCCTACTGCAAGCCGTTGGCGTGTCGTCGGCGCGCAACTACATCAGCCGCTTTGGTATCGACCCAAAACATATGCCTAACAACCTAACGCTAGCGCTAGGCACAGGTGAAGTGTTGCCGGTACAAATGGCCACGGCTTTTGCCGCCATCGCCAACGGTGGCTTGCGCATCAACCCCTATTTCATCGAAAAAGTGGTCGACCGTTCAGGCAAAATTGTTTTCGAGGCCAACCCTCGTCGTGTTTGCCGCGAGTGCGAGATACCAACGGCCATCGTTGCCAGTGCACTTGAAACCAGTGGGGCTGCCGAAAACGAAGACGGCACCACGGTAATTCCAGCTGAAGCCGATGACAGCAGCGAAGCACCAATCAATAGCGAGCTGCAAATCGGCGGCCTCAGCACAACGCCTGCCGCAGACAAAAATCCCGCCTTACGTATCATGCGTCCGCGCGCAGCATGGCAGATGTACAACATCATGCAGGACGTGATTGTGCGCGGTACCGGGCGTGCAGCACTCAGCCTTGGCCGTAGCGATCTTGCCGGCAAAACCGGCACCACCGATGAGGCCAAAGACGCGTGGTTTGCTGGCTTTAACGGCAAGATGGTCGCAGTGAGCTGGGTCGGTTTCGATAAGCCTGCAAGCTTAGGTCGCAGTGAATACGGTGGCGTTGCCGCACTGCCAATCTGGCGTGAATACATGGCGACGGCTTTACGCGGCATGCCGATGAGCTTGCCGCCAGCACCACCAGGCTTAACAGCCATTACCATCGATCGCACGACAGGTCAGCGCACCGTAGACGACGACCCAAATGCGGTTAAGGAATGGTTCACTGATGAGCGTGTGCCGGCGATTCCTGAGCTGATACCCGTGCCGGTCGATCCGGCATCGGCAGAAGGTGCGACAGAGGGTGGCATCAGTGGTGCTATCAAGCGCCTACTCAATAGCGTGCCCTAAAACCTAGCTCAGCTCCTGCGGGTCGATGTCGATAGACCATCGTACCCGCCGCGCTTCGGGCGAGGCCTCAAGCCAAGCCACTACGCGCGACAAGGCCAAATGCAGCGGCTTGCGTTCAGTCGTTTTCAGCAATAAATGCCAGCGATGCATGCCGGCTTTGCGCGCCATTGGTGCCGGCATCGGCCCCCACGCTTGCACCAATGGCTCATCTTCGCGCAGCCAATGTGCGACATAACTCAGCAGCTCTTGCGGCGCGCTATCCTGCGGCGCTTCAGCGCGCAGCAGCGCCATACTCGCGGCTGGCGGCAAGCCCATCAGCTGGCGCTCATTAAGCAGAGTTTGTGCGCAGGCGTCATAGCCTTGGCTAAATAATTGCTGCAATAAAGGATGGTCGGGCTGATGCGTTTGTATCAACACGCGCCCAGGCTTTTCCGCACGCCCTGCTCGCCCTGAGACCTGCACCAACTGCTGCGCCAAGCGCTCGGGGCCACGAAAATCGGCGCTAAATAAACCGCCATCACAGTTGGGAATCACCACCAAAGTGACATTGGGGAAATGATGGCCTTTTGCCAACATTTGGGTGCCAACCAAAACCGCTGCCTCCGGCTTGGCTATGGCATTCATCAAGACATCGAAGCTGCCTTTTCGGCGCGTACTATCACGATCGACGCGATACACCGGCGTATTGGCGAAGTGCTGACTCAGGGCATCGGCCAAGCGCTCGGTGCCGACTCCGGCTGGGCGTAAATCACTGCTGCCACAATCGGGGCAATGCATGGGTGGCGGTCGCTCGCTGCCGCAATGGTGGCATTGCAGACGCATCGGCGCGCGATGCAAGGTTGGCTTGGCATCGCAGCGATCACAGCCGGCCTGCCAGCCACAGGCGTGACAAAGCATGACGGGAGCAAAGCCACGGCGGTTAAGGAAAACCAAAACTTGCTCACCACGCGCTAGCGTTTCAGTCATGGCCTCGCGCGCCGCTGTGCATAGACCATCCGTCAAAATCTGGCCGCGCAAATCCACGCAGCGCACCAAAGGCGCTTTCGCTCCACCTGCTCGCAGCTTGAGCTCTAGGCGCTGATAACGCCCCGCATGAACATTGGCTAATGTCTCTAATGACGGCGTTGCCGAGCCCAAAACAATGGGAATGTTTTCGAGCTGTGCACGACGTATCGCCACATCGCGACCATGATAGCGAAAACCTTCCTGCTGCTTAAACGACAAGTCATGCTCTTCATCGATGACGATCAAGCCCGGACGCGCCAACGGCGTAAACACAGCCGAGCGCGTGCCGATAACAATTCCCGCCAAACCCTCGCGCGCTTGTCGCCAAACTTGCATGCGTTCGCGATCACTTAAGCCAGAATGCAGCGCCAACACTGGGCAGCGAAAACGCGCCTGAAAACGCGCCACTGTTTGCGGCGTTAAACCAATTTCCGGCACTAGCACTAAAACCTGGCGACCACTGCGCAGCACTTGAGCAATATGCTGCAAATACACTTCGGTTTTACCGCTGCCGGTGACGCCTTGTAAAAGCCAAACTCGAAAGCCATCCTCAGCTTTCCTGAGTGCATCGAAAGCAACAGCCTGTTCAGCATTAAGCCTAAGTTCAGCTTGAGCCAAGCCCAATGCCGGCCAAGCTGGCGTCGGTGCTTTTGCTGCATGTTCAGGCTGAAAACATTCGGCCAAACCCTTTTCACTCAAGGCCTTCAATGCTTCGCGCGCAATCTGCAGCGCCCGGCAGGTGGTTTCAGATAAACCTTGTGGATGCGCACTTAATAGCTGCAATGCAGCCAATTGTTTCGGCGCACGACTCAAGCCATCCTCGCTTAATGCTAGACCGCGCGCAGTCAGCCGCCAGCACGACTCAAGCGTGGCGCGCAAAGGCTCACCTTGGCGAATCAAGGCCGGCACCATTTGCGTAAGTGCATCGCCAATAGGATGCTGATAATAGCGCGCTGCCCATAGCGCTAACTGCCAAAGCTCCGCATTCAGAGCGGGTTCGCTATCAATGATCTCAAGCACAGCGCGCATTTTTGCTGCCGGCACATCGCTCTCTGCGGCCTCATGCAGCAGCCAGCCAATAACCTCGCGGCGGCCAAAGGGTGCTCGCACGCGCACACCCGGCGGCAGCTCGTGCACACCAGCAGGCAGGCGATAATCGAAGCCATGGCGCAGAGGCGATGGCAGGGCAAGATGAGCGATAGGCATGGCGCGCAGACTAGCACTCTGGCCAAGCTTGCAGCTAGCGCCTCTTCCTAGTACTTGCATGCAGCGCTTGGCTAAACATCGATCATCGCCTAGAATGCGCGTCCTTGTTGAGCTTGGCCGCAACGAAGCGATGTTTGCGGTGAGCCAAGAGAATGGCCTGTTGTCGTGCCTGTGCGTTTGCTTCAGCTGCCTGTAAAGGCAGATAAAAGCCCGTCAGGAGCGCGACACACCCTTAACCCGTTCCTTGATTTAGGTAAACATTATGCGTGCTGATATCCATCCAAAATACGAAGCAGTCAAAGCCACTTGCTCATGCGGCAATGTCTTTGAAACCCGTTCAACCTCGTGCAAAGACTTTCTGATCGACGTCTGCTCAGCTTGCCACCCGTTCTACACTGGCAAACAGAAAAACGTCGAAACTGGCGGTCGTATCGACAAGTTCAAACAACGCTTTGGCGGCGCCCGCAGCTTCAAGAAGTAAACTGCGGCTGCCACGCCCCGCGTGGATCAGAAAAAGGCGGGCACCTTCCAAGGGCTCGCCTTTTTTATTGCTACAATCGCCACGATTTTTAAGACTCGGATGCCTCAATGAAGCACGCGCTCGAAACGCTACTAGCAGCTGCCCTCGACACACTACGTCAAGACGGCCTATTGCCGGCCGATTTTCAGCCCACACTGCAGTTTGAGCGCACCCGCGATCCTGCACATGGCGACTGGGCTAGCAATATCGCGCTGATGTCGGCGAAAGCCGCAGGCAAACCACCACGCGTAATTGCTCAAGCCATCATTGATGCCCTACCCGCCAACGACGCAATTAGCCGCGTTGAGCTGGCAGGCCCTGGCTTTATCAACTTCTTTTTAAATGCCGGCAGCCGCTTTGCCGCCATCGAACACATTTTGAAAGACGCGCAAGCATATGGATCGCCCAACATCGGCAATGGCCAACGCGTGCTGCTCGAATACGTCTCGGCAAACCCCACAGGCCCCATGCATGTCGGTCACGGCCGCGGCGCGGCTTATGGTTCTGCACTAGCGAGCTTGCTCCGTGCCACCGGTTATGTGGTCGATACCGAGTACTACGTGAATGACGCCGGCCGCCAAACCGACGTACTCGCAGTATCGGTGTATTTGCGTTACCTCGAGGCCTTAGGCGAGACCGTCGCTATTCCTTCGCGCGCTTATCCAGCCGAATACATTATCGAGTGCGCACAGGCTTTAGTCGCTCGCGATGGCCGTGCTTACTTCCTACCTTATGCCGAGCTAATGACCGGTGTTTTGCCCGATAGCGCTGATGATGGCGATGAAGCGAAAGCCATCAAAGAAGCGCATATCGACTCATTAATTGCACGCGTGCAGGAAGTTTTGGGCGCGGGCTATCGCACGCTGCAAGACTTCGCGCTCGACACTCAACTCGCCGCAATCAAAACTACTTTGGCGGCGTTTAATGTCTCTTTCGATGCGTGGTTCTCTGAGCGTAGCCTGGCCGAGAGCGGTGCTATTGACCTAGCTATTTCGCGCCTGCGTGAACGCGGCCATGTCTATGATAAAAATGGCGCACTTTGGCTGCGCACCAGCGCTTTGGGCGATGAAAAAGATCGCTGCATGGTCCGTGACAACGGCGTCCACACTTACTTCGCCGCCGATGTCGCCTACCACTTAAATAAACTTGATCGTGGCTATGACGTGCTCATCGATGTCTGGGGCGCCGATCACCACGGCTATATCGCGCGTGTACGTGCGGCCATCGAAGCACTGACTGGCGAAGGCGATAAATTTGTCGTCGCGCTGATTCAGTTCGTCACTTTGTCATCGGGCCGGATGGGCAAACGCTCAGGCAATTTCGTCACGCTATCGCAGCTGATTGAAGAGGCCGGCAATGACGCCACGCGCTTCTTCTATCTGTCGCGCGCACCGGAACAACACCTCGAATTCGATATCGATTTAGCGCGCTCACAATCGGCCGAAAATCCGGTGTATTACTTGCAGTACGCGCACGCTCGCATCGCCAGCATTTTCCGCGAATGCGCTACCCGCGACTTGAGTTTCGACGCCGCTGCTGGCCTCGCCGCATTGCCATCACTCGTCGATGCTGGTCTCACCGAGCTGGTGAAACGCCTCGACGCCTGGCCCGATGCCGTCGCCAATGCGGCTCGCCAACAAGCACCGCATCAGCTCGCGTTTGCCTTGCGTGAACTCGCGCAAGAGTTCCATAGCTATTACAACACCAACAAAATGTTGGTCGATGACAGCTCGCTGCGTCACGCCCGCCTCACGGTGAGCCTAGCAGTGCAAAAAGTCTTAGCCCACGGCCTAGGCTTGCTTGGCGTGGCAGCACCGGAGCGAATGTAAACCTGTGGCCACCAACTCACGCCCACCAGCTTCAGGCGCCACTCGCAATGGCGCTAGCAAAAGCAAATCGTCCGCATCAAAGCGCCCGCAAGGTGCAGCGCGCAGAACAAAGCAGCAGCCACCGCGACGCCGCATGCCGCCTGGCCGTCTTATCCTATTTGTCTTGCTAGCAGGCCTACTTGGCTATGGCATTTGGACGCTACAGCATCGCCCCAGCGAAGAGGTTGAAGGTGTACCGGCTGCGCTTAGCAGCCTAGATGAGGCGCCACAACAGGCACCAGCAGCCAAAACGCCCGCGAAAAAACCGGCTGAGCGTTTTGAGTTTTACGATATTTTGCCAAATCAGCGTGTGCTGCCATCACGCACGCCTGATGCTCGCAGTGCGCCACGACCACAGGCGAAAACTCCAGCGACTACGCCTGAAGCTAGCGAGCAGTCATCAACTCGATGGCTACAAGTCGGTGCATTTCGCAACGGCACACAGGCCAATGAGCGCTTAGCTGAGCTCAAATCTTTAAATATTCCCGCGCAACGCCAAAGTGGTTTCGATGCGCAAGGCAAACCGCTAGAACGTATTGTTGCCGGCCCATTTGATAGCGCACGTCATCTAGCTGATGCGCGCGCACGTTTGGCTACCGAAGGCCTCGATGCCATCCCCTTAAGCAGTCTGGGAGACAGCCAATGACAACTATTTTATGTGTACGCCGTGGCAACACTGTCGTACTCGGCGGCGACGGCCAAGTATCGCTTGGCAATACCGTGATGAAAGGCAACGCGCGTAAGGTCCGTCGCCTCTATAAAGATCAAGTAATTGCTGGATTTGCCGGCGGTACAGCAGATGCCTTCACTCTGTTTGAATACTTCGAAGCGAAACTGGAAAAGCATAGTGGGCATCTAGTGCGTGCCGCCGTTGAAATGGCAAAGGACTGGCGCACTGACCGCACACTGCGACGCCTCGAAGCATTACTCGCCGTTGCTGATCACAGCGCCTCACTCATCATCACCGGCAATGGCGATGTACTAGAGCCAGAGCACGGCATCATCAGCATTGGTTCCGGTGGCAACTTTGCCCTCGCCGCCGCTCGTGCCCTGATGGATCACAGCGAACTCGACGCCGAAGCCATTGTGCGCTACGGCCTGCAAACGGCTGGTGATATCTGTGTCTTCACCAATCATTCGCACACGCTAGAACGCTTGGATTATTAATCATGACTGCGATGACTCCGCGTGAAATTGTTCACGAATTAGACCTACACATTGTTGGCCAGCAAGCCGCTAAACGCGCCGTCGCATTAGCACTGCGTAACCGCTGGCGTCGTCTGCAATTGCCTGAGGCCATGCGCGCTGAAGTAACGCCAAAAAACATCTTGATGATAGGCCCAACCGGTGTTGGCAAAACCGAGATTGCTCGGCGTTTAGCGCGCTTGGCGCAGGCGCCATTCATTAAAGTCGAAGCGACAAAATTCACCGAAGTTGGCTATGTCGGCCGTGATGTCGAAACCATTATTCGTGATTTGGCTGATATGGCGCTAAAGCTACAGCGCGAGATCGCCGTGGCCGATGTTGGCCAGCGTGCCGATGAAGCCGCTGAAGAGCGCATCCTCGATGCTTTGCTCCCAGGCCCAAGCGGCAGCGAATGGCAGAAAGATGCAGCTCCGCCGCCCGATAGCGCCACCCGCCAGCTATTTCGCCGTCGTCTACGCGCTGGCGAGCTCAATGAGCAAAGCATTGAGATTGAGCTCAGCCAAGCCGTGCCAAGCGTGGATATGATGACGCCGCCGGGCATGGAAGACATGGGCAATCAATTGCAGAAAATGTTTTCCGGTCTTGGCGGGGCGAAGAAAAAAACTCAACGCCTAAGCATTGCCGAAGCCTATAAGCGCGTGCGTGAAGAGGAAGCTGGCAAGCTCGTCAATGAAGACGATTTGAAAGCAAAAGCCCTGCACTCGGTGGAGCAGCAAGGCATCGTTTTTATTGATGAAATAGACAAAGTTTGCCGCCGTGGTGACAGCCAAGGCGCTGATGTCTCGCGCGATGGCGTGCAGCGTGACTTGCTACCGCTCATCGAAGGCTGCAGCGTAAACACCAAATATGGCATCGTAAAAACTGATCATATTTTGTTTATTTGCTCCGGCGCATTTCACCTCGCCAAGCCATCAGATTTGATTCCAGAGCTGCAAGGTCGCCTGCCCGTTCGTGTGGAATTAAGCGCGCTAACACCAGCTGACTTCGAGCGCATTTTAACTGAGCCGCATTGCTCGCTGACTGAGCAATATATTGCGCTACTGGGCACTGAAGGCCTGAAGCTAGAGTTCGCTGCGGAAGCCATTGCCGAGCTGGCGAAAGTTGCATGGCAGGTCAATGAGCGTACCGAAAATATTGGTGCGCGGCGTTTGCATACGGTGCTGGAACGTTTACTTGAAGGCATTGCTTTCGATGCTGCCGACTTAGCTCTGAAGCAGGCTGGCGCAACACTGATCATTAGCGCAGAAGATGTCACCAAGCATCTCGGCGCCTTGGTTGAAGACGATGATCTGAGCCGGTTCATTTTGTAACACCCGGCTGCTTAACTAGAAAGACTGCAACGTCTGCATGATCGCGGGCGTACGACGAGAGACCAAGACCATGAACGCTGCCGTGAAATTACCCACTCAGGGTACTCCAGACACCAATACCCGCATTCGTGCTGGCATTGGCCGCTATCGCATCTGGAGTCGTCATGGCAATGCTGCATTGGCCGCCCAAGTGCTCGCCGTGCAAGCGCTGCAAACTGCGCGCCTACGCCGCACACACCACAGCTTATTGGCCGATAAACGCTTTGCGCCAATCACCGAGTTTTTCCTCAACGACATCTACACCGGTCTTGAGCTCGATGAATTAGCCCGCGAAATCGAAAAAGCCCTACCTGTGGCCACACGCCTGCTGCCCGACTCAGTCATGCGCACCGCGGCGATTGCCGTTGAAGCTAATGCGCTCACCGGCGAGCTTGATGAAGCGGTGGCGCAAGACTTACTCACTCACGGTGTTGACGCACCCACAGATGTCGACTTGATCGCCAGCTATCGCCGCCTAGACCAAATTGAAGCACGCCACACGCAAATGCATTTGCTGCGCGAACTCGGCCTAGGCCTTGACCGCTATGTGCGCTCACGCTTGATTACCGCCACCTTTAAAATGTCCAAAGGCCCGGCACATATGGCTGGCCTCGCTGGCCTCTACGACTTCATGGGCACCGGCTTTGCTGTGATGAAGCCAATGAAGTCCGTGGCCGGCTTTTTGGATGTGTTCTTGGGCCGCGAAACGCGTATCCTCGACAGGCTCGCGCAAGGCGCCAGCGACCCTTTTGCAGTAGACGATGACGAG